>ENA-ORSQ01001290-ORSQ01001290.1-human-gut-metagenome-genome-assembly--contig:-NODE-1290-length-13570-cov-4.025379_pt1 | contig 13570 bp, 7 predicted proteins | sample MGYA00241900_ERZ509164 | MGnify/ENA primary metagenome ERZ509164 (study PRJEB26280, sample SAMEA2338807) | human gut metagenome | biome: human gut; feature: human-associated habitat; material: faeces...
CAAGCTTTTACTAAATCATTTAATTCTAATACGGATAAACCTTTAATAACTTCAATAATTTCCTGAGTTGTCATCTTATTTCCCTCCATAAATCTTATATTATAATATTAATTATTCAGCTGCTGCTTCGGATTCTGCAGCTCCACCATCTTTCTGCTCTGCGATCTGTTTGATTACGCGGGCAAAGTTTGTAATTGGGGACTGAATGCTTCCCATGAATTTTGCGATAAGTTCGTCTCTTGATGGGATAGTTGCGATTGTTGCAATACCTGCTGCATCGTAGTAAGTACCTTCTACAACACCGCTCTTTAACTCACAGCATTTTGCTTTCTTAATAAAGTTAGCAACGATTCTTGCTGGAGCTGTTGCATCATCTTTGGAAATTGCAAATGCGTTTGTTCCTTCCAAATCTTTTACAACGCCTTCGAATTCTGTACCTTCTACAGCACGTTTTACCATAGTGTTCTTATAAACTTTATAAACAACACCTGCTTCACGACACTGTTTACGAAGTTCTGTTACATCAGCTACGGAAATTCCACGGTAATCTACAACTACCATAGATTTAGCTCCGTCAAGCTGAGCCTTAATCTCGTCAACAATAGGCTGTTTTAATTCTACTTTAGCCATCTTCCTGGTGCACCTCCTTAAATATTTGTGTGTACCGCCGTCAGTTCATCTTTCGATGAAATAAAAAAACTCTCTGTCCAAAGACAAAGAGCAGAAATATTCTAAGAATAAAATTATCTGAATATAACTTCCTCGGCAGGTGTTCTCACTTTATGCCTTACGGCACCTGCTGTCTTCGGCGTTCATACTTTGGTATGATATCATGGGTATGAAGAGATGTCAAGTGTTTTTTTAAACACGCTCTAGGCCGTTGCAAAAATGCACTGACCATGGTTATGCTATCACCTGCTATCATGGGAGGGATTTGGAGATTGCTGTTTTGGACTATGATTAAATTCAATTCATCTAAAAATCATCCAAAGACAGCTTCCGAATTAAATGGTAAATTAATAGTTATTTCCGAAGAAATATTCATATGGATTTATATATCCATTGCCATTGTCATTTCCAAAATTTCCATTGCCATAACCATAGTCTCCGGAATTTCCATTGCTATTACCAGAGTTGCCATTGCTGTTTCCATTATTATTTCCATTATTGGAGTTATTATTGGAATCATTGCTGGAATCGCTGGAGTTATCTGTTGTTACATCACTGAAATCACTCTTTTTACCAAGAGTTACTGTAACGGTCTTTTCCTCGTATGTTCCGCTCTGGTTTGCTCTCTTAAATGTGATTTTTACTTTTGTATTAGCTTTTTTCAGTGCCAGTTTTTCTTTTAAGCCGGACATTGTAGATACGTTGTTACCCTCAAACTTGGTAATGACATCGCCTGCAGAGATTCCTGCTTTTTCTGCTGGTGATCCGCTGACTACCTGTGATACATAGATTCCGCTAGGGATTCCAAGTGCGCTGGAATAAGATTCATTAATGTCACGGCCTACGACTCCAAGGAATGCAGCATCTTTTGTGCTTACGCTGCTGGCATTCATTAAATCTGTTAAGATAGTTTTAGCTGTAGTGATAGGAATTGCATATCCCATACCTTCTACGGATGTATCTTCTAACTTCGCATTGTTGATACCTACAACCTGACCATCCATATTAATAAGTACACCACCACTGTTACCAGGGTTGATTGCGGCATCTGTCTGAAGAAGGTTCATTGTTCCATCTGTTAAAGATACTTCTCTGTTCTTTGCACTGACTACACCTGTTGTAACGGACTGTCCATATCCCAATGCATTACCGATTGCTACAACTTCTTCTCCTACTTTTAAATCATCAGAACTTCCAAGTGTTGCAACTTTAATCTTTGATGCTGTAGAGTCTTTGATATCCTTTATCTTTACAGAAATAACTGCAAGGTCTGCACTGGAATCTGTTCCTACAACTGTAGCTTTTGCTGTTGTATCATCTACAAATCCTACGGTGAGGGAAGTGGCATCAGATACAACATGATTATTGGTTGCGATCATAAGATTATCTTTTGTCTTTGCAACGATAAATCCTGAACCTGCTCCTTCTGATTCCTGTGTACCAAAGCCATAATAATTGGAAGACTGAATTGTGCTTGTAATAGATACAACAGATGGCATCACTTCATTAACTACACTTGCTACATTACTGCTGGAGCTGCTTGAGCCGCTTGATGATGTCTCGCTCTTTGCACTTGTTGTTCCCGATGTTGTTTCAATTCGATCTGCTGTAGAAGGATATAATTTATCTTTTGCTACGGACACTCCTACAAAGCAGGCTCCCGCTACAAGACCAAATACTGCTGCAGATGCAACTAACTTGGCGGCTTTCTTACCCATTCCGTTCTTATTATTTTTACTGCCATTCTTTCTCTGTCTGCGTCTCTTATCAGGTTCCGGCGGGATATTCCCATAATAATTTTCATTATTATAAGTACTCTCATCTCTCCATCCGTGGCTGCTATAAGAATTATTATAAGTATCGTTGGAATTATTTCCATTGTCATACTGATAGGAACTGCCACCTGTACCTTGTTCTCTGTAAGAATATCTATGACTCTCTGTATTCTCCTGTGTTACCGATTCCTCAATCGGTGTTACATCTATAGCTACTTGCTGACTGTTGTTTTCCTGGTTATTTATCCTGTTGTTCTCTAAATTCTCATTATGGAATCCATTTTCAAATTCGTTCATAATGTTATCCCCTTTCCTAAGTTTGTAACCTTATCTTAGCAACGATGTGTGATAAATTTGTGTTGTATTTATGGCAAATTTATGGATTTCTACTGATTTTGCAGCTTTTTCACACTTTTTTCGTAAAAGCAGGAAAAGAAATAACCTTGTGGAATGCCCTGTTCTATTGTATAATAAGTTAGAAAATTATCCCAGTAAGAGGTATATTACGCCCTTTTTTCCATATATATATCCCTTTTGGGTGATGGAGGTACACTTTTATGATTAAAGAGAATCAAAAATATCTTAACCGGTTCCACGTCGTTCTTGATGCACTGGTTATTTATTGTTCCTTTTGTCTTAGTTACTATATTCGATATATATGCCCTCTTTTTAAAGACATTTTCCCTCGTTTTGGTTACTGGCGGCAGTTGTGGCAATATCAGGGTATACTTCTTGTTCTTATTCCTGTATACCTTATTTTATATGCAAAGTTTAATTTATATAAACCAAAAAGATTTCAAAATAGGACTTCAGAGTATGCGAATCTCATTAAGGCGAATTCCATTGGAATGGTTTTCTTCTTTATATATATAATCTTTATGAAGATTCCCCATGTTTCACGAAGTCTTCAGTTAATGTTCTATGTTCTTTCCATGCTTCTTACCATTGCTGAAAGGGCGGCAATCCGTTATGCATTAGAAAGAACTCGCAGAAAGGGATTTAATCTTAAACATGTTGTTGTTATTGGTTTCAGTGCAGCAGCCGAAGCCTACATCGACCGTATTAAGTCAAACCCACAGTGGGGCTACACCATTCACGGTATTTTCGATGATAATCTCAAGGCTGACTTTTCTTACCGCAATACTTTTTGCATTGGTAAGTTAAAGGATGTAGAAAAGTTTCTTCAGAACACTTCTATGGATGAGGTGGCAATCGCACTCAGCCTGAAAGAGTATTATAAACTGGGAGATATGGTTGCTATCTGCGAAAAGTCTGGTGTGCATACAAAGTTTGTTCCAGATTATTATAAATTTATTTCTACTAACCCAGTTACTGAGGATTTGAACGGACTTCCGGTTATCAACATCCGTAATGTTCCGCTTACAAATACTGTAAACAAATGTATCAAACGTCTTGTGGACATTATTGGTTCTATCGTTTGTATCATTCTCTTTTCACCGATTATGGCTGTTGTTGCTGTTCTCGTTAAAAAGAGTTCCCCAGGACCAATTATTTTCTGTCAGGAACGAGTCGGTCTTCATAATAAACCTTTTAAAATGTACAAGTTCCGATCGATGGGAGTACAGTCTGCCTCTAAGGAACAAAAGGCCTGGACAGTACACAACGATCCCCGGGTCACTCCCGTGGGAAGAATTATCCGTAAGACCAGTCTTGACGAACTGCCACAGTTATTTAATGTATTAAAGGGTGATATGAGTCTCATTGGTCCACGGCCAGAACGACCTCTTTTCGTTGAGAAATTTAAAGAGGAGATTCCTCGTTATATGATAAAGCATCAGGTACGTCCCGGTATGACAGGATGGGCACAAGTTTGCGGCTTCCGTGGAGACACATCCATTGAGGGACGAATTGAACATGATATTTTTTATATTGAAAACTGGACATTATCTTTTGATATTAAGATTCTATTTCTTACTGTATTTAAAGGATTTGTCAATAAAAATGCTTACTAACACAGATTTTTTAACTAATGAATGTACTCTCCGAAACATTCCATAAACCTATTAAATTTCCAGAAGTACCTATGACAGAATGGAGGCATATTTTATGAAATATGGTTCAATATATAGTAAAGATAACATTGAAAACAAATATAACTATTCCAGCACAGGCGGCAGACGAAGTTCTCAGAATAATTTCGAAACTTCTCACGACCATCATACACATTCCACATTGAATACTGATGGCCTGCTTCGAAGTTCTTCCGGTACAGGATATCATTCCTCTGGTTCTTCTATAAAAAATTCTGGCAAACCATCAACAAAGAAGTCCTCTTCCCAGAACAAGCCTGATACAAAGTCTCAAAAGCGGCAGACTTCTGGCGGACGAGCTTTAACTTATCATGAACGTAAAAAAAAGAAAAAACGGGGATGTTTTCCCTTCCTTCTTTTAATCATTCTTTTAATTGCCGGGGCGGTTTTTGCATTCCGTTTCTCATTAAAAGGTGCATTCTCCAAAATAGAAAAATATCCTTTAGATAAAACAAGTGTAACTGTAAATGATACGGATGCTAATATAAAAGATTATCAAAATATTGCTCTTTTTGGCGTTGATAGTCAGGATAATAAAATTAAAGATAAAGGTTCCCGTACCGACTGTATCATCATTGCCAGCATCAATAAATCAACCAAAAAGGTAAAATTGATGTCTATTTACCGTGATACCTATGTAAGTATTGATGGCGAATACGATAAGATTAATGCAGCATATTCTTATGGCGGACCAGAACTTGCTCTTCGCACAATTAACCGTAACCTGGATTTAAATATCACAGATTTCGCCACGGTTAACTTTAAAGCCTTAGCCGATGCTGTTGATGTGCTTGGAGGTATTCCATTGACCATTAATTCTGAAAAAGAATTACAGAATTTAAATGATTATATTGGTAATATGAATCATATTAACGGTGGAAATTCTCCGAAGTTTGAAAAAACCGGAACTTATACCTTCGATGGTAATCAGGCTGTTGCCTACTCTCGTATCCGCTACATGGAAGGCGGAGATCACGCAAGAGCTAACCATCAGCGACTTGTTCTTGAAGGTATTATGAATACAGCAAAAAAACAGCCGCTAAAACTTGGAAAGCTAATCAGTACTGTTCTTCCACAGTGTAAAACAAGCCTCTCTAATGACGATCTCACAAAGCTGACTCTTTCCATGGCACGTTGTAAGATAGAAGATTCGCAGGCTTATCCTTTTAAATCTGAAGATGAACGATATAACGGCATCTATTACGGTTTTCCAATTACAGCCCAGACAAATGTAAAAAAAGCACACGAATATCTCTTTGGTACGAAAGATTATAAACCAACAGAAGAGCTTCAGAAGATCAGTGCGAAGATTAAGGTTGTAACGGATTATATTGGGATTACGGAATAGCGCCATATAATACCCTATATCTGTGGCCTCGGAGCAAGGTTTGGATGCAAGCGCATAAGCGAGCATTCAAACCGCCGCGACTAAAGTCACAGATATAGGATATCTTCTCTTTGGTGTTTCGTCTATTTGCTTACGGCAAATCACTATTCTTCGTAATAATTAAACTTCGGTGTTGCCTGTATCTGACAGGATGCTTTCATTGTTCTTCTATTTTTATGAAGTTGTACGTTAATAAGAAGCATTTCACCGTTTTCTACCATTTCCTGAATATCATCTTCTGTTAATTCTTCATAATCCTCTGTTATCATATCTGCATATTTGAGTTCAAGATATACATCACACATATTTCCTAATGATTTGTGATATTCGATTTCATCTGGGTCAAGCTCATTTTCACTTTCTGCTGGTGCATATCCGTAGGACATAATAATCGGAATTCCCAGTTCTTTTGCAAGTTTACGGATTCCATCCATGAGCGGTTTCATATCCTCAGAATCTTCTACTGAGAGTATATTTTCAATATTATCAATAAATACCACTGGCTTATGTGCTCCCTCTGTTACGATGGAACGAATAAGTTCTGCTAATATATCTCCTGCGGAGGCATCTTCCATATTTTCTACATATTCAGACACTGCTTCCTGATCAAGTACAAAAAGATGTTCACTGATCCGTCCTCTGTACCAATTCAATTCATCTTTTAAAGAACGAATATCTGCGCCTTTTTCTCCTGTCATGATTGCCATAGAGGATACTGCTTTTTCTTCATCTTTTTTATTCATTTCATAGCTGAGACGAGAGATAGTATCTACCATAAGGTCATAGCGGGTAAGCTCTGTTGAAATATAAAGTACATCTACACCGCTTTCTGCTGCCCGGTCGGCTATCTGCTGCATAAATCCGTTCTTTAAATACTGAGGTGTAGCATCTACAAAGTAACTTCCTTTATGAAGGCCATAGCGGAGCATTGCATCTAAACGTTTGAATCCTGTGCTTAACTTTCTGTTTTCCTGTGTATCTACAATATACTCTTCAAATTTATCCATAAAGCTTGCAGAGTTTTTGAGAACAAATGGATTGCGGACACTTACCTGGAATTCTTTTTCTTCGACATTCTTTCCTGTTAGAACTACTGCGCTAAATTCTCTTTCTTCTTTTTCTGGAGCTGTTTTTTCCTTACGTTTTACAATATTCTTGTGTTTTCTGGAATGTGATGTTCTCTCACTGTGCGCAGACTTCTTCGTCTGTGAAGATGTCCTCTCTGCCTTTTCCGGTCTTGTTTTTTCTACCTGAATTGTGTCTTCTGATTCAGAAATGTATTCTGCTTCCTTGTATTCTGCTTCTTTCTCTGTTTTCTTAGAAACTCCCTTATTTGCTATCTCTTTTTCCTCTGTCTCAGAGCACTCCCTATTTGCTGTCTCTTTCTCTTCTGTCTCAGAGTATTCCTTATTTGCTGCTTCTTCCTGAGCTGCCTCTGAGGTCTCTCCCTCTTCTTCCTCAGAGTTTTCCTCTTCACTGCTTATTTCTTCCTCAGAAGCTTCTTTTAAAATACTTTCTGGCTGTTCTGATACATCTTCGGCACCTTCCGTCTTATCAGATCCGTCCTCCGTTTTTACTACAGAGTTTTCTTCTAAATCCTCCTCAGAAACTGCCTCTTCTTCTGTTTCTTCAGATTTGTCCTGACTACCTTCTTCTATAGTTTCTTCATTTGCAGGTTCTTCTAAATCTTCCTCAATAAAGTCTTCATCCATAGCAAGTTCTAATTCTCGCTCAAGGTCATCTTCATCTAAATCCTCTAAATCATCAAGAGCATCTTCTTCTGTATCTAACGCGGATACCGCTGCCTTTTTCTTCTTGCCATTTTCTTGTTCTTCAAGCCATGCATCAAGTGCTACTTCTGAACCGGCAAGTTCCAGTAAGAGCATTCTTTTTGCACGCTCATAGACTTCACCCTCCAGGCCAAGAGATGCCAGATTATCCAAAGCTTCATCTATCTCTGCCTGTGTGTGGTCTCCAAGAACTAATTCGCCCGGATCAACATATTCAAATTCTTCCGCTTCTTTTTCTGAAACTTCAGAATACTCAGGCTGTTCTTGTACTTCTTCTGCTGTCGGCGCAGGGGTTATCTCAGAACTTTCTTCTGTTGCTGTCTGTTCCCCGGCTGTTGATGCACTCTCTTCCATCGGCTGTTCTGTTGCTTCTTCCTCTTTCGGAATTTCTTCTGATTTCTTCTCTTCCTCTGCTTTCCCGGCTTTCTGTGCCGCTTTTAACTGCTCTGCTGCCAATGCTTCTTCCGCTGCCTTAAGCTGTGCCTTTAATTCTTCAATGGAAGGACTTTGACTTTCTTCGGACTCCTCTTCTAAATCTAATTCATCAAAGTTTAAATCATCCTCGCTCAGTTCTTCCTCTGTCTCCGATATTGGTTCAGCCTTCTTCTGTACTGCGTTTTCTTGTGCCTCTTTTGCAAGTTCTACTGCTGACTTTGTTTCTCTGGCTTCCTGTGGCTCTGGCTTAGCTGCCTGCTGTGCTGCCCTGGCAAGTTCTACCGCTGACATTGGCTGGCTCTGTGATTCTGACTGTGAACTTTCCACTGCTGGTTCCCTCGTTCCTGCCATTCCACTTCCAACAGCACTGCCTGCACTTTCGCCTTCAAATGCCATCGGTGCCGTTTCAGCTGTAGTACCTGTTTCCGTCTGCGCCAAAGTTTCTTGTTTTTCTTCTGAGTCAGAAGACGTATTTCTGGAAATAACTTCTCCGATCAAAGATTCCATATCTTCCTGCGTCACAGCTCCGCCAGTCTGACTCATTAGATTTTTCAAGTTTTCGAAAATCGTCTCGTTAATTAATCCTAAGTCTGCATTGGCATCTTCAGCCAGAATCATCTCTGCATTTTCCTGTACTACTTCCTGACTAATCATACGAAGCATATCATCTGAAAATGCCGGCATTCCCTGTGATTGGCTGGTTTGCTGTGCTGTTGTTCCATCTCCCTGTCCGGCAGACTCCTGACTATTCTGCTCTCCTGCTGTCTGATCTGGTGCGATTCCAGACTGTTCCAGAATCTCATCTGGTAACTCATCACTGATATCTTCTGGAGCCACTCCCGCTTCAATCTGTTTTTCCCGATAAAGTTCTTTCTCTATCTCTAATTTTTCCTCTGGTGATAAATCTTCATAATCTTCAAAAGAAACGAGTTCATCACTGTTCTTTTCCATATAATTTAAAATTTCCTGCTGATGAAGTGCAAATTCCATCGGATCTTTTCCGCGCTTTCTTGCCTCTTCCATAAGACGTTCTGCTCTCTTTTCTGCCTCAAGCTTCATCTGATCCTCTTCTTTGGCCTTCGCGATTGCTTCTGCGGCTAACTGAGAAGCTGATTTGGTTTCTGGCATCTTCATCTCTTTAGGTTCATATTCCTCTTTCTGATGTGCTTCCTCATCCTTATCCACAGCTGACTGTGCAAGTTCCCAGGCTGAAACTGGCCTTCTTCTCTGCTCTTCTAATGCTCTCTCTTCTGCCTTGTTGGCCTCATCTTCTGCAAGCATTTCCGTCGCTGTCTTTTCCCTTCCATATCGAATCTGAGAACGGTCAAATGGATATTCTACCTTAGGATCATTTAATCCCATCATCTGCATAAAATTATTATAGATCAAATCATTAAGATTCGCCGCTTCCTGATGATTTACATCGTCTTGTCCAAACATATCGTAAGAACTGCCATTACCATAATCTTCGGACGCACCACTGTCTGTGGATGCCATATTTCCATATCCATCTGCAGTTTCTGACTGTTGCTGAATATTCGCATTTTCATTCTCCATTACCTGTGCAAAAGGATTCTCCTCATGTGACTCACTCTGCATCTGTAAACTATTCTGCTGTGGAGTCATTTCCTGTTGTGACTGTGGGGCTGCTGTCTCTCTTCTTCTGCCACCATTTCTTAACCGTTCCTCTATCATATTCACTGCAGAAGCTGCCTGCTCGGAATCATCCATCTCCTCAAATGTCTTCGGTGGGAAAATATCTGGTGCCAGAGATTCTGCCAGCTTCTGAATCGTATCAGAAAGTTCCTGCTGTTCCTCTGGTTCTTCTGGTCTCCCGGTAATATTCAGCGCCATATCAATAATATCATTAATATCAAATGGTCTTTCTTCGCTTCCTTCTGTTGCAGTGTGCTGTGCTCTCACCACATCCAACAACGCTTTCATCATATCTTCCATTATAGATTAACCTCCGTTACATGTTCTGTCTGCCTGTTTAGCTTCTCATTCTCAATAAAGATATTCTAACACCTTTATGCAATTATTACAAACAAGTATTGCATTATTACACATTTTCCATCACTTTCTTTCAATTCATATAAATAATTGTCATAGACATTGATTTTTTTAACTAATTCTGCGATACTAGATATAGAATATTATAGATACTTGATTGATTATTGCATGAAAGGAGTACATTTTGAAAACTTATATTGATTTACATATTCATTCTACTGCTTCTGATGGTACATTTTCCCCAACAGAAATTATAAATGATGCCCTAAAACTTGCTGGTGATAAAAATCCTGTTGTAATTGCTCTTACCGATCACGATACAGTTGCTGGCACAGAAGAATTTCAGAAAGCTGCTGCCAAACATAAAGAACGACTTACTGCCATCTCTGGTGTAGAGATTTCTACAGACTATCACGGAGTAGAAATTCATGTTCTTGGCTATAACATCGACACAAAAAATAAGGCTCTCTTAGAACGCCTTGCCGTTTGTCGTGAAAGCCGTGACGGACGTAATGCAAAAATTATTGAGAAACTTCAGGAACAGGGCTTTAAGATTTCCATGGACGAAATCAAACCAGATAAGCCAGGCGAAACAATCGCCCGCCCACATATCGCAAAGCTTCTTATGAAAAAGAAATATGTTTCTTCTGTTCAAGAAGCATTTGATAAATATCTTGCAGAGGGAAGATGCTGCTATGTGGAACGTATCATGCCTACTCCGCAGGAAGCAATCGAACTAATCAAAAACAGTGGCGGTGTCCCTGTTCTTGCACACCTTATGTTCTATAAAAAGTTAGATTCCGCCCAAAAAGAAACTCTGGTCCGCGAATTAAAAGAAGCCGGCCTTGTTGGAATTGAAGCTTACTATAACACTTACACTCCTGTTGAACAGGAATATGTTGCTGGTCTTGCCAAACAGTGGGGTCTTCTTAAAACAGGCGGAACAGACTTCCACGGTCAGAACAAACCACATATTTCCTTATTTAAAGGACAGGGAGAAATGGAAGTACCAGAAAGTATTCTCCCAGAATTTTTGGCTAGTTTAATTCGTTAAGAGACAGACGCCCCGGAAGAGAAACGCTATCCTATATTTGTGACTCTATCACTGCGGGTTGAATGTTCGCTTACTGGCTCCCATTCAATCCTTGCTCTAAGGCCACAAATATAGGATAGCGTTTCTCTTCCGGGGCTGTCTTTGGCTGTTTTTAGTTGAATTAAAATAGTGGTTGGAGAGATTCGGGGATGGAAACAGAGGGCTTTGGCTGAATTTTGTTTGAATTAAATAGTAAATCCATCTCCTTGACTTCTGGTAGCAGGATTTGTTATATTAGTCAGATAGTAAATTATCAATAACCATTAATACTATGAGAGAGGAGATTTTTCATGAAAATAACAAATAAACTCTGTCTTTCTGTCGCTTCAGCCCTTTTATTCTTCGGGCTTTGCACTTATCCGGCAGTTTCTCTGAATGCAAGTCAGACAACGGTCAAAAGCCAGAGCACAACCAGTTCAACCGAAGCCGTCTCACTGAAAGCACCTTATTTTACTGTTACACCAGGATATAAAAGTGCACAAATCACATGGAAAGCCATCACTGGAGCTAATAAATATAAACTCTTTTGTTCCGATGGACGTTCTGTTAAGTTTAAAAAAGCCGGAACTTATACATTTAATCAGTTAAATGAAGGCCAGACCTACACATTTACTGTAAAAGCATTCGCTCCTAACGCAAAAACGGTTTCCAGAAAGCTCTCTGCTACGATTCCCGTAACCATTTCACAGAATGTAACTGGATTATCTGTCTACGCAAGCAATAGCCGTCTCAACTTAAAATGGAACACACTTTATAACGCAAGCGGTTACAGTGTATATATAAAAAAAGGCAGCAGTTACACTCTTTTAGCAAACACCACCCGCTCCACTTATCAGACTTCCATTGCAAGCGGCGCTTCAAGTATTACTTTTATGGTAAAACCTTACACAACGATTAATGGAAAGAATTATACTTCTTCAACAGGAGCTACTGTAAGCTGTACCCCTAACACTTTACTTTCACCATTAAAAACAATAAGAACGATGACTTACTTCTGCAAGACAACCAAGAGAGTTTCTCTTTACCGTTCCTGGACTTCTAAAAAAGTTGTTAAAACATTAAGCAGCGGTGTAACCGTTGATTTAATCGGACGTAATACCAAATATAAGAGAAGCGAGATTCTCTATAAAGGAAAGACCTACTACCTCACTACAGGAAGTCTTCGCGCTTTCAAATGCAACTACACAACATCCAAATATTCTACTGCTCAAAAACTTGCTTATGTTAAAAAGTATTCCAGCAAAACCAGCTATTTAATCTGGGTCAGTCATTATACACAGGAAGTCAGCATTTTTCAGGGTCGAAAGAACAATTGGAAATTAATCAAATCGTTCCCTTGCGCCTCCGGAAACTATAATACCCGTTCTCCCCATGGAACTTTCCGCATTGGTCAGAAGGAAAATGGCTGGTATTATGTTAATACTTATGAAGAATACATAACTCATTATTGTGGAAGAAACTCTTTCCACACCAGAGTACACCGTTACCCATCCGGCAGCAGCCAGAATCATCATAAATTTCCAATTGCAAGCACGGTGTATGCAGATGCTACAATTGGTAAACCAGCATCTAATGGATGTGTGCGTCTGATGGACTCCGATGCATATTATATCTGGAAATATATGCCAGCGAATACTACGGTAATTTCTTATTAAGCTCTGGGTTGCCGCAGGCAGGGGAGACGCTCCCAACGAGAGAAGCCATCCTATATTTGTGACTCTATCACTACGGGTTGAATGTTCGCTTACATACTCGCATTCAATCCTTGCTCTAAGGCCACAAATATAGGATGGCTTCTCTCGTTGGGAGCTGTCTTTGGCTGTTGCCAGATTATCTTAGATATCTAAAAAAGAAGGGGTTCATTATACGTTTGATTTTATTCTGTCGTGCTAAATGTTCCATTCTGCCTGATAAAACAACCTTGCTCAAAAACGATCTCGTGAGGTTACAGTCAGAACTCCACAGCACAAAGGAATAAAATTCAATCTTATAGTGAACCCATTCTTTTTCAATTTTTTCTGTGCAATCCAGCTTAAAAATTTTGAAAACGCCTGCTTACTTTAATTCTGCAAAATAGATAAAAGACAACTTAATTTATTATTGTAAAATTGCTGTGATATCATAGCAATCACTTATATGTCAATCTTTAGTATTCATTTTCTGGAAAGCCATAACCTTTTGAAAAATCTCAAAATTATCTAACATAATATTCTGATTCTGCCCCAACCAAAGCACAGCTCCCCGAGAGTGAAGAAATCTGTGGTCGGATTGCCAGAAGAATACGAGAAGAAGAGTCAGTAAAAAAATGGTATGCTCCCTTTTAGGTAGACAGTTAAAAAAATAAAACTGTTTATCTG
>ENA-ORSQ01001296-ORSQ01001296.1-human-gut-metagenome-genome-assembly--contig:-NODE-1296-length-13526-cov-10.472868_pt1 | contig 13526 bp, 15 predicted proteins | sample MGYA00241900_ERZ509164 | MGnify/ENA primary metagenome ERZ509164 (study PRJEB26280, sample SAMEA2338807) | human gut metagenome | biome: human gut; feature: human-associated habitat; material: faeces...
CCCCTATACGGTGGCGAAATCAACAAAACGAACACGAAAATCTGCCTCATCTTTGTTCATTCTGCCCATTGACATCTCCCTCTCACTATGGTACAATGTAGTTACAGAGATAGGAGTGGGGCCACGCCGTCCTCTGTTCAGTTGTCCAGTCGTCTGGACTTCTGAATCGCCATTCAACTGGTTATCCCTAATGATAGTCCAGTCGTCTGGACTTTAACGAAAGGAAGTGTTACAATGGACGCAAATGTTATCTCCCAGATTATCTCCAACATTGGGTTTCCTTGTGCGATGTGCCTTATGATGTACTATCAGATGAACAAGCAGACCGAAGCTCACGCTGAAGAAATCTCCAAACTTACCAGCGTTATCAACGATAACACTGTCGCGACGAAAGAGCTTGTGACACTGTTGAGTAAGAACAATGGCTAAGAACACACCACGCTGGGACTACGGCATCGACTGGTTGCACCTTGGTAACGTCGTCTACGACTTCACGGACAAAGCCAGACTTATCAACGACATTGTCCGCTATATGCTTATTCGAACGCAGGCAATGTTTGAGTACACGGGACTTCCTGATACGATTCCTTCTAAGTTTCTGGAGTCCTATATCCAGACGTCTGGATTCTCTGGCATCGTGAAAGTTCGTGGCGACCTCTACGCAATGTGGGGCGGCCTGGGTGGAGTTCCTGACGTCTACTACCAGCCCACGGTATTGACCGTCGCTAACCCCGCTCTCGAATACTCGGCATCGTTGGAAATCCACAAGGATTGCGAAATCATCAGAAATGATTTCCTCTTTGAGGGCCTGAAACCGCTTTGCTCCCGGTATGCGACCCTCTTGGCGGAAAACTTCATTTCTATCCGTATGGCGTCAATCAACAAGCGTACACAGACGTTCTTGAGGGCCGACAATGACCGCGACAAAGACGCCGCTGACAAGTTCGTAAAAGACCTCGTTGACGGCAAACTGTCCGCGGTCATGACTACCCCGTTCTTTGACGGCATCACGGCGCAACCTTATGGTCAGAACTCCGGTTCCTCGCAGATTACGGAACTCACTGAACTTCATCAGTACCTTGAGTCTAAGTGGTTCAATGAACTCGGACTTCAGGCTAACTACAACATGAAACGGGAGTCCCTGTCTGCCGCGGAGCTGGGTTTGAACAACGACATTATGCTCCCTATGATTGACCAGATGTTGCTCTGTCGTCAGCAAGACCTTGAGAAGGTCAACGCTATGTACGGCACAAATATTTCAGTGAAACTTTCTTCGGCGTGGGAAGATGTTCAGCTGGAATCCGAGTACGCAATCAAGGAAATGAAAGCAGAAGCCGAAGGAGTCCAGACGTCTGGACAGGAAAACGAGCCTGACGACGAATCGAAAGAAGGTGATGATGATGGAGACAATCGACCTGAACAAGATGATTGACGTTTACGCCAATTATCCGACTGATGGCGGTGTGTTCTCTCCGATGACAGCCGCTCCGTGGGTTGAGACAATGACGGGTGTGAATCTCGACATTGCCTATCTCGATGGTCATTCTGGCGAACGTTTCTGCTCTAACATCATTAATCGTCGGCTTGATGTTTCTAGTGTTCTTTCGTCCGACAACCGCACGCTGATTTCTAACATTCTCTGGGCAATGTTTGGCATTCAGTGGACGCGGCTATGGGCGACTATGAAGCCTGCCGAGTACGACCCGCTGACCAACTATCAGATGCAAGAGACTATGGAAGGTACGGAGAACTCCACGAGAACTCCCGACCTGACTAAAGGTGACACTGGCACAGTCCAGACGACTGGACAAGACAAGAGAACTCCTGATTTGTCCCGTAAAGGTACTGGAACTGTCAAGGATGATGGCTCTGCTACTAATAACAACCAGAACGGTATTTGGGGGTTCAACTCGTCAACTTCTGTCCCGTCTGATATGTCCGATGGCACAGCTACCAACGAGAACACGACCACTCGTGACCTGACTGAAACCGAGACCGGCACTGACACCACCGACCGCACCAACACCGATACCTACAATCGTAGTTACACAGAAACCGGTACCGACACTACCGCCGGAACGAGTTCCCGCAAGCTGACTCGCACTGGCAACATAGGTACAAATACATTTCAGAACCTGCTCCAGCAGGAGCGCAACATCTGGATGTACGACTTCTTTGAGCAGGTATTCAAAGACGTTGACTCCGTTCTCACAATCCCTATCTACTAAGTCCAGATGTCTGGACTCAACAAATGAAAGGAATGATTTATAATGACTGTTAATCAGGTAGCAAATATTGTTAATGCTGTTCAGCAGCAGATTGTCGGCGAAAACGCCATTCAGACCGTTGACCTCGAAGGTCTTATCGACATGGGCAAACAGGCCCTCGATGCGACTTCCTACGACAACTACGTCAAAACCCTCGTCGACCACATCGGCAAAGTCGTTTTCGTCAACCGAGCATACCAGGGGTCTGCCCCATCCGTTCTGATGGACGGTTGGGAGTACGGCGCGGTTCTGGAAAAGATTGCCAGTGAGATGCCCGAAGCCACCGAGAACAAGTCGTGGGAGCTGACCGACGGCCAGTCCTATGACCCCAACGTGTTCCATAAGCCCAAGGCCGAAACCAAGTTCTTCTCCAGCCGCGTGACGTTCGAGATTGAGAATTCTATCACCGAGCGCCAGGTCAAGTCCGCATTCAGTTCTGCCGCCCAGATGATGGGCTTCATCAACATGATTTTCAACGAGGTCGACAAGTCGTTCACCGTCAAGCTGGACGGCCTTATCATGCAGACCATCAACAACATGACCGCCGAGACTATGCATGACGCTATGCCGACTGACAACTACACCGTCGCCGGCAACGCTCGTGCTGTCAATCTGCTGAAGTTGTACAACACCAAGTTCACCACGGAACTGACTGCCGAGCAGGCCATTTTCGACAAGGAGTTCCTGCGCTTCGCTGCCTACATCATGGGTCTGTATGAGATTCGTATGCGCTCTATGAGCAAGCTGTTCAACGTCGGCGGCAAGGCTCGTTTCACACCTTCCGATATGCTCCACGTTGTCATGCTGGCCGAGTTCCAGACCGGCGTGTCCACCTACCTTCAGAGCGACACCTATCACGACCAGTTTGTTGCTCTCCCCAAGGCCGAGAGCGTCCCGTTCTGGCAGGGGTCTGGTACTGACTTCGCTTTCTCCAGCACGTCCGACATTCACATCAAGACGGCAAACGGCAACGAGGTCAACGCCGCGGGTATCCTGTGCGTCATGTTTGACCGTGACGCGCTGGGTGTCTGCAACATGAACCGTCGCACCACTACGAACTACAACGCCAAGGCCGAGTTCACCAACTACTTCTACAAGATGGATGCTGGTTACTTCAACGACCTCAACGAGAACTTCGTGGTGTTCTACGTCGCATAACCAACCTACGGGCTGGCGGGCAACCCGTCAGCCCGTTTATCTTTAGTCCAGACGTCTGGACTGGAAAGGATAAAAGATGGCTTTTACAATTTCATTGTTTAAGACAGCTTCGGAAAATAACCGAGTTGTAAAAGTTCTTACCGATGAAAAACAGTTGTCTGGCGAACTTCGTAACCAGACAAGCGTTTTGAGTCCTAAGATTCGGATTGAATCGGCAGATAACATAGCAGGGTACAACTACTGTTATATTCCCGAGTTCGGGCGGTATTACTACATCGTGGATATTACATCCGTAAGGACACGAGTATGGGAAGTGTCCATGCGGTGTGATGTTCTTATGAGTTATAAGGATGAAATCAAAGGGTTGAATGTAATCCTCGATAACACGCAGGAAACAGGATTGAGCAACTACTTGGCAAGTCCTAACTGGGTTAATCTCGTAAAGACAAAGACCGACATTAGGGTGTTCCCGCATGGGTTGAGTGAGCAGGGCGAGTTTATTCTGATTACGGCAGGGGGCGATTCTTAATGGGTGAGCCGGCTATCAATTATGATGCTCTTATTGATTATATAAATAAGGGGTATCTGGACTGGGATTACGTGTACAAGGCTGATTGGGCGCAGGCAAAAGAGACTCAAGAAGCACTTAATTATTTAAAGAATAATACGGTGCAGTTGGAAACCACTAGCGGCGCACAGCGTGCTTGGGTTAAAAATATGCAGGGTGTTCTTAATGAAGCTGACAATATTGGCGATGTTGCTAATAGTAATACTGTTGCGGCCACTGTTGATGGTGCTGTTAGTGGCGTTACTAATTTTGCTAAAGATGAAGCTGGCAATATTACATCTACTACTGGTGTTGTTTCAGCGTCTACCGGATTAAAAGCGGCTGGTAACTTTGTTTTCGGTACAGTAATTCCCGCTGTTAGTGCTGTATCTGCTGGGTGCGCTTTGGGTAAAACCATTGACAAAGCTCTCTATAATGCTAACCCTGATTTCTGGGATAGTCATAACATGAGTACACTCAATCCCGAAACATGGAACGAGGTCAGTCGAGCGCTTGAAGGAACTCCTGGCGGGTTCGTTTTCGATATGCTATTCGGAACTTCTCCCGAAGGTAATACCACGCAGGCGTACATGGACGAACAGCAGTTGGCATATCTCGCGTGGTATATGCAGAATCAGGGATTATTCACAACAACTGTACAGTATCCAAGTTATACAGCTGGCGACAGTATACCATATGTTGGTAATGATTTTAATACTGTAAAAAATGCTCTTTTGGAATCTGTTATAAGTCCATATAAGAGTGAGTTAGCAACTCAACTCGATGACTTAGTATCGTATTTTTCGTTGGATTTTTCTGGTAAATTTTTTAGTATAAACTTTAATTATATTTCTGACACCTCTAGGGCTATTATAATTCATATCTATCGTAGTGTTCCTAACACCGGCACTGTTAGGGTATTAGATACTACTCCATATATAGAATTTAATACCTATTACACTCTCGATGTTTATACGTATCAATATAATAAGTATAACCATTCATCTAGGAGTTGGTCATATACCACGTATGAATATTTATCGCCATATATCAGTACAGAATCTGGTGGCGTTACGTGGGTTGCAGGTCTTTCTAACTATGGACAAATTACAGTATCTCCCACTGTTACCGGTACGGGAACTCAACCAAACGCTACAACTCCCGACCTTTCCACCGCTACTAGTGTTGCCACTGCTCTCGAACTTCTTAAAGCACAGTTTCCCCAGTTGTGGACAAATGCCGTTACAAACACTGTTCTTCAGCCGGACGGCGCTCTCAAGACGTTTACCTATGTTCCCGTACCTACTCCCAAAGCGGCAACTGCTCTTGACCCGCAGCCTGTAACTGGCCCCGCTACGCAGGCGAATCCTCAAGTAAATCCCGAAACCGCGCCTAGTCTTAAAGACCTCATTACAAATATTCTTCCCAAACTCGACCCCGCTCAAAACAAACCTGACATTGGTGCAGGTAATACGCCTACTGTAGTACCTCAAACTGGTAAAGCTAGTTCTCTGTATTCCGTTTATAACCCATCGCAGGAGCAGTTGAATCAGTTTGGTGCATGGCTCTGGTCGTCCGACTTCTTTGAACAAATCAAAAAGTTGCTCAACGACCCTATGCAGGCAATTATAGGTTTGCATAAAGTCTACAGTCCAGTCCAGACGTCTGGACTGGGTACGATAAAGTGCGGGTACTTGGATTCTGCTGTACCTAGCAAACTTGTTAGTGAGCAGTATGTTACAGTCGATTGCGGTTCTGTCAGCTTGCAGGAATATTTCGGAAACGTGTTTGACTATCCGCCATTTACGGAAATCTATATCTACTTGCCGTTTATCGGCGTCAGGCGGCTCGACCCGTCCGATATTATGCGCGCAACCGTATCTGTCAAATATCATGTTGATGTATTCACAGGTGCATGTCTTGCCGATGTAAACGTCAAGCGCGATACCGCAGGCGGTGTTTTGTACACCTTCCCCGGCAGTTGTTCCGTTCAGTATCCGTTGTCTAGCGGTTCGTATATGGGGATTGTTTCTACCATTGCTAGTACGGTTGTCGGCGCTATAACTGCCCCGACTCCGCTCGGAGCGGGCGCGGCAGTTCTCGGCGGTATTACCAATCTTACGTTTAATTCCCATGCGAATGTTGAACGTTCTGGTTCGTTTACTGGTAATGCTGGCGCGATGGGGTCTAAAATTCCGTACCTAATTATTTCTCGTCCCCAGACGGCTATGGCCCAGAACTTTGAAACCCTGTCTGGTTATCCGTCTAACACTTATACCAAGTTATCTGCGTGTACTGGTTTTACGCAAGTCAAGTTCGTCCACGTTGAAAACCTTAATGCTACCGACGCGGAAAAACAAGAGATTGAGCAGTTGCTCAAGGAAGGAGTAATTCTCTAATGGGTATTCAGAGTAATGGCGAGTGGTTGTTCGACTGGCCTGTTGATGGCAAGGCAACTCTTACCCGCGGTTTCATCAACGACGGCAATGGCATTGACATTGTCACTAATGCAGTCCAGACGTCTGGACTGAAACCCATCTACGCCGCGGAAGCTGGAACTGTTGACCAGCTTCAGTATTGGAACGGCAAGACCAAAACTGGTATGCAGTCCTACGGCAACATGGTTCGGTTGAACCACGGGCACTTCGAGGGTGGCCTGCTCCAGTCGCGGTATGCACATATGTCCCGTATTCTGGTTAAACAGGGTCAGAATGTTTACCGCGGCCAGATTATAGGTTACATGGGTTCGACTGGCAACGCTACTGGCCAGCATCTACACTTTGAGGTTATCTGGAAGGGCAAGCGGTACAATCCGCTGAACTGGCTTGACGATAACTTCGTCAACAAATACGCCAGTGTGAGGAACGGCGTATACCATTCCGTTAAGCGTGACAGTGCGGTGAACCTGTACTACATCAACGCAGGGCCACTGTCGGCTGGTGACTTCAAGACCGTCACCGAGTTGCTGAAGAAACTTGGTATTAACTACACCACTAAATAACAATAGCCCCAGTCCAGACGTCTGGACTGGGGCTATTGTTATTTGTGTTTCTTTACAATATTGAGTAATTCGTCGATAGCGTCATTATATCCTTTCCAGTAGATAGCGTCCTCTGATGTTTGGGAACTAAGCAACATAACATGCGCATAGGAGATTACTTTATTGAGTTCCAGTAACATTTCTTCATCTTTACTTTTCATAATTATTCTCCTTTCTGGCACCACATGATATAGTTGCGGACGATTTCGCCTACCGTGTTATCCTGATAGAACACTTTATCCTTACCAAAAAACGATGCAATTTTACGTTCCCTTTCGTCTGTTGGTTTCGTAATCTTACGACGACGATTAGGTAACGGTGAATATTCCGGGCTGTAAATCAACTCATGGTCAGGGTCTTTCAACTCGCTTGTCTTACGATGAATGAACGTGAATAGTACATCATTATCACGTTCATCTTTAGTGAATATGATTTCACATTGCAACGTTTCGCGGTCAAAGATTATAAAGTATGTGTACAACACGTCACGTGGTTTATATTTGCATGGGCAATGCGGATAGATTGCAATTTCCCACGCACCGCCTGTAATCATAGAAAGTTTGGGGTTATTAAAGGCAAAATACTTATCAGATTTTTTGCCCTCTTTGTTAGGCGAATCAGTGTATTCAACCGCAACAGTCAATCCGCTTTCGCCGTACTCATAAACGTCAATGTCGCCTTTCTTCATCTCTTTAATATGAGTCAGGCCCATCTCTGCAAAGTACGGGCAATACTGGTTGACGGTGTTACCCATCATGAAAATCTTGACGTTGTCGCGGTCACGTATAATAGTTGACAAAACGTTCATGAACAGTACAAACTCGTTTGGGAGATAGTAACCGCGAGTCAAGAATTCATCAAGTACGGCATTCATAATACCATCGTAGTTAGTTGATTTGTCATGCTCCATAGCACTAATCGCAAACGAGTATGCAAAGGGGGTTATAGACTCAACGTCCTTGTTCAACGTTTCATCGAACTTTGCAAGATACCACGCACCCCCTTTGTAGTTGATGTGGTCGAACTGACCGCCTGTCCAGTTCTCCAACTCGCCATTGTTTACGCAACCATCCCACATTGTTTTGGCGCGTTTTCCTTTGAAGTCATCTTGCCAACGGCGAATCCATGCTGTTTGTCCTCTACCTGCTATATATTCTTTGATGCAGTATTCTTGTACTGCGTAGGTCTTACCATTGGAACGCTCTCCGAACATCACATTATAAGTGGTGTTCTTCTGGAGAATGTTCTTCAATCGGTAATATTTTGTTTTCTTTTTTTGTCCAGACGTCTGGACCGCGTCACTTTTCATAGGTTTGCACCCCCAATAGATACTTGATATACTCTGCGGACATTGAGAAAGTGTAGTCTGTTGGTTCCATGTGTATGCCTGACGGTGTATAGAACTCGGCAGTTTCACCTAGATAATCTGTTACTAACCCGTGTTGTTCATCATCAATATAGGTAAGCGTATTTTTACCTGTGTACCCGGGTGGAATATATAGACCCTCTGCAAAAGCGTCAAATATATTATCACCATATTTTTTCAACAGGTATGGCATTGCAGTACGTTTATTGACACCGGATGTTGTAAGGTTAATTTTGCCGTCTTTTTCTACCAAGTACCGTTTTGCACCTATTGTTTTAAAACGAGAGTAAACACCCTCATTATCCCATACACCTAGGACTTTTTCAACACCTTTGATGGTTTTCGGTTTGTATGACGACTTTGGCAATTTGTGGAACTCCATTGCGGCATCGAGTTTACGAATGACGATTTTGTTGTATTCCTTGATGTAATCCATATGATTTTCTGGGTGCAGGACTTTGATACTGTCGGTATCAGAATACACATAATCCTCTCCGACGGCATAAATCCCACTAAAAAGATTTCGTCTAGCATAAGCAGTTACCCATACACCCCAAGGATAGAACAGGAATCGACGGGCTGATTTGTTGTACTTTTCGATTGCTTCTTCAATGTTCGGCTTTTGCTTTTCCCAGTCCAGTTGACTGGACTCATCGTAGATAATCTCGTCACGACAAATGTCCGTGACTGTCATACCATACGCTGCATTTACCATTTCCTTAGAGCCTAGATATTCCACTTCCTTTCCTTCTACTCCTTTAAGTGTAGTTTTATCCTGATACAATTTCAGAATGGATTTCACAAAGTCAGTAGGTAAATACCCCTTAGGATAACGAACGAAGTTTCCTATTTTAGCATCTTCCCAATGATAAAAATGCTTATAAACATCCCAATCCAAATTTGTAATAGTTGTGCGTAAAAGGTCAGCCGATACTACACGACCATTATCTACAACACGGTTAATTGCTACTTGACATTTAGACAGTGAAATCGGATGTTCAATGTAGGTTATAGATTCAATGTTTTTAAATTCAACATCAAACATACAACAGTAGTTTTTTAAACACCTTTCAAATTGTTCTGAGGATGTTATTTGAATATGTTCCCCACGACCCATGGGATACTTTTCTGAAATCATAACATACGGGTACGATGATGTAAAATCAAACGAACCTACATTTTCAAGGATTCTCCCAGAATACACTGCGTTGGCGTGAGTAAATCCACCTTGAAACGCTCGTTTTAGCTGGTTGTATTCATCTGGTGTCAGAGTCAAATTCCGCATAAGTTGGCGATACTGCTTATATTTCCATCCACCGCGTTTGTGCGACTTATACAAATAAAAACAGTTATTACGGCAATAATTACGGACATACCCAGTTTTGGTCAGAGGTATTTTCGTAATATCGCCGTCAGATTCAATTTTCTCTTGAATGTACGCCATTACAACCAGAACATCATGAACACAATATTGCCATTCTTTTTCTGTTAGCGGAGTTTTGCTGTGCCGTACTTTGGAATAATCCAAATCGCCAGACATTTTCTCAACTTTGTACTTTTGTAAGTTTTTACCTACAGTTTCCAAGTTGTAGCCAGATAACTTATAGGAACAGCGGTACTCTATTCCTGTTTTTGTTATAGCATATACTGGTTTACGAACATCTAACGAGAATACCTTATCCCATTCAAAGATTTTTCGCATGAACTGAAATTCATATGACAAGTTGTGTACATACACAATTAGACGAACATTTTCAGATGTTCCAAATAAGTTTTCTACATTTCTAATCAACTCCTCGTATTCTTCCCACGTTCTTCCAACGGTTACTATCCCATTTATACCGAAAGACCATTCGTAAGTGAGCGACATTTTCAGTCCAGACGACTGGACAGACGACGTTTCAATATCGAACGACGCGGGAACATTAAAATATTTAATTTTCTTATTTGTTCCTATTAGGTCGTAGAAACACACTTGCCGTTCGATTTCGGACAGAAACTCGTCATTAGACCTAATTCTGTCCGAAAGACCAAAAGTCGTCTGGTTCATTCACAGGCTCCTGCCTCTCAATCATATTTGTAATACGTTGGAGAATTTCATCTGCTGTTTTACCCGCAACAATTTCTTCGGCGATAAAATTTTGCATATTATCGCTTCCGTAAATTTGCTTCATAAAAATTGACGAACCCGGAATTTCACCGTTTTCTACCTTTGAATAAATGTCCCAGAACATTCCTTGTTGCATTGGATTAAATGACGTATTTATGGCCATAATCCTAAAAATATTCTTTTCTACTTCCAATGCTCCTTTTAATGTTCCAGATTTTTGCGCCCACAGGTCTTGCGCCGCCGCATATTGGTTCCACAGTTCAGCATTTGTTTTTCCCTTCAAGCCGAACTTAGTAATTCCAGACGACTGGACATGTTTAAGTGCAGTAGGGGTATACTTTAATCTGGAGAGGGATTTAATTCTTTTATTTGCCGCTGAAAAAACCTGGGATAGGTATTTTCTGGCTTCCTTCTCGGGTAGACGTCGGAGTTTCTGAACTCCCATGTGAAGAATTTCCTCTGTTGTTATTTTTGCCATTACGAACTACCTCTCTAATCTTGCACAGGTCGTCACTTTTGAGAATCTCGGAAACGTAAAATAAAAGTATCCTAGAAGAAAAATTGCGCCCGCACTCGAAGTTGGAAATGTTCTGCTGTGTAGTAGATAAATAATCAGCTACGTAATACTGGGAAACCCCCCGGTCTTTACGGGCTTCAGCGCAGATTTCGGAAATCTTTTTATAATCCATAAAACAAAAGGGAGTCCAGTCGACTGGACTCCCTTAGTCACCTCACTTTCAGAATCAGACGACGGTGATGGTGGTAACGTTGTTGCCGTTCTTGGTTTTGGCTTCGGTGAACTTCAGCTTGACGCCGCCAGCCTTCGCCAGAGCGGTAGAAGCCGCTTCGGGGTCGCCTGCGAACCCAGCCGCCCATGCCACGCACATCTTGGAGAGAACGGTGCCGCCATTGTAGTATTTGGTATCGTCCTCGTTGAACGTCACGACGGCAAAAGACTTGTCGTCGATGGTGGCGAAGTCGAACGCATTGACGGTGATGCCGTCGGGGAACTGCTGGATGAGGTCGTGGGTGGATATCTTTTCGCGGTCATTCTGAAGGGTGGACAGCAGGGTGGAATCGAGAGCAGCTTTACGGAAGTCGAACATAGTATTATTTCCTTTCTGTGTGGCCGTCAGGCCGGTTTATTTATTCAGTCCATACGCCTGGACATGAATCGGAGTGAAATCGGGACATGACTGTTTCGTCACCGTTTCGGGACAATCCAAATCATGGTGCGTGAGATTACAGCAGTAAACGTGCTTTAACTGCTCCTCACATTTCCAGCAGATACACTTGTAGTTGCAGTACTTCGCGCTAGGAATCATGGGGCAATCACCGCCGCCAAGTAGAAGGCCGCGATGCCGAAGGGCAAAGCGAGATAGGGAACGACTTCAAACTGGAACCAACGAAATTTATCTTTCATGAAAATTTACCTCAAGCGGGTTAAAATGTCAGGCGGGTATTTTTTCTGGAACCGGTCCAGACGACTGGACTTGCCGCGACACTCACTGCATTCATAAATGCGCGGTAGTATCCAGACAGAGATACTCCCAAAAGTTGTTGACAACCTATGGTTGTAGGTCAACAACCTATGGTTGTAAATCCAGTTTATGCTAAAACTGGAAAATACTGGATACTGGCAGTCGTTTGATTCGAGTGCCAGTTGACTGTTAGCAGTTTGAGCTATAGAGTGCTAACAGTCCAGACAAATGGACTTATACCTGTTCATATGAACAAATCTGCATATGTTAGGGTCAAAATATGGCCGGCTCATGTTGGCCGGTCATATTCAGTAGTTCTCATTGGCCATTTGTCTAGCTTTCAAAATAATACTTATTGTATTTTTTATTTACTTCTGCAATAAGTCCCCCCCCCACCGGAATATTTGCACATTCCTCTTTCAATATTAGACTTTGCGAATATCCGTCATATTTTCCAAATAATTTAGCCGTTTCTAGTACAGAATCGAATAAAACTTTCATTTATTCACCAGCTTTTTTGTCAAAGGAGGACCGGCCCATTTGGGCCGGTCTTATTAGGTTACTTGCGCGGCGTAACGGTCAAAACGACCTTAGCACCGGGCGCGGTTGCCAACGGCAGCATTTTCTCAATCCGGGTATGTACCATGCATAACTTGCATTTGAGGTTTTCGGACTTTACCGTCACGTTGCCGCCGTTCCCGTCCGGTGCAATGACTGCCACGTCAATCGCGTATACATCCGGCGGGAACTTGTCCGCCGTGCCCGCGGCAGTCATCGCGCCGTCGCTGTCGCCGCTGTCAACCTCTTTAGATTCTGCGTCGGCGGCAATCTCTTTGCCGTTCAACTTGTCAATCTGCTTTTTCAGCTTTTTGACGGGGGTCAATGCGTTTACAGTGCCGTCCGCGATGAACTTTCGCGCTTGCGTCTCGTTCTCGCAGGATTCTAGCAACTGCACCATCGCAGACAAGCTAATGGCGTTGCCATTGCTGTCCAGTGCAAGGTCAGCGTTACCTTTGAGGAACTTGCCTACGCGCTGAAGGTTCATGGCCTGCGATTTGCTGTACTTGCGAACCTGCTGAAGGTAGTCCGCGGCACTTGCGAGCCCCATTGCGGCGGACGTGCCATCGTGGTCTGCAGTGTAAACCAGACACGCCATTTGAACACCTGCAAGGCGTCCCGCGTTTTCCAGACGGGATACAGCGCCGTCAAAGGCCTGAACTTTCGGATTCTGCATAATGATTTCTTTTTGGTTAGCGGTCAATTTGTTGGTCTTTTCCATGGTGTTTTCCTTTCTGTCCAGTTGACTGGACTATACAAATTGTGCATAGGTATACTACAACTACTGGTTGTATATCCTACAACCTAACGTTTTGACTTCGGGATTCTGTCCTTGTTCTCTTTCCCTTTGTCTGTATATAGTATAGCACAATACCATGTAGTTGTCAATGAACAAATTGTGAACATTTTGCATAAAACTATAAATATTTATACAATCATATACAAATGTATTGAGTCAAAATTTAATTGACTGAATCACTGGAAATAATAGGGGGGTAT
>ENA-ORSQ01001300-ORSQ01001300.1-human-gut-metagenome-genome-assembly--contig:-NODE-1300-length-13503-cov-11.075996_pt1 | contig 13503 bp, 11 predicted proteins | sample MGYA00241900_ERZ509164 | MGnify/ENA primary metagenome ERZ509164 (study PRJEB26280, sample SAMEA2338807) | human gut metagenome | biome: human gut; feature: human-associated habitat; material: faeces...
GGATCATACCTCCAGTCGCCGCCTACAGGTACAATATCCAGATGTCCGGCAATACCAACAATCTCATCACCCTCGCCCATCTCTGCATAACCACAGTAATTATCCAGATTGACTGTCTTAAATCCAAGCTCCTGTGCAATCTTAAGACCTTCTTCCAGTGCTTTGGCAGGTCCTTCTCCAAAAGGTTTCCCCTCTGCGGGAGTGCCAAGCTGGGAATCAATGGCAACCAGTCTTCCCAGATTGGTAAGCATCTCCTCTGTTAATCCATGAATCTGTTCTTTGATATCCATATTTTTGTGCCTCCTGTTAAATACTTTCTCTATCTTTGAAATATCTTTATCATTATTTTCTCATTTTATCATATTCGGGCACAAAATAACAGCAGATTGCAGGAATGTTTTTTCAAAACACGATATTTCAGACCCACTCTATGGCCAGATAAAATTGCAGTTTCCGGCCTCCAGACCGTCAATGAGAATGTTCTGGCCTGTACAGAAGCGGTTTTTTACCGCCATAAAGTAAATCCACTCTGCTGCCTCTTCCACAGACATCCATCGTTTCAGAGGTGTGAGCTCCATGATCTGATCCCAGAGCTTTTCATCCTCCATCACCGGCCGGTTCAGTTCAGTCATTACCCCACCGAAATCCAGACTATTGCATGTGGCCTGATAAGGAGCTATCCTCATGGCCACGTTTTTCGCATAGGCAAGGACCCCTCCTTTACTTGCCGCATATTCCGGAAATTCAGAACCTGTATGCCCGCTTGCTGATCCGATCATAATAACAGAATAAATATTAGGATGAATGCCGTAATGTTCTGTAACAGAAATCGTCCCTTTCAAATTTACATCAATATCATCGCCATTCTGAACCCCTGCATTATTGATCAGAATATCTACCGGTCCGATTTCCGGATAAGAGCTTTTGTCTCTGATATCCAGACAGAAATGCGTATATTTCGGATGTTGGATCGAGGATATATTTTTATCAAATCCATAGACTTCATGATTTTCTTTCAGGAAAAATTCTGCACAGCCTTTCCCAATCCCGGATGCTGTGCCTGTGATCAGAACTTTCATCAGGCAAAATTCTCCTTCATACTTTTACGCAGCGCTGTAATAAGAACTGCTGCTACTGCAATGCACAGAACCCTGTCAATGTAATCTGTGATAAACTGAACCACAAAACAGCTTCCTACCATTCCAAGAGGTGTTTTTGCCAGAAGCTGTACAAGAACAGTGGATCCGGAGGAAGTAATTCCTCCAAATAAAAACGCCGTAATACAGGAACTGATTATGGTAGATGGAAGTGTGATCACAAGAGCAGCCGGAAATATCTGCCACTTTTTTGGCTGGAATTTTCTGTACACAAGACCTGTCACAAAACCAAGAAGAATTCCTACCGGAGCATAATACAGAGAATAAATATCTACAGTCATTCCCATCAGCAGGCCGCTGAGCAGATTAGGCAGCATTCCATAAAAAGGTCCCAGGACAGCAGCCACAAATACAGTTCCGATACTGTCCAGATAGATAGGCAGTTTCAGAAATAAAGCAATCTGTCCTCCTACAAAATTAATGCAGATAGCAAAAGCAATCATACAGATTTTCTGTACACTTATTTTTTCAGTTTTCATTTTAAATCTCCTCGTATTAAATCTTGTAAAATATCCAGTTTTTCCGGTTCCTGATCTAGGATCCTTGAAAGAAACATCTGAAAGAATCCATACACATCTACCTCAGTCAGCACCCTTGCATTTGAAGTTTTCCGGTAGAAATTCATAGAATCCACAACAGACTGTCCAAGAGAAATCCCCTCTGTTTCAATCTGTACATAGGAATCAAAGCCTTTACAGAGTTCCGGATTGATAAAATATGCCACTGCCAGGGGATCATTGATCACACAGCCAATGATATGCTCCCATTCCCAGTGGAAATCAAAATAGAATTTCGTAATCTTCTTTACAAATTCCCCTGTTTCTTTATTCAGACGGCACATATACTCCAGCAGATCAGGCGTGAGCACAATCTTTCTCGTCACATCCAGCCCCACCATATGGATTTTCTGGCCATTCTGATGGAGTGTCTCATATACCAGGGAAGCGCCGTCCGGGTCACACCAGTAATTGTATTCTGCAACAGGTGAACAGTTTCCATGACTTTTAAAGCTGCCGCCCATGGAAACAATTTCCTCAATACAGGAAAATGCTTCTTTATCCTTCTGGATCAGTCTGGCAAGATTGGTCATAGGTGCCAGTTCGATTATGGATACTTTCTCTTTTTTCAATACATCAGCAAGAAAATCCACAGCACTGATCTGCTGCTGATAACCGATTACTTCCGGCAGAAAGCTTTCGCCAAGCCCGTCTTCTCCATGAGTGTCCAGAGCATTCACGTAATCCCGCCTTAAGGGAGTGCTTTCCCCAATGTATATGGGAACATCCAGACGATTCATCTGCTTCAGAATTTTCTTTGCATTTCCAAATCCCATCTCCACCGGTGAATTTCCACACACAATGGTGATTCCGATCACTTCGATCTCCGGTGATTTCAGTGCAAGCATAATCGCAAGACTGTCATCAATCCCCGGATCACAATCAATAATTACTTTTCTTTTTTTCATTTAATTCCTTTCTGTCAAAGCAAAAAAAATACTTTTGTTTATCCCTCAAATAAACAAAAGCATCAGAAAACAGACCGCCTATGATAGCTCATAAACGACCGCAATATTTTTTTACTTTGCCTAGTTTTTTATACTGGGAGGGTTTCGAACCAGTGTCGGTGGTTATTTTAACACATATTTTTATGCATGACAACAGTTAGCGCATACACCATTTGAGATTTACAGCATATTCTAACAGCAGAAATCTCTTAAAGGAGTATCTGCATGAAAAATAAAAAGTGGATCGCGCTGGCAGCTGCTGTTGTGCTTGCTGTAACTGCACTTCCTGCGACAGCATTTGCAGAGAAAAAAGACAGCACAGATGATAAGATGCTTACAAAAATCACTTTAAATAGCGCGGAGAATCTATAAAAGAAGTGGCGGAAATACCAGCAATGATATTTCCGCCGTTTTACAACTCCGAATATCCTATCCAGAGCTACTTTGTGATCATAGTATATGTTATAAAATCAAATTTTATGAAATGTAAAAAGGAACTCGTCCAGAGCCCCTTTCCTTTGAATAAGTAATAATATCTTTCTCACTCCGGAAAAAGACTTCTTTGTACTTATATAATACTGGTTCAATTACTCCTTGTCAATATCTATTTTTATCTTTGTAATGTGTTCTGTCAAAGAAAGTTACTGTTCACATGATAGTATATTTATTGTTTACAAGTTGGTAGGTTCCGGTTATTATAAATCTAAGATTATTTGAGGTGTTAAAAGAGATGCAGGAGCCGCGACGCCTGCCAAATAATTTCTTTCATCTATAAATGCTCTGTTCCGAATGGATAGAGCTTTTTATTTTGCAATAAACATAATCAGAATCAATACTTTGCTAATAGTTTTTTCCAGGGTTTATAGCCTTTCATATAAGCAAAGTCTTCTTCATTTTGGAAGCCTGCAATCAGTTCTTTTTTCATTTCTTCAGCATATGGATTTTCTGCGTCTTGAAATTTTATATGTTTATATAATCTTGATTTCTGAAAATCACAGATTGTATCGACATTTTCCAGCTTTTCATATGCTTCTTCTGTTTTTTCCTGTTCCATGTATAATTGTCCAAGTTTTAGTTTTTTCATGGGATCATAGTCGGAAAAATAATTCAGATATTTTTCTGCCATTTCATAATTCCCTTTTCGCAAGTAGAATCCGAACAGAGAATCTGCCGCATGGTGCTGGATTTTTTCATCCTTGTCATTTAGTGCTATTTCGTACCAGAAATTAATCTGTTCGTCGTACTTATCGGGGTGCTCACACTGACCTATGATTCTTCGCGAGTCAAGCATCACCGCCACCTGCCAGATTAGCATGTTGCAGTTAGGGTAATCTTTTATGATATTTACTGCCCATTGATAGGTTTTTTCGTAACCTTCTACCGAAAACATTTTGTCCATTTCTTGAATAAGTTCTGTAATTTCAACGTCTGTCAGATTTTCATGAAAAGACAATAGGGTATCAAGGGAAATATGTAGCAGCCTTGCAATAGGTGCTAACAGTTCAATATCTGGATTGGAGTTCCCGTTCTCCCATTTATTCACCGCTGGGGTAGTTACTCCTAAGCGGTTTGCCATTTCCTCCTGGGTGAAACCAGACACTTTTCTATATTTTTTTATCACACTTCCAATATTCATCCTAATTCTCTCCTGATTGAAATTTCAAAAGCTTTTGTGATTAAATCATAGCATGATTGGAAATTGGACACAATTGAATTGTTGTTAAATAAAATTCATATTTTTTAACTAATGGGAAAGTTGATCGTGATTAGCAGTTGATTTTGGGGGCATATCCTAACAAAAGGAATCATGGAGGCTGTGTTTTGCGATACTTTGTATGTCCCCCCTGGTCACCAATTAATTAATTATGCATACTCTAACAGAAGAAGTCGGTAAAGGAGTGTCTGCATGAAAAATAAAAAATGGATTTCACTAGCGACAGCAGTCGTTCTGGCGGTGACTGCACTGCCGCTGGGAGTGTTTGCTGCAAAGAAAGATGAGGCGAAGCTTGCAAAAGTTACCTTAAATGAAGTAGCCCATTCCATCTTTTATGCACCGCAGTATGTGGCAATCGAAGAGGGATATTTTAAAGATGAGGGGCTTGATATGACGCTTATAACTGGCTTTGGGGCAGATAAAACTATGACTGCCGTCATATCCGGCGAGGCGGACATCGGATTTATGGGAGCAGAAGCATCTATCTATGCCTATCAGGAAGGAGCTACTGATCCTGTTGTAAACTTTGCACAGCTTACCCAACGGGCCGGAAATTTCCTTGTGGCAAGAGAAGAAATGCCGGATTTTAAATGGGAAGATCTGAAAGGCAGGAAAGTTTTGGGCGGACGCAAAGGTGGCATGCCGGAAATGGTATTTGAATATATTCTAAAGCAGAATGGCCTTGACCCTCAGAAAGATCTGTCTATTGACCAGAGCATTGACTTCGGCGCTACTGCGGCTGCTTTTACAGGAGATGATTCGGCAGATTTCACTGTAGAATTTGAGCCGTCTGCTACTGCTCTTGAAAAGCAGGGCGCTGGGTATGTCGTGGCATCCCTTGGTGTTGACTCCGGCTATGTGCCTTATACCTCCTACAGTGCCAAAACCAGCTATATGAAAAAAAATCCTGATATCATGCAGAAATTCACTGATGCTCTGCAGAAAGGTATGGACTACGTTCAGAGCCATACTCCAGAGGAGATTGCAGAAGTAATCGAGCCACAGTTCCCTGAAACAGATCTGGATACCATCACAGCCATTGTAAAACGTTATTACGATCAGGACACCTGGAAAGAAAATCTGGTGTTCGGGCAGGATGGTTTTGAACTGCTGCAGGATATCCTGGAAGATGCAGGTGAACTGAAAGAACGTACACCGTATGCAGAACTGGTCAACACAGAATTTGCGCAAAATGCTTCCTGATGATTTGCTTTTTCTGATCCTCCTATAATTTTAGCCCGATATTCGTCTCTTTTCATCCGTTCCTTCATATTGTCAGAGATTTTTGACTTGATTCAGCCAAACCATAATCTTATATATACTTTGAGTAACAGGTAGTAAAAAAGAACCATATTTTAACTCCAATTTTGAGAAACGCAGACAGAATTTCGTCATTTTGTCCTGCGTTTTTCTCATGCCTTTTGACAGTTTGACGGAATCCCCGAATACTGATTCCGGCTTTTCGTCAGAATGACAAGAAACGAAAAAAATCTTTGTACGATTCTTCCCTAGCCATCCCCCCTCCTTTTCGCTATACTGTCTACAGATGAAAAAAACGAGTAATCAATCAACAAAAACAATATGAAATAATTTTGGAGGAATAATAATCATGGCAAGCTTATCATTACAGCACATTAACAAAACTTACCCAAATGGTTTCCAGGCAGTTAAAGATTTCAATCTGGAGATCGAAGATAAAGAATTCATCATTTTCGTAGGACCTTCAGGATGTGGTAAATCTACTACACTTCGTATGATTGCCGGTCTGGAAGAAATTTCCGGCGGTACATTAAAGATTGGTGACAAAGTTATGAACGATGTAGAGCCTAAAGACCGTGATATCGCAATGGTATTCCAGAACTACGCTCTGTATCCTCATATGACAGTATATGATAACATGGCATTCGGACTTAAACTTCGTAAAGTTCCGAAAGACCAGATTGATAAAGCAGTTCGTGAAGCTGCAAGAATCCTTGACCTTGAGAAACTTCTTGATCGTAAACCGAAGGCTCTTTCCGGTGGTCAGAGACAGCGTGTTGCTATGGGACGTGCTATCGTACGTAATCCTAAGGTATTCCTTATGGATGAGCCTCTTTCCAACCTGGATGCTAAACTTCGTGTACAGATGCGTATCGAGATTTCCAAGATCCACCAGAGACTGGGTGCTACAATCATCTATGTAACACATGACCAGACAGAGGCTATGACTCTTGGTACCAGAATCGTTGTTATGAAAGACGGTGTTGTTCAGCAGGTAGATACACCTCAGAACCTGTATCAGAAACCAGGCAACTTATTCGTTGCAGGATTCATGGGATCTCCGCAGATGAACTTCCTTGACGCTGTTATCTCCGAAAAAGGTGACAACCTTATCGCTAAAGTTGGCGAGCATGAACTGGTTATCCCAGCTGCTAAAGCAAAAGCTCTTAAAGATGGCGGCTATGTAGGTAAAACAGTTGTTCTCGGTATCCGTCCGGAAGATATCCATGATTCCCAGATGTTCATCGAAGCTTCTCCAAGCGCACCGATGACATCCGTAGTTAAAGTTTACGAGCTTCTCGGAGCTGAAGTATTCTTATACTTCGATGTAAACGGAACTCAGGTTACAGCACGAGTTGATCCTCGTACAACAGCTAAGACCGGTGATCCGATCAAATTCGCATTCGATATGGAAAAATCTCATTTCTTTGATAAAGAAACAGAACTTACAATCTGCAACTAATTTTCAGGAATCTTTAATAAACCCGGGGAGTTTTCCCCGGGTTTTTATGTTATAATATAGAATTGGCTGCCTGATTACTTCGATCAGACAATTTGCAAGGATTGCTATAAGCTGACTCATACCCCAAAAGAAAGGATTGACCTAATGAAAATACAACAGATTTTACAGAAATGCCTGACAGACTGGAAGAATATCAGCCAGATTGATTTCTGTCTGCTGGATTCTGATAACCATATCTTTCTCTCTACCTGTGATAAAAAACTTCCTGCAGAATCAAAACTGGAAGAATTTCGCCAAAGCAGTGCCCTGTGTGTTTCCAATACAAGCTGCTGCCTGTATAAGATCATGGAGAACCATTCCATCTCCTATATTCTGATCGTATGGGGAAAAGCAGAAAGTACTGCTACCATCGGAGAGCTGGCTGTATGCCAGGTACAGAGTCTCCTGGCTGCCTATGCAGAGAAAAGCGACAAGAATACCTTTATGCAGAATCTTCTCCTTGGTAGTTATTCTGATGTAGATGCCTTTAACTGCGCCAAGAAACTGCACATTGCAACTTCTGTTCAGCGTGCCGTATTTCTTGTGGAAACCAAACAGACCAAGGATGAGAACGCTCTCGCTACGATCCGGAATATTTTCTCTGCCCGTACCAGAGATTTCATCACAGCTATTGATGATACAGGGATTATCATCATCAGAGAATTACAGTCTACAGAAACTTATGAGGATCTGGAATCAATTGCATATATGCTTGTAGATATGTTAAATACAGAAGCAATGACTTCCGCATGGGTTGCCTACAGTAATCTGGCAGAGGATATTTCCAGGCTTCCAGACGCATACAAGGAAGCACATACAGCCCTTGAAGTAGGCAAGATTTTCTACGCAGATAAAAATGTATTCGGATATAACCAGCTTGGAATCGGCAGACTGATCTACCAGCTTCCTGTTCCCATATGTGAAATGTTTATCGACGAGATCTTCAAAGAGGAAACTCTGGATTCTATTGACGAAGAAACCCTGATCACCATCCGTACCTTCTTTGAAAATAACCTGAATCTCTCCGAGACTTCCAGACAGCTTTATGTACACAGAAATACTCTGGTGTACCGCTTTGAGAAGCTGCAGAGAAAATTCGGACTGGATATCCGTGCGTTTGAGGATGCATTAACATTTAAACTGGCGATGATGGTTGTGGACTACATAAAATATTCTAAGAATCATCCGTCATAGATTTCTCAGACAATTTGATAACATCCATCTGCGTGATCAAACCGGCAGACTCTTACAGCTACGTGGCTACGCGATTCTACACCGAATAACTGCTCCGCAGGGACTTACTTGATTCGGTTAAAAAAGCGTTATATCTTCACCAGAAATCTCTGTTGAAAATACAACGCTTTTTATTATTTCTTATATATTCTATTTCGCTTCTTTCAGCAGCATCAGATGCTCTTCCGGAAAATGAATATATTTCGGAACTTTTGCACGCGGATCTTCCTCAAAATTTCCTTTGGGACACATCCACCAGACCGGCTGACAGTCTCCGCCTTTCTTGTTCTTCAGTAAATACTGATGTTCAAAGGTCGTTTCAATATATTCCACAACTTCCACTTCCATGTGGTTCTCTCCGCCTTCAGATGCACCTTTCATCCAGTGACCGCGGATTCCCACATGCGTAACATCATCCGGCACCACATCTTTGGTCTGCAGCATCAGATCCCAGTCCACTGCATAAACACTGTGTTTTCCCATTTTCTGTACAGTTGAGAAATTTTTACACCCTGTCAGTCTGGCTGCCTGCAGAATACCAGGTCGTTCAAAGAGTTTCTTGGTTTCTCCTGTAGTAAGTGCCTGACCGCTGTCCAGAATTGTCAGATGTCCGCAGAACTTGTAAGCCTCATCACGGCTGTGAGTGACCAGAATCATATCACCTGTGTACTCATTAAGAAAGTTCTGCATATCACGCTGCATGATATCTTTCAGATATCCATCCAGTGCTGAGAACGGTTCATCCAGAAGGATGACTTCCGGTTCTCCGATCATCATTCGTGCCAGTGCGACACGCTGCTGCTGACCTCCGGAAAGCTGGCCCGGATAACGCTTCTCCAGCCCGTTAAGCTGATAACGCTCTATGTAATCTGCCACTTTTGCCTTAAGCTGTTTCTTATCCCCTCTGTATCCGCATGCGATATTCTTCTCTACAGTCATGGTAGGAAAAAGTGCATAGTTCTGAAAAAGATAGCCGACCTTCCTCTCCTGCGGTTTAAGATTGATTTTCTTTTCTGAATCAAAAAGAACTTTATCATTTACAACAATTCTTCCTGAGTCCGGTGTCTGGATTCCTGCAATACAGCGCAGAGTCATACTTTTTCCGCTTCCGGATGCTCCAAGGATCCCCATTGGAGAACCATCACTCTCCAGCTTTACTTTCAGAGTGAAGCCATGAAGTTTCTTCTCAATATCCACACTGATTGCCATTACATCCACCTGCCCATCTTCATTCCCTTACCGGAAACGATATTGATCGCCGCAACGATCACAAATGAAATGATCAAGATCACAACTACCCAGAAACCGGCCATGCCATAATTTCCTGCCGCAGTCTCCGAAGCAATGGCAACGGAAACGGTTCTGGTCTTGCCAAGAATGTTTCCTGCGAGCATGGATGTAGCACCGTATTCTCCGATTGCTCTGGCAAAGGCAAGGACTGTACCGGATGCGATTCCGGGTCCTGCTGTCGGCATGACAACTGTCCAGAAGATTCTTCTGTCACTCATGCCAAGTGTCTTGCCTGCTGCGATCAGATTCACATCCACCTGTTCAAATGCAGCGCGTGCATTTCGATACATCAGTGGAAACGCAATTACAGATGCTGCGATCACGCAGCCCTTCCAGGTCTGTACGATCTTAATGTCAAAATTATCCAGCAGAAATGCCCCAAACGGACGTCTCAGACTGAACAGCAAAAGCAGAATGAAACCGGCCACTGTTGGGGGAAGTACCAGAGGCATGGTCAGGATACCATCCAGTATGCCTCTGGAAACAGGTTTCATCTTCATCACCAGTCTCGCAAAGAATATTCCCAGAAAGAACGCGATCACAGTAGCCGCGAAACCTGTTTTCAGAGAAATCCATAAAGGACTCCAGTTTATTTCTGCCAGAAATTCACTCATTCTTATTTAGCTTCCTCTGTTGTCTCTGTCTCAGCATTTGTTTCTGTGTCATCTGTTTCTTCTGTTGTTTCTGCATCTTTATCATCTGTTTCGGAAGCATCATCTGCTTTGTATGCTGTAAAGCCATATTTCTCAAACACTTTCATAGCGTCATCAGATTTGATGTACTCAAGAAATGCTTCTGCAGCTGCTGTATCATCTTCAGATGCCTCTTTGTCTTCGATAAGGCCTACCGGATAGCGAACAGGTGTCTTCAGTGCATCTGCCGGAGCTTCTGCGATAACGTCTACTTTATCTGCAACGGAAGCTGCATCTGTAGCATAAACGATACCGATCTCATTACTTCCTTCACTTACTGCAGCAAGAACTTCAGATACATTTTTACCTTCATTGATTTCCATCTTATTTACTTCATCTGTAATTCCAAGATTGTCGAAAATTTCTCTGGAATACTGTCCAACAGGAACGCTGTCACCTGCAAGTGCGATGTTGGCTGCATCTGTGATGTTCTCGAATCCTGTAACTTTTGTTTCTCCATCCTTAGGTTTGATCAGAACGACTTTGTTCTCAAGGATATCTTCTACAGTATCTTTCTTAGCCAGATTTTCGTCTACCAGAGCATTCATCTGTTTATCAGCTGCTGAGAAGAAGAGATCGCAGCGTGCGCCTTCTTCGATCTGTGTCTGTAATGTGCCTGAGCTGTCTGCATTGTAGAGGATTTCAACATCAGGATATGTCTCATTGAAATCTTTCTGGATTTCTTCCATTGCATTGCTTAAGCTTGCTGCTATGAATGTGTTAACTTCACCTTTTAAGTCTGTATCTGTTGCGAAAACTCCTGTGCTGAGCATTCCTGTGCTCAGTACTCCTGCCATCATTGCTGCAATTAATTTCTTTCTCATGTTTTTTACCGTCTTTCATTCAGTTTTGTTTTGTTTTATTAAGTTTTGTTTTCTTTTGTGTCTATTGTACAAAACTTTTGTATTCTTGTCAATTTTATTTGTATATGTTATCATGTAAATGATAGCAGATTGAAAGCCTTATTTTTATCGGCAAAAACAACTTTCCGGCCTTTGATCGGGTATCAGATAAATCTATAGAAAAAAATAATAAACAGTGAGGTAATTATCATGAAATTAAGTGCACGCAATCAGTTAAAAGGGAAAGTAGTAAGTATCAATAACGGAGCTGTAAACTCCATCGTTTCTATTGATATCGGCGGTGGAAACATTATCACAGCAACCATCTCCTGTGCAGCAGTTGAAGAATTAAACCTGAAAGTAGGTTCTGATGCTTATGCAGTGATCAAGGCTACTAATGTCATGGTAGGTATTGATGAATAAACTTTACACAGCTCAGGAGGTCGCAGACCGTCTGAAGATCAAAAAAACGACGGTCTATGAACTTATCAAGCGCGGTGAGCTGGAATCTTCCAAAATCGGAAAACAACTCAGGGTCAGTGAAGAGCAGTTGACACAGTATCTTAACAGAAGCAGTTCCGGCAATTCCGGAAGTGGGCAGGATATTCCATACACTTCTATTAATTTTGAACCTGAGAGCTCTCTGCTGAAGAGAGATTATCTGCTTCATTCCAGTGGTATCATTTTAAGCGGCCAGACTTCTGCCGCCCTGGAGCTTCTTCTCGGCAAAATGTCCGCTCATCCCGATGGACTTCCTGTCCTGCAGTCTCATATGAATGACTATAACGGACTTTATTCCCTGTATTTCGAAAAGGCACATATCGCTGCTACCAGTCTGGATATAGATGATATCCGTCACCTGGTTCCCGGAATCCCGCTGGTACTTCTTTCTTTATATAAATACTCTGTCGGCTTCTATGTACAGGCCGGAAATCCTGAAAAGATTTCTTCTGTGGAGGACCTGACGGATCCGAAAGTTGTTTTTATGAATCGTGAAAAGGGAAGTGCCCGCAGGGTTTATCTGGACCGTCTGTTGAAAGAACGGGGAATCTCTTCTGAAAAAATCAGCGGATACAGAAATGAAGCTGTCTCTGATATGTCATCTGCATCTGCTGTTTTTGAGCACAGAGCGAATGTTGCTTTTGGAGAAGAAATGATCGCACGTTACTTTCCGGGACTTGATTTCGTCCCTGTGACTGATATGCAGATGTATCTGGCAATTCCTGCGGAATCTGTGAGAAAGCCGGGGTTCTCTGCTCTTGTGGAAATTGTACAGTCTGAAGATTTCAAAACTGAGATTCATCATCTGACAGGTTATGATACCTCTTATACCGGCGAAATGATCTGTATATAAGAAACCTGTAACATAATAAAAAGCCCTGCTGTCCGGGATATACGCTTATGACGTACATGCCGCTTATACAGCAGGGCTTTTCTTATACATTATTTACAACCAAGAAGTGTTTTTCCGATAAAGTATCCAAGCACCAGAATACCAAGTGCGATTCTGTACCATCCGAATGCCTTAAAGTCATGTTTCTTTATGTATCCCATCAGGAATTTGATCGCGATAATGGAAACTACAAATGCCACTACCATTCCCACGATCAGGATCATCACCTCTGTTCCTGTGAAAGAGAAACCGAATTTCAGGATTTTCAGAAGACTGGCTCCGAACATGACCGGGATTCCCAGGAAGAAGGTAAATTCTGCTGCTACTGTACGGGAGGTTCCTGCAAGGATACCACCGATAATGGTGGAACCTGAACGGGATGTACCCGGAACTACGGAGAGTACCTGGAACAGACCGATGATGAGTGCAGTCTTAAATGACAGATTTTCCAGATTTGTACAGGTTGGTCTTCTTCTCTTGTTATAATTCTCAATGACAATGAAGAGGATACCATATACGATCAGTGCAATGGCAACTACTACATAGTTATTAAATTTCTCTTCAATGACATCATTAAACGGAAGTGCGATAACAATCGTCGGTATACAGGCTACTATAATTTTAAACCAGAGTACCCATTTTTCTTTATCACAGAACTTCTCCACAAAAGTAAGAATTCCTCTGGATACTGCACCATGCCTGTTAAGCACTGCCTGCTGTTTCTTTGAAATTGGTCTGATATAAAACGGCCACAATTTGTTCCAGTAGAGAACTACAACCGCAAGGATCGCACCAAGCTGGATCACTACGAAAAACAGATTCTTAAAATCCTCTGTCACATTCAGTTTCAGAAACTCATCCACCAGGATCATATGTCCGGTACTGCTGATCGGGAGCCATTCTGTGATTCCCTCTAC
>ENA-ORSQ01001301-ORSQ01001301.1-human-gut-metagenome-genome-assembly--contig:-NODE-1301-length-13501-cov-3.892979_pt1 | contig 13501 bp, 9 predicted proteins | sample MGYA00241900_ERZ509164 | MGnify/ENA primary metagenome ERZ509164 (study PRJEB26280, sample SAMEA2338807) | human gut metagenome | biome: human gut; feature: human-associated habitat; material: faeces...
TGACTAGCGGCTTCCCCAGGCACCGCACCTTGGGTTTCAAACCGTCGCTTGCGTACAAAAGTACGCGGCGCTCCTCTTTCAACCCAATCTGCGGCACCTGGGAAACCCGCGTCTCATGTAAAGGGATACGTTGATTATTGAGAGGAATTCATTATGAAAAAGATCACGGCTATCGTGCGCCAGGAAAAGCTTGAGGTTCTTAAAGACGCGCTGTTTGCTGCTGATGTTCGCGGTATGACTATCAACCAGGTGCAGGGCTGCGGCGCACAGCATGGCTGGAAGGAATATGTGCGCGGCAACGAGTTGCTTGTCAACACGATCCCTAAGGTGCAGTTCACCCTCATCTGCGCCGATGAACATGTCGACGGCATTGTCGAGATTATCTGCAACGCCGCCCGCACCGGTGCCGTCGGTGACGGCAAGATTTGGGTCGAGCCGGTCGAGGAAGTCATCCGCATCCGTACCGGCGAGCACGGTCCCGCCGCGGTATAGAATCGACCGCCTACCATCCGCAACGTTAAAATGCTGCAATGAGGCACAAGACTTGCGTTGCGGATGGACGGATTATGGGTCGTAATAAATATCCCGAGGAGACTGTCGCGAAGATTCTCGACGCGGCGCTGGAGCTATTCTGCGTACAGGGTTATGAGGGGACGAGCATTCAAGACATCGTCGACCGCCTCGATGGCATGACCAAGGGTGCTGTCTATCATCACTTTAAGAGCAAAGAGGAGATTTTCAACGCCGCATTTGATCGGGCAACGGCTCCGATTGCTGAGCACCGTCGCGCGACACTCGGTGCTGGCAATATGACGGGAGCTCAAAAGCTCAAACGACTTTATGCGCCTGAGTCCGTCGTTCCGCAAATCGAGCTATGGGCTCGCATGCATCCTGCGGCAGATCCGGTAAAAAGCTCGCGGCTGCTGGCGATGCAGTACCAAGGTTCGTTTGACGAGTCGGCCGATGGCAATCTCTTGCCAGTAATCGAGGAAGGCATCGCCGACGGCTCCATTGCGTGCGAATGCCCGCGCGAAGCAGCGGAGGCCGTATCGTTGTTAGCGAATCTTTGGCTGCTGCCATTGTTCCGTCCGCTCGAGCCCAAGGAGCGAATGCTTGCTCGCGCACAATGTTTGGCGCAGATGGCGGCCGCGGTGGGGCTTGATTTGGGTAATGAAGTGCTCCAGACAACGGCCCAGATTTGGGACGTATGGAACCGTGCCGGGTGGTAATATAGATACCAACGGTATGTAATTGATTTGCGAGGGTAGCCACGGCTGCCCTTTTCAAGTCATTAAATACATACTAACAGTATGTATTTGGGGGCAGGCTTATGGCTGGGATGCGAAGAATTAGCTTTTCATTGATGCCAAAAACAGTGCGATCTATCAGGCTATTTGGTCTTCTTGTTGCACAGCTGTGTGCGTATTCGATGCTGTCGGCACTGTGCTTTGCGTGCCCGCTTTACTTGTTCGATTGCAGCGGCTCCTCAACGTTATATGGCGCCGTCGCGGCGATAGCGTTCATACCGGGCGTGCTCGCGACTCCGGTTGGCGGGATTTTGGCGGATCGCGGGAGACATCGCGGGGTTCTTGTGGTGTTCGGCATTGTTCTGATGGCTGCATCACTGTTGTTTATCCCCATGAAGCGTTCGCTGCCTCTTGCTGTTGTCGTGGTAGCAATGCTTTGCGTCCAATATGGCATCCAATCGCTGCTGAAACCGATGCTTCAAATTGAGACGGTGCGCATGACGGGCCCAGAAAAGGTTGAGCGTGCCACTGCGTTGGTCTCGCAGATGACCATGGCGAGCAATATCTTGGGGCCTGTAGTCGGGACGGCAGTCTATGGGTGCTTTGGTATCGATGCCCTATGCGAAACCGCGGCGTTGACGTTTGCGATGTCAGCCCTGCTGTTCGGGGGCGCACTCAAGCGAAACGCCTCATCTGGAATGACAGGGGACAGTACGACTTGCTCGACATGCCGAAGCGATTTTCGGGAGTCGATTCGGTACCTGTTTCAAAACGCATCATTGCTCGTTGTGTTTTTGCTTGCAGCTATTTTGAACCTTGCGTTAGTTGGGTTAACGATTGGTGCTCCCGTTATTGTTGCAAAGCATCTCGGAATGCAGTCATCCTTTGTTGGGATTATTGAGGTGGCTATGGGCTTAGGTGGTCTTGTCGGCAGTGGTTTGGTCGGTATTTGCCCACATCGTTTTTCCTTCAAGGGCATATGTCGATATGTTGCGATGATTAGTTTTGGAGTCGTACCGATTATTGTCGCACTACTGAGCGGTCCTGATGAATTAGCGTTTGCCGCGCTTGCGGCCGGCTCGGCATGGGTTATGGCGTGGGCAAGCATTACATCGGTCGAAATCGTTTCATTCGTTCAGCGGTCAGTGCCAAAGGAACTCTGCGGAAAAGTGCTGGCACTCGTTTATATGACGCTTTCCTGTGCAACGCCTATTGGCCAATTGGTTTACGGGCTCGCATATGATCGATGGACACCGGCGATTGTATTCGCAGGCATGTTGGCGGTGCTGACGTTGACGACGGCGCTGTTTTATCGGCTGAAAAGTCGCTTGTGGCGATTGTCTTAACGCGCTGAGGCACCGTGAATTTGTGGAGGCAGTGGCACGCCGCGCCGGGACGGCATTGTTTAGGCATGCCTCTCCTTCGTCTACAATATCGTGCAGACGAAGGAGAGGCATGCCCATGATCAAGATGTTTGCGAGTGACTTAGACGGAACGCTGCTGAACGCCCTGCATGAGGCGGATGGGACCATCCGCCGTGCTATCCGCGAGCTGACCAAGGCTGGCCTGCATGTGGTTCCCGCGACCGGACGCTCGACGCTGCCGATTGGCGAGCATGGCTTTACGGGCCTGGCGCTTGACGCCTGCTGCTCCAACGGATCCATCGTGCGCGACAGCCATGGCGAGGTGCTCAAGACCTGGACCATCGACCCACAGATCACCGAGGAGCTGCTCAAGGAGTTTCCGGATATCTGTTTTGACTGCTCCACGCCCGACGGCATGTTTTCGAGCGGATCGTTCGAGATGCACCAGGCGGGCTTTAAAAAGGACAGCCCTATCAAGCGCATCGTGATGCGCGGCATGCGTGCGCGTGGCGGGTACCACGAGGAACAGTACTTCGACCAGTCGATCGGCGACATCCTGCGTCATGACGTGTGCAAGATCAACTGCCGCGTGACCTCGCCCGAGCTGGAGCGCGACCTTAAGGCGTATTTGGCCGAGCGTTCGGACCGCGTGGTCAATGCGCCGTTCGATCCGGTGATGTTCGAGATCACGGATGTGGCGTGCAACAAGGGCGAGAGCGTGGCCTGGCTGGCGGGTTACTACGGTATTGCCGAGGACGAGGTCGCGGTCTACGGCGACGGCGGCAACGACATTGCCATGCTCAAGCGTTTCCGCCACAGCTACGCAACCAAAAACGCAAGCGATACAGCTAAGGCCGCCGCGAGCGCGACCATCGGCAGTTGCATGGTCCACGCCGTCCCCAAACACATGCTCGCCACCATGCGCAAGCAAAACTCTCGCACCATCATCGAATAATGTGACAAAAGGACAGCCCCTTTGTCACGAGGGCCCTGCACCCTTGGCATGCGAACATATATTCGTATATATAACTAAGTTTTGATAGAATCGGTATCGTTGGCGGCAGTTCCATGTGCCGGGCAGCGCCCTCCATCTGATGGGAGGTGATGCCCATGACCGATTTGATTGATTTCGTGAGACTTCTGACCGCTCTGGTCTCGTTCTTCACGGCGCTTGTCGGCCTTTCCGAGGCACTCAAGCAGCGTTCGAAGCGCAACAGAAGGGGTCGCCGCCGCTAAGGCGTTGACCCCCTAATGCAAACAACGGCGCTGCCCAGCTTTCCAGAACTTGGGCTGCCGTCGACACTATTCTACCCACGAATGACATTTTGAACAATTGGCAATGCCGCTTCAAAAGCCAGGCACAACTGGCACAACCTAGGCGGTCGCTGAATGTGACAAAGGGACTGTCCCTTCGTCACATCTAAAATATTGCCTTTACGTGTTGATGCACACGGTGTGCAATAATACTCGCACTGTGCAATAGCGCACAGGTTGAGTAACAAGGAGGACGCTTGTCTCAGCTCGAGAAATGCGACCGCCGGTCCCTTCGCTCGCAGCGTGCCCTACGCCAGGCGCTTGCCAGCGAGCTTGCGGAGAGCGGCGACCTTTCGCGCATTAACGTCGCGTCGCTCACCGCGCGCGCTGGCCTTACGCGCCGCACGTTCTATTCGCACTACCGCGATATTCCCGACTTTATCAATCAAATCGAGGACGGCTTGCTGGCCGAGATCCGTGAGCGCATTGAGCTCATCACCGCAGCTCAACTGCCCGACCTCTATCACAACATCGATGAGCTCGAGCCGGCACCCGGTTCGGTTGAGCTGCTGCGTTATCTTGCGGCCAATCGCGACTTAATCGGTGCGCTGCTGGGTCCGGGCGGCGACCAGGCCTTCATTAAAAGGATCATCGACACCGCGCGTGAGGCTGTGGTGCCGCGTGCGCAGACGGGCATTTTGGGCCTGGCGCTGGGCACGTTCTTTGACTACTACGTCACCTACGTCGTGAGTGCCGAGGTCGGCCTGATTCAGCGCTGGTTTGAGCGCGGACTCACCGAATCGCCCGAGGCCATGGCGCGCATTATGACGGTGCTCGCTTTTGTGCGCCCTGGTGACCTGTATGGCCAACCCATCGATATCAACGTGCCGGAATACGGCATGAAGCTATTGAACTTGCAGCTCGAGGACGCGGCCGACACCGCCGCAACCGTCGAGTCCAACAACTAAGAGGAGAGACAATGAGCAAACTCGTCGAGGGCATCAAGGACCGCATGGTCGCTGCCGCACGCGAGGCCGCGCCCGCCGTGGTGGACGCCGCGCAGAAGGCCGCGACCGCCGCTGCCGAGAAAGTAGCCGAGGCAGTTGCCGAGGCCAAGAACGCGGCAGGGGAGACGCCCGTCGCCAGCGAGCCCACCACCGCCGCTGAGCCCGTAGCCACCGGCCAGGCCCCCGAAGGCGCGATCTTCAACCCCGAGAACGCTCGTGGCAACCTGCACTTGGGCATCGACGTGGGCTCCACCACCGTTAAGCTCGCCGTGCTCAACGACGACAACCAGATCGTCTACGCCAAGTACCAGCGCCACCATACCGACGTCCGTGCCTGCGCCCGCGACCTGTTCGAGGGCGCCGCGACCGTGCTGCCGACGGCCCAGATGACCTGCGCCATTACCGGCTCGGGCGGCCTGCTGCTGTCCCAGTGGCTCGACTTGGAGTTTGTTCAGGAGGTCATTGCCAGCAAGCGTGCTGTCGAGACCCTCATCCCGGCCACCGATGTCGCCATCGAGCTGGGCGGCGAGGACGCCAAGATCATCTACTTCGACAACGGCATCGAGCAGCGCATGAACGGTACCTGCGCCGGCGGCACGGGCGCGTTTATCGATCAGATGGCAACCCTGCTGCACACCGATGCCAGCGGCCTCAACGAGCTTGCGGCCAACGCCACCACCATCTATCCCATCGCTAGCCGCTGTGGCGTCTTTGCCAAGACTGACGTCCAGCCGCTGCTCAACGAGGGCGCCCGCCCCGAGGACGTGGCTGCCTCCATCTTCCAGGCCGTCGTGACCCAGACCATCTCGGGCCTAGCGTGCGGCCGTCCCATCCGCGGCAACGTCGCCTTCCTGGGCGGCCCGCTGCAGTATCTCTCCGAGCTGCGCCACCGCTTCTACCTCACGCTCAACCTGGACGAGGAGCACCGTATCGTGCCCCAAAACGCCCACCTGTTTGTGGCGAGCGGCGCCGCCATGGCGCACGAGTCCAACAAGCTCAGCACGTTCCCGCAGCTCATCGAGGCCATCGACAGCTTGGGCGACACGCAGGGTGCCGAGGTCGAGCGCCTGGATCCGCTCTTTGTCACCGATGAGGACTTTGCCGAGTTCAAGACTCGCCACGACACCGAGGTCGTCCCCAAGGGCAAGCTCGACGGCTACACCGGCCGCGTGTTCATTGGCATCGACGCCGGCTCCACCACCATGAAGGCCGCGCTCGTGGGCGAGGACGGTCAGCTGCTGCACACCTGGTACGGCAACAACAACGGCGACATCCTGGGTACGGCCAAGGTCATCATGGCCGATTTCTACAACCACATTCCCGCCGGCTGCACCATCGGCCACGTGACCACCACGGGCTACGGCGAGGCGCTGCTCATCGAGGCCCTCAAGGCCGATTCCGGAGAGATCGAGACCGTCGCGCACCTGCGCGGTGCCAAGGCGTTCCTGCCCGGTGTCGAGTTCATTCTGGACATTGGCGGCCAGGACATGAAGTGTCTGCGCGTCAAGGACGGCGTCATTGAGCACATCATGCTCAACGAGGCCTGCTCGTCGGGTTGCGGTAGCTTTATCGAGAGCTTCGCCGTCTCTATGAACATGGACGTGCGCGCGTTCGCCAACGCTGCCATCCATGCCAAGGCCCCCGTCGACCTGGGTAGCCGCTGCACGGTCTTTATGAACTCGCGCGTCAAGCAGGCGCAAAAGGAAGGCGCCACGGTGGGCGACATTGCAGCCGGCCTGTCCTATTCCGTCATCAAGAACGCTCTGTTCAAGGTTATTAAGCTGCGCGACCCCAAGGAGATCGGCAGCCAGGTGATCGTCCAGGGCGGCACCTTTATGTCCGATGCCACGCTGCGTGCGTTTGAGCAGCTCACTGGCGTTCACGCCGTGCGTCCCGACATCGCCGGCTGCATGGGCGCCTATGGTGCGGCCTTGCTCGCCCGCGATCGCGCCGGCGCCGACGGCACCTCGACCATCCTTTCTGCCGAGGACATCGCGCACCTCACCGTGACGCAAAAGCATGTCCGCTGCGGCCGTTGCTCCAACAACTGCCAGCTCACCGTCAACGACTTTGGCGGCGGCAGGCGCTTCATTACCGGCAACCGCTGCGAGAAGGGCGCCGGCCACAAAAAGCAGAAGACCGAGGCTCCCAACCTCTTCAAAAAGAAAAACGAGCTGCTCTTTAACCGCGAGGTGCTGAGCCCCGACGAAGCCCCGCGCGGCACCGTGGGTATCCCGCGCGCACTCAACATGTACGAGAACTACCCCTTCTGGCACGCGTTCTTTACGCGCCTGGGCTTTAGCGTGCAGCTGTCCGACCAGTCGAGCAAGAAGACCTACCAGGCGGGCATCGAGTCCATGCCGTCCGAGAGCGTGTGCTATCCGGCCAAGATGAGCCACGGCCACGTGATGAACCTTATCGACCGCGATGTCGACTTCATCTGGATGCCGTGCGTGCGCTGGGAACGCAAAGAGGACCCGACCGCCGGCAACTGCTACAACTGCCCCATCGTTATGAGCTACCCCACGGCGCTGGCGCTCAACATCGACGAGATCCGCGAGCAGAACATCGAGTTCCTGTACCCGTTTGTGCCCTATCACGACAAGACCGAGCTCAAGCGCCGTCTGTACCAGGTGCTCGCCGTCGACCGCGTGGCCGATGCCGAGGCTGGGCGCGGTCGCGTGCGTGGACCCAAGATCACGCGCTCCGAGGTCGACGCCGCCGTCAACGCCGCCTACGAGGCCGATGTGCGCTTCCACGAGGACATCCAGACCATGGGCGAGGAGGCTCTTAAGTGGGTCGAGGACCACGGCGGCCACGGCATTGTGCTCGCCGGCCGTCCCTACCATAACGACCCCGAGATCAACCACGCCCTGCCTGAGCTTATCTCGAGCTTTGGCTTTGCGGTCTTTACCGAGGATTCGCTCGCGCATCTCGTGAAGCCCGAGCGTCCGATTCGTGTCGTTGACCAGTGGATGTACCACAGCCGCCTGTACGCCGTCGCCCGTTTTGTGACGATGCGCAACGACCTGGACCTGATTCAGCTCAACTCTTTCGGCTGCGGTCTCGATGCCCTGACTACCGACCAGGTGCAGGAGATCCTGGAGGCCAGCGGCAAGATCTACACCGTGCTCAAGATCGACGAGGTGTCCAACCTGGGCGCCGCGCGCATCCGCATCCGCTCACTCATGGCCGCGCTCAAGGACCAGGAGGCCGAGCGCCTGGCCGAGGCCACGGCCGCGGGCGAGGCATACGAGCAGGGCGACGTCGCGCCGGTGGCACCCTCCACGGATGCCCCCGCGTTCGCGAGCCGCAAGTACACGTTTGAGGCTCAGCGCGAGAGTGCTTCGACCGCGTGGCCCAAGGTACCCTTTACCGAGCAGATGCGCGAGGAGGGCTACACCATCCTGTGCCCGCAGATGGCGCCGATCCACTTTGACCTGGTCAAAGAGGTGTTCCGCGGTGCCGGCTACAATTTGGAGCTGCTGCCCTCGACCGATCATGACGCCGTCGAGGCCGGCCTGCGCTATGTGAACAATGACATTTGCTACCCGTCAATTCTGGTGACGGGCCAGATTATGGAGGCCATCGAGAGCGGTCGATACGACCTGTCCAAGACAGCCGTGGTTATCAGCCAGACCGGCGGTGGCTGCCGTGCCACCAACTACATCGCGCTCATCCGCAAGGCACTGCGCGAGAGCGGCCACCCCGAGATCCCGGTGATCTCGCTTTCGGCCGTGGCACTCGGCGAGGACAACCCCGGCTTTAAGATTACGCCGGCGCTGCTTAAACAGGCAGTCTACGCGGTGCTCTTTGGCGACGTGATGATGCAGATGCTCTACCGCTGCCGCCCGTACGAGGCTACGCCCGGTGCCGCCAACGCGCTCTACGAGGAGTACATGGCGCGCGCCCGCAAGCTGGCACCCAAGTTCAACCGCCACAACTACACCAAGCTTGCGCGTGAGGCCATCCGCGCGTTCGACACCATGCCGCTCGTGGGCGAGGGCACCAAGCCGCGCGTGGGCGTGGTCGGCGAGATTCTGGTCAAGTTCCATCCCACGGCCAACAACCACGTGGTCGACGTGATCGAGCGCGAGGGCTGCGAGGCCGTGGTGCCGGGTCTGCTCGACTTCTTCCTGTACTCCATGAGCAACGCCGAGCTGCAGAAGGACGAGCTGGGTAGCTCTGCTACAACGCGTGCGGGCATGCAGGCGCTCATCAAGCTCGTGGACTGGATGCGTACGCCGGTGGAGGAGATGCTCGAAAAGTCCCGCCGCTTTGAGGCGCCCGAGCGCATCGGCACCATGGCGGACAAGGCCCGCACGGTGCTTTCGGTGTGCAACAACATGGGCGAGGGCTGGCTGCTCACGGCCGAGATGCTCGATCTGATCGACCACGGCGCGCCTAACATCATCTGCACACAGCCCTTCGCGTGCCTGCCCAACCACGTGGTGGGTAAGGCCGTGATCAAGGAGCTGCGCCGCCAGCACCCCGAGAGCAACATTGTTGCGGTGGACTACGACCCCGGTGCATCCGAGGTCAACCAGCTCAACCGCATTAAGCTCATGATTAGCGTGGCCAAGGAGAACATGCGCGCCGGTAAGGGCTTTAAGCTCGAGAAGGTGGCGCCGCTCGCGATGGACGAGGTCACCGGCCAGATGCGTGCCCATGATGGCTGCGTGAGCTGTGGGCCTGCCAGCGAGGAGGCCGTGGCGTCAGTCGCCGAGCGCCTGGGACGCGGTATTAAGAAGTAGTTGGCCTACTATGGGCTAGATATGAGGCAAACGGGTGGCAGCCGTACCGGCTACCACTCGTTTTTACTGGACATATGTTGCGTAAATGGGCATGCTACAGCCTTCCGTGGGCTCGCCCGATTTTTGGGCTGACTCGGGCTTTGAGGACAAGTTGCTGCAGGCCCAAGGCGATTTTTCGCTCAATGCGGGCCAACACAGTGTGACCTATCTGCCAAACGACGAGACGACCGCGACCGGTCGCTACCAGGTGCTGCTGTACGACAACAACTTTGGTGCGGCCGAGAGCTATCCCAAGTTCGACTGGGGCCAGCTGGGCGCCACGGTGGTGACCGACTACAGCAAGGGAACGTATTCGTTTGGGCGCATCTTTACGGTGGACGAGACCGCGCGCACCTACGAGCTTGAGGAGCAGATCCCGGTGCCGTTCTCGGGCTACGTAAGCAGTGCGCAGCGCGTCGGCGATTCGAATAGTGTGCTCGTGGCATCGGGCCAGGCCAAGACCTTCACCGAGTACGATCGCTATGGACTGCCCATCGCCACCTACGAGATGGAAGCCGAAAAGTATATCTACCGCGTGTACAAGTACGAGCTGTAGCGCTGCGCTTGGCTGTGCCTGCGCCCCGCGGCTGCGCTCTCGTGCCGGGCCCACCTCGCGTCCCGCATCACTTCACATCGAACTCCACGCGATCGAGCTCGGGTACGTTGAGGTCAATGAGCTTGCGGGCGACGCGGCGGTCGTGTGCCCCAAGCGCCTCGCTTGTCGTCACATGGGCGACAATCTCGCGCTCGACGATGCCCTCCTCGTCCCCTTCGGTAGCCGAGGTCTCGACGGCGACGGTGTAATCTTTAAAGCTCGGCAGCACCGCGGCAAGCTCGCGCGTGGTTTCGGTGACACCGTAGCCGTCCTGCACGCCGGCCTGCGCCGAGCCAATGGAACCCGCCGTCATGACGATGCAGGGGATGGCAAAGATCACCGTGCCCACAATAATGCGGCGGCGCACCTTGCGTGACAGCTCGTTGACCTCGGCATTTTCCTCGGCTGTCACAATGCCGTCGCCGTTGAGGTCGCGCTTGAGCGGTACACGCAAAAGAAGCAATACGGCTTCGGCCGCCAGCGCGATAAAGACCACGTTGATGCCAAACTCGTAGAGCGCCGAGAGAAACAGCGACCCGCTTGCGATGGCGATGCCGTAGCCCGCCGCGCACAGGGGTGGCATGAGCGCGGTCGCCACGGCCACGCCGGCGATGAGCGTGGCGGGTTCCTGGTCGCGCGAGTTGCCCAGCCCGCCTGCAAAGCCGCCTGCGAGTGCGACGGTAAGGTCCCAGACGGTGGGTGTCGAGTTGTCGATGATGGCGGCCGTGGTGGTGCCAAGGGGCGAGAGCTTAAAGTACAGCGTGGACGTGACCAGGCAAAAGGCCATCTGCAGCGCAAGGCTGGCGACGGCTTCGACGGTAATCTCGCGGTCGAGCGTGGCAATACCGTATGCCATGGCAAGGACCGAGCCCATGAGCGGGCAGATGAGCATGGCGCCCACGATGGCGATGTCCGAATCGATATCGAGGCCGATGCTCGCGATGAGCATGGCGATGATGAGGATGCATAGGTGGGAGCCAGTCAGACGCGCCCCGTTTACAAAACGCTTGCGGATTACGTGGTAGGGCGCGCGACCCTCGCGAATGTTGAATGCGCGCTTTAGGAAGCGGGTGACGTTTTCCATGGCCTCGCTATGGGCGGGGCGGATGCCGTGGCGCCGGTGATGGCGTTCGCGTAGTCGCTTGATCTGTTGTTTGTCGAGTTCCATGTCCACCTCGTTCTGGCACGGGCCGCGCAACGCGCCCGTTGTCCTAACTCTACACCGTGGCGGGCGGGGTGTCTGTTGGATGCGGAATCCGATAGGGCGGATGACGCGGGAGCAAATGCAAATCACAGGCTCAATTCCATCCCGCGAGAATATGATGCACCAGCTCCTTCAAATGTGACGAAACTGTGAAGCACGAGAGCGTGAATTTCAAAAAATACGCTGGTCGCCAATGTTGCGCAACAGAATTCAAAAATCAGCTCCTACATTTTGAAGCGTATGGATACATCCGTGTCAAAGGGAGAAAGCCATGGCAAACTACAGTCCACAACACTTTGAGCCTCGGGCTAAGGCCGTCAACGTCAAGGGCGTTGCCAACCGCGCCGTCGCAACCGTTTTGACGGCGGGCCTCATCGCTCAGCCGCTCATGTCGCCGCTGGCGGCAATCGCCGCACCGTCAACCGATAACGGCGATTCTGTTCAGGGGGGGGGTAGTTCTGTAGAGAACACCGTCGCCGCCGGTAACCAAGCGGTCGTAAAGACGGCTGCCCAGCTGGCCGAGGAGTCGGCAAAGCAGCTCAAGGACGCTCAGGCCGCCTACGATGCCGCCCAGAAGAAGGCCGACGCGGCGGGCCAGTCTCAAAAGCAGGCGCAGCAGCAAAAGAATCAGGCCTCGCAGGCTGTGAGCGACAACGAAATCGAGCAGAACGCAGCAGAAGTCGCCGCGCTCCAGGAGAAGATTGACGAGCTCAAAGCCGCCGTCGAAAAGACCGAGCAGCAGCAGAAGAAGCTGGGCGACCTGAACGATCAGCTCGATCAGGCCAACAAGAGTGTCGAGGATAAGACCCAGGCGCTCAAGGACGCCAAGGCAAAGCAGGATGAGGCCAAGAAGGCCCTCGATGATGCCCAGGCCAAGCTCGAGGCCATGGGTATGGACGAGTACGAGGCCGCCAAGAAGGCCGTCGGGGACGCGCAGGCCAAGCTCGATGACGCCAATAAGGCCGTTACTACTGCACAGGCCAATCTGGACCAGGCCAAGGCTGCCGAGGCCAGCGCCCAGCAGGAAAAGCAGAATACCGAGGCAGCTTTGACGACTGCCCAGGCCAAGAAGCAGGAGACTGCCGCTGCTCTCGCAACCGCAACCACCGCACGCGATAACGCCCAGCAGAAGTTCAACCAGGCGCAGGCCGCGCTCGATGCTGCCGTCTCGGGTACGGGTGTTGACCTGAGTGCGCTTGAGGCCGCCAAGAAGGCTGCTGCTGGTGAGCTCAAGATCGCGCAGGCGGAGCTCAATGCCGCGACGGATGCCGACGCTACCGCCCAGGCGAACCTGCAGGCGGCCCAGAATACCGCCACCGCCGCGCAGGAGAAGGCCAACGCCGCCAACGCTGCTGTGGCATCTGCCCAGTCTGCATACGATGCGGCAAACAAGGAGTACAAGGACGCGGCCAGTAAGCGTGACGCCGCGAAGACGGCATACGAGCAGGCCCAGCAGACCGAGGCCGACAAGAAGGCTGAGTACGATAAGCTTGTCGAAGTTCGCAAGCAGAAGCGCAGCGAGTGGGAGGCAGCCTGCGCCGCTTCGAACGCCGCGGAAAAGGCTTATGACGCTGCTAATGCCCAGGTTGAGGCTCTTGAGCAGCAGATTGCAGACCTAAAGTCCAACATGACCGTTGACCGGGAAGTCATCAGTCAGGGTATGTTCGGCTTCATGAATTACATCGTCGGCGGCAGCCAGTTCACAGCCACACAGAAAAAGAACGCCCAGGAAGCCGTATCGATGCTGACCGGTGCCGCTGACAAGGCCGAATGGTATGACCAGTACGTCGATCATGACATGTCTCGCGACACCAACCCGCTCTCCCTGGAGCAGATGCGCAACGCCTTGACATATCTCGACACCCAGAACAACCTCCGCAAGGCGAACGGTCAGTCGGCGCTCAGCGTCAGCCTCCGCATGACTGCGGCAGCCGCCCTTAATGTATCATATTCATCGAACATCTGGGGGCACTCGGGCTGCTACTGGGACAATGGAGAAAATCTCCTTGATTATCGACTTTATCCGAACACCTCCCA
>ENA-ORSQ01001303-ORSQ01001303.1-human-gut-metagenome-genome-assembly--contig:-NODE-1303-length-13468-cov-2.354209_pt1 | contig 13468 bp, 14 predicted proteins | sample MGYA00241900_ERZ509164 | MGnify/ENA primary metagenome ERZ509164 (study PRJEB26280, sample SAMEA2338807) | human gut metagenome | biome: human gut; feature: human-associated habitat; material: faeces...
TTCCAAAGACCCGTGTGCTGCCATTACACCATGGGGGAACGGCGATAAAACCCGAGGTTTTCCGCCAAGTGTCTATTATGCCATATGCGGCCATCACCTGATACCGCGTGTCGGACGCTTTCGCAGGTGATGGCCGCTTCCTCCGGATTCAGTTCAATGCCTTGACCAGCCAACCATGCGTACCGTTGTCGAAAAGCTCGCTGGTGATGCGGTAGCCAAGATGTTCATACATCGCGAAATTCTTATCTTCGGAGTGTACGGCGGCAACATGTCCACCGGCCTTCCGGATGAGACGTTCCGCCTCGGCCAGCACCGTCTTGCCGATACCATGGCCACGTTCGTCGGCGACCACGGCCAAACGACCAATCACCCAACGTCCGGGTTGATCGGCATGGTCGAGCTCAGGGTAGAGACGGCATGTCGCCACGGCGCGGCCGTTTCCAAAAGCCAGCAGATGCGTGGCTCGGCCCGGCTCATCCCATTCGTCGAATTCCGGACGATAATCCTTCTCCACGACGAACGCCGCCGTGCGGATGCCGCGCGCCTCGTCCGTCATCATGTCGTATTCGCGGATCTCCATATGATCCGACACTACAGTCGGGCGGGGAAGAGAGACGAATGGAAGTTATGTGGCGTCGTGTTCGACGATGGCACTGTTGTCGAACGCACGCCGAACAACGCACGCCAAACGCACGTAGGCGGATGTATGACAGCCAGCGCACGTGATAGGGTACACCCGTGAACGAAAAAGAGAAGGACTCCGACACACGCATATACGCTTTGGACGGGCTCAGAGGACTCGCGGCCCTGGCAGTGGTCGCATACCATTACACGGGAGGCACCCTCCGCCAACTATTGCCAGGCGCCCAATTCGTCACCCTATTCTTCATTCTCAGCGGACTTGTACTTTCCATCGTTCCGCTACGCGTCGGAATCGACACATACAACTGGTCTCGCTACCAGCTGCGTCGCATCGCCAGACTCGCCATCCCCACCTGCACGGCAATCGGGATCTGCTGTATCGTCTCCACAATCGCCATGCACATGGGGTGGAAAGCGGAAGAATACGCAAACGCGTTCAGCACATCCTCGCCATCAGTCTGGCTCCACAATCTGCTCACCCAACTCGACATGCTTTCAATGACCACCGCCGGCACCAGAGTGGACGGTTCCACATTGGCAATGGTCGACCTGCCATCATGGAGCATGTGCTGGGAACTGCTTTTCAGCCTCGCCCTGCCCATATACGTCATCATCGCCACCGACATGCGATTCGTGGCACCCATTGCGCTCGCATGCGTGCTGTTGTCGGAGTGGACGCAGTGGCCGCCGTTGCGTCACATGGCCATGTTCGCGCTTGGCGTCGCGTTGGCGAAACGGCTTACGGACAACGGGCGCGAGACGATGCGCGACGTCGTTGCCGTACCGCTCGCCCTGTGCGGCATCGTCTTGGTTTGCCAAAGCGGTTTCGGTTTGCTGCCTGGTATTGTCGCCCAACCTTTGGCCGTGTGCGGATGCCTGATATTGGTGGTGGTCGCACTTACCTGCAACGTGGTATCCGACCTGCTTTCCACGCCACCTGTCCGTTGGCTGGGGCGCATTTCATTCAGCCTGTATCTGACCCATCTTCCCGTCCGCGACTGGATTGTGCCGTACATTCCCGTACAGGGTCTATTGCGCCCGATGGTTTTGTTTGCATTGTGCCTTCTGGTGGCGGAGGCGTTCTATCTTGCCGTGGAACGGCCTGCTACCAGACTGTCAAGGAGGCTGGGAAAGGCGAAAAGGGAAGCCTGATGTATTCCGCTTGCATGGTGCTGCGGACTGAATCGCCGGTTTGCATGAATGGCGATTGAGCGACCGGTCTCATAGGTTTTCCGCATCCTTGGAAGTCTTCGTCATCCTTTACCCCATCTCCCTGAGCCAGTGTGCCGGTCGTTGGTCGCGTTTCCGTATCAATCGAACGAAACCAATGCTGCATTGTAGTGGAATCCGCAACCCTGCAGCGTTGGCTGGCAAATGGCAAAACCGTATGGTGACGGCTAATGGCGACGGCATTACCATCGTGTCGTTTCCCCTTATCTGGCTGAGCCGGAGGATAATAGTTTCCGGAAACAATCGTGAATATGACTTCCAGATGTCGTATCAATGTCTGCGACGAGGTCATATGGATTCGGCTGAATTCACCGAAGATTTTAAAGCCGAAAAACAAATTGATGGGGCAAAGAGTTATGGAGAAAATCGATAAAACAGACACGCTTAGAACGATTCTGAGTGGCCGAAAGTACACCATTGATTATTTCCAAAGGGAATATCGGTGGGGAAGGAAGCAAATTGAGCAGATGCTTGCTGACTTTCAAAACACTTTTGAGGAATTCTATAAACCGGATGATCATGATACGCCAGAAGAGGTCATGGACTACGGGTTTTATTACATGGGTTGCATCATTTGCACCGGTGGATCCATAAAGAAGCTTATTGATGGTCAGCAGCGCCTGACCTCGTTGACGTTGCTCATCATTTACTTGAACAACCTGCAGAAGGAAACGGTCGAGGACGAGGATCTTATTGTTCCGTTGGATGACATGATTTTTTCAAAGGCTTTCGGTAAGAAAAGCTTCAATATCGACGTGGAGGATCGCAAGCCTTGCATGCAAGCTCTGTTACAGAAAGATCAAACCTACTTGCCCATGAGTGAGAGCGTGCGGAATATGCTTGATCGATATCAGGATATTGAGGATCTTTTCCCAGATGAGTTGAAAGGAGAAGCGCTACCTTACTTTATTAACTGGCTGATAGAGAAAGTGCTTCTTCTAGAAATCGACACACCATCTGAAGACGAAGCGCACACCATATTCCTTACTATGAACGACCGCGGACTGAGCTTGAATAGTGCTGAAATGATGAAGGCCTTCGTCATTCAGCATGTTGCTGAAGACGATCGCATTAAGGTCAACCAGGAGTGGCAGAGCAATATCAGCCGTATCAAGAACGCGTCCTCCTACGATACGAGCGGTATGGTGAACACGCAGGATGTGGAGTTTGTCTCCATCTGGCTTCGCGCAAAGTACGCCAACCGTATGCGCGATACCAAACGCGGTGCCAAAGATGAGGACTATGAGCTTCTTGGAGACAAATTCCATGCCTGGGTAAGCAATAATGCCCGTACCGTGATGGGGCTTGCCAAGCCGAATGACTACAAGAATTTTGTTCTTACCGAAATGACGCGTGTTACCGACGTCTATTTACGAATGATGGATTACGGCAGTAAATTCACGACGGGATATGAAGAGGTTTTCTATAACGCAAACCGGGACTTGACCTATCAAACCATGCTCGCCATTGCCGCCATCAAAAATGATGACACTGATGACATAATACAAAAGAAGATACGGATGACGGCGCAATTCGTAGATGACTTCGCTACCATCCGAATTTTGAATTTCAAAAAGGCCAACTGGAATACGAATAAATACCAGTTGTTCCATGTAATGCAGGACATTCGCAATGCAGATTGCAAAACAATTGGTATGGTTTATGTTCGTGCGCTTCGTCGTATGGGCATGTCCGTTGAAGGAATCACCCGTTTTGGTCTGAATCAGTTCTCCAAACGGCATATGCTGCACATTCTTGCACGCTTCACTTCCTATGTGAACGTGCTGATGGGCAATCCGTCGCACTTTGAAGAATACGTCGACCGTAAGCGACAAGGAAACACTTACGATATCGAACATATTCTTCCCGACAAATACGAGGATTACAAAGATGGTTTTGCGGATCTTGAGGATTTCGAGTCCACTCGCAATCTGATCGGGAACCTGATTCTGCTCACTCGTGACAAGAACAGAAGCTACCAGGCAATGAAATACTCGGAGAAGGTTCAAAAGTATGCGGGAGACAACATTCTTGCTCAAGCATTGAGTAGTACGGCATACTCGAAAAACCCGAGTTTTCTTTCGACAGTCGTTGCCAAATATGGTTTTCCATCTAGAACACAACGTGTGTTGCATGACTTTATAAAGGCTGTGTGAAATCGGTTTTTGATATGCGCTATATGATGTGGCGGATTCCTTGAGGCTTGGCGTATTAAACGAATTACGACTGATGTTAGACTATCGCCTGTCCTGCTATTTTCGCGTATTCACTGGCACGCCGGGATGATTTCGCCATCTCTGTTGATGAAACGCGCCGGTGGCAGAGGCTCGTCCGACTCCAAACGGTCCAGATACGCGAAGATGCGTTCCGGCGGTTGCTCCATTCTTGAAGGGACGAATTGGAACGTGGCGGGACGAACCCGCATGTCAACTCCCTGTTTTGCGAGCGCTCCTGTCAGTCGTTCGATGGGGTTGGTTCTTATGCCTTGTTTGATGGTTTGTGTGAGTGTGTTTTTGCATTGTGTGACGTCTTGTTTCCAGTCGCGCATCTTATATCCGGTGATGTTTTCGTGCCATTCGTAGTTGTCGCCTTTTGAATGTAGCGTCCATCCGGGCCATAGTGCGTTGAATGGGTTGATGGCCCAGTCGTCTTCGTAGATGGACCACCATTTTATTGTTTTGTTTATGTAGTCGATGTGGATGCCTTTTTCGGGTTGTTTGTTGTGTGTTTGGAGGTTCCATTGCCAGGGTTTGCCTTCGTTGCAGCCTTGGATGACTTTGTTGACGAGCGTATGCATTTTGTTGGGGCCGAGTAGGGCTATGTTTTCGAGGTCGATGTAGTTTCCCCAAGTGATTGTTTTGTTGTTTTCTGTTGTGCAGGAGAATGCGTCGGTTTCGTTGGATATGGTCCATGGGGCCATATCCGATGCGGCGTCGAAGTCGACGAGATCTTTGAACGAATGATCGGTGTAGATGATGTCCGTGTCGGCTCCGGTGGCGCGTAATGTGCCGCGTGTGCCTTCGGGGGACCAGATTGCGGTCCATCCTGGCCATGTCAGTTCGATCAGGGCGTTGATGAGCCGGGGAAGGTAGCAGCCTTCGCTTTCTTCGGCCCAGACGATTCGTTTGGTGGTCATATCGATGAACAGGGTGCCTTCGAGCCATGGCGCGCTTTTCATCTCTTGCGGGGTGTCCACGCCGTATGGGGCCATATTCTGGTCAATGTCGCTTCGTATCCGTCGAGTGCGATGTCGCGGCCGAGTGTTTGTGCGGACCAATGATCGTAACGTATGTCCCAGCCGTCAATGGTTTTGACGATCACACCTAGACGTGATCCCATAGCTTTCACCTCGTTTGCCATTGGTATCGTCGTTGATGGGTGCAATTGTACTCGGATCGAGATTTTGCTTTCAGCATTCGCGATGTTCGAACGAGCCGCGTGTTCGGTTACGCCTGACAAGCCTGAGCTCCATTCATCAAAGGAAACAGGCCAAGGACTCGTAAGCGGCCGTATACTGTTTTTGATGGTTGGAAGGAGGATGCCATGACCGGCAAGATGCGTCTCGTGGACAGGCTCAGGTACGAGCGGAACGAGAGAATCGATCATGCCCTGTTCTATTGGACTCAGATTTTCATGGCATACAACTCGAATCTCGTACGCCGGCGGTTCCGGTATTCGTAATCGTGCTACCAATGCGTGAAAAACGAGCACTAGATCTGCGGAAGGGGGAGCCGAAACATGAGTAAGGCGTTGCTGGTCATCGACATGCAGGAGGCGTACGTGGGGGAGCGGTGTGCGTCGTATCTCAAAATACGACAAGCCGCATTGCTAAGGGCTGTGAATGACGTCATCGACGCCTGTTCCGGCGAGGGATGCATGGTCGCGTATGTCAGGAACGTGACGAAACGCAGCCTTATCAAGCGTCTGGCCTTGTCCAAAGTGTATGAAGGCACCCCGGAATCGGAACTGGTTGAAGGGTTGCACGTGATGTCGGACCATGTCTTCGTGAAGTACGTGGGCGACGCATTATCCAATCCCGAACTGCGCGTGTTTTTAAAGCAGAACGGTGTGGAATCGGTCGAGATCGTTGGTGTGGACGGTGGCGGCTGCGTGGCGCTGACCGCGTTGGGCGCAATCGAAAGCGGCTACCATGTGGTTGTCGACGAGCGGGCCATCGGCACGACGTTCGAACGCAGCAAAGCGAAGTATTTCAAAAAACTACGAAAACTGGGCGCCGAATTCATCTGACGGCAGCCAGCCGAGCGCGCGGATATTTTCCGTTCGCCAAATGTTTTTCTGCGGTTCGCCGGTTTGCCGGCATGCGGAAGGCGCTTGTCTGGTAATCTGCAAAAAGATGTGTTTCTGTTCGTGCATTGAACGATGGCAAAAACCAAGGAGGGGGAATGGATTCCGTTTATTTTCTGCTTGCCTTGGCCATCATCCTGGCTCTTTTCTGGACGGCGAAACAACGAAGGATCGCCGCAATCAGGCACGTGCTGAACAGGAAAAGGAACGGCGGAAAGGACAAGGCGATGGAGGAGCTGGCAAGGCAGTTCGTTGGAAAGGAATGCATCATCTACACCGTGACGAGCACGGATTCAAGCATTCAAGGAACAGTCAAGGACGTGACGGACGGCGGCATCGTGCTGGAAAAGGACGGCAACGTCGAAGCGGTCAATCTGGAATACGTCACGCGCATCCGTGAATATCCGCGCAATGCCAAAGGAAAGAAGAAGACGATCGTCTTCTGACAAATCATGCCGGACGCTTGCCGACGGAACCGGTTATGCTGGCCATGGAAGCATCGTAAAACCAAGTAGGAGGCGACCATGGGCAAGGCGTTGATCATCGTGGACGTGCAGCCGACGTTCTGCGAAGGCGGGGAACTGGGTGTGGAAGGCGGCAATGCCGTCGCCGAACGCATCGCGAAGTATGTCGAATCGCATCGCGGCGAATACGCGTACATCGCCACCACACAGGACTGGCATATCGAACCGGGAACGCACTGGTCGGACAATCCCGATTACGTCGACACTTGGCCGGTGCATGGCAAGGCCGGCACCGCGAACGCCGAACTGCATCCCGCGATCGCCGCACTGAAAATCACGCACCATTTCAAGAAGGGGCAGTATTCGCCGTCATACTCCGGTTTCGAAGGATCGGAAGACAACGCATTCCCACACGAACGGAGGTCGACGCGGATCTGGCGGCGGGCAAGACGCTTGCCAATGCGTTGCGGGCGGCTGGCGTCACGCGCGTGGACGTCGTCGGATTGGCGGAATCGCATTGCGTGAAGGAAACCGCGTTGGACGCGAAAAAACTCGGATACGAGACGCATGTCATCGAGAATCTGACCGAACCGGTCAGCGAGGAACTGGGCGTCGAAGCACGACGCCAAATGCGTGAAGCCGGCGTCGTGCTCGACTAAATCGATTCCGCCTCGACAAGGGGCTGGCGAAAGCCGGTCCAAAGAAAAACGGAATCCATAGAAAAACGGAATCCATTATATGTGGCAGATTCATGCGCTGAGGGAATCGTTTTGCGCTATATGTGGCAGATTTTCCGAAAAGCAAGCTGTTAGAGGGCATGAATCATACCCCCTGACAACCTTGTATCCAGTTTGACCTGCCACATATAGCGGATATCAGATTTTTAGGACCGCCGAATCTGCCACATATAGCGTGTTTGAGTTGAGAGCGGACCGGGACTGACGCTCCCGGATACACGCGCCAGGGCAAAGCGAAGGCGTGGAGCCTAGTCGAGGCTGGTGCCGCCGTCCACATCTAAGGTTTCGCCGTCGATGTAGCCGGATTCCGGATCGGCGAGGAACACGATTGCACGCGCGATGTCGTACGGCTGGCCGCCATGCTTGACGAGCGTGGAATCCTCAATCGCCTCACGTTTCCAATCAGGCATGCCGGCGGTCATAGGCGTGTAGGTGAGTCCCGGCATGACCGCGTTCACGTTGATGCCGTCCGGAGCGTACTCCCTGGCCGCTCCTCGCGTGAGCGCCGCGACGCCCGCCTTGGTGGACGCGTAGGCGACGCCGCCCAAGTAGCCGCCTCCATGTTTCGCGGCGATGGAAGACACGTTGACGATGCGCCCGTAATGCTGCTTGCGCATGCGTTTGACGGCCTGCTTGATGGTCAGGAAGTCCGCGGTCAGGTTGACCGCGAGGATGCGGTTCCACCGTTCCAGGTCGGTGTCGTCGAGCGAGTCCTTGATGATGATCCCCGCAACGTTGACGAGGATGTCGATGCCGCCGAACCGTTCGTCGAGCTGCCTGAAGAGGTCTTCCACCACAGTCGGATCGGCGATGTCGCCGATGGCTGCGAAGGCTTCTCCGCCGGCGTCCGCAATCAGTTTGACGGTGTTCTCGGCACGTTCCGGCACGATGTCGTTGACCGCCACCTTCACGCCTTTGGACGCGAGCAGCTGCGCCACGGCCTGGCCGATGCCCTGTCCGGCTCCAGTGACCAACGCGCGCTGTCCGTTCCAACGCCGGCCGTGCCGCTCCTCGTCGAGTCCTGTGATCTTCATAATGCTCTTCCTTACGATGCCGCCGGCGCTTTTGCCGGCTCCGCAATCAAGTGTAGACACAGGAAAAAGACTAAGCGCGCGAACGAACTTTTTTCGAAACGAAAGACATGGAACGCGCGGCGATGCAGGTTTCCCGCTTTTGGGCGCGGGAAGACGAAACAGCCTGTCAGGCTGACCGTATTCCCCATCGCGTCTTTGCGGATTCATCCACCAACACGCAACCTGTACAAACCTGTGCTATCCTGTACATAGTTGTTCAACGTTGGTTTCAAAGTCGTCCGGAGGCTGAAGATGACTGCCTACACCCGAACGGAGCACCTGCGGCACGAGCTTGCCGAGCAGATCAGAAACGGCACGCTCAAGCCGGGGGAGCGGATCATGTCCGAAGCGCGTCTGGCCGAAGAGTACCAAGTGTCCCGCGGCACCGTGCGCAGGGCGCTGGAACAGCTGAAAAAGGCCGAACTCATCGAGACCCGCATGGGATCGGGAAGCTATGTGGCGTTCAATGGCGGCGATATGAGCGGTCCGGACGGTTGGACCTCCGCCTCGCTGCGTTCCGGAGCGCCGACCACCACGGAACTGCTGTCCATCGCATTGGTCGGCCGACCTTTGGCGTTGGAGGGGGAAAGCGAGTGCGAACGGTTCTACGAAATCGCACGCCGCAGGCTCTTCCGGTCGACGCCGGTCTCGTACGAGGTCTCGTATCTGCCCGCCATCCCGGCGCTGCGCGAGGTCATCGAACGAATGGAAGGACTCGTGGACGGCTCCATCTCGAAAACCATGAAACAGGCCGGACTGCAGGCGGCCTCCGGATATATGGACGTATCCGCAGACAGGCTCGGCCCGATCGCCCAAGCGTTGGAGAAGACCCCGGAGACGGTGTTCCTGCTGTCCGAACGGCACAATTTCAGCGATGACGGCACGCTGGTCGAATACGTGCGCTCGTTCCTCGACCCCAGCCACTTCACGTTGCACGTCACCGCGGGGGAGAACGGAGGAAACCATGGCGATCGATGAGCGTCTGATGAAACATGCCCGCGGCGCGATGATCGGCCTCGCCATCGGCGACGCGCTCGGCATGCCGACCCAAAGCATGTCGGCCGAACAAATAATCGAATGCTACGGCGGACCGGTCCGCAGGTTGATGGACGCCGTGCCACAACAGCCGATCGCGCCGAATATGAAGGCCGGCTCGGTGACCGACGACACGGAACAGGCCTTCGTGCTGGCCGCCCGCCTCATCGAAGACCATGGCAGAATCGACAACGACGCGTACGCCCAGGACCTCCTGCGCTGGGAGGCGAAGATGAAGGAAAAGGGCTCGCTGGACCTGCTCGGCCCATCCACCAAGGCCGCTCTGCAGGCGCTGGCGGAAGGGATCGACCCGGAGCTTACCGGACGATTCGGCACCACGAACGGAGGCGCCATGCGCGCCACCCCGGTCGGCATCGCCTTCATTCCCGGAAACGCCTTGGCCGAGGAGGCCTGGCGTTCCTGCGTGGTGACGCACAACACCATGCAGGGCATCGAATCGACCACGCTGGTGGCCGCCGCCGTGAGCCTCGCCATCGCGGGGGAGCGTGGCTTCCTTTCGAAAGCGTTGGCGTTCGTGGAAGCCCAGCCGCCGCGCGGCAACTGGTCGGCCAAGGCGTCCGTCGTCGCCCGCGTGAAGATGTTCATGGAATGGGCCGTCAGAGAAGACGGCTCCATGTCTGACGGCGAATTCGCCACCATCCTCCGACGAGACTGCGGCACCAGCGTGGAGGCCAACGAATCCGTGGCCGCGGCGTTCGCCATAGCCACGCGTTTCTTCGATAAACCCACCGAAGCGTTGTGCTTCGCCGCCTCCCTTGGCGGGGACACCGACACCATCGCCGCGATCACCGGAGCGATGCTCGGCGCATGGCATGGTCCGGACGGCTTCGACCCGGATATGCGCGGACAGGTGCTGCGCCAGCTCAAAGACGACGATCGGCTCGACCTGGACCGGACGGTGGCGGGCCTGTGCGCCCTGAGAGAACGGGAGGCGTGAAACATGGGAAACGGAACGGTCATTTCCTTGGGCCAGGTGATCGTGGACCTGACCATGAGCGTCGAAAAAATCCCCCAGCCGGGCCAGGACGTATTCGCCGATGAAGCGGGCATCCATGTCGGGGCGAGCTACAACACGCTGCACGCCGTACGTCAGATGGGCGTCGACGCCCGGCACGCCGGCATCCTTGGCACCGGCCCCTGGGCGGACACGATCCGCAGGGTCTTCGAGAGCGAAGGCATACGGCATGTCGGTCCCACCGACGAAAGCGTCGACTCCGGATTCTGCGTGGCGTTGACCGACGGCACGGCCGAACGCACCTTCATCTCGATGCGCGGCGCCGAAGCCCGCGGCGACGAATCCACCTTCCAAAGCGTCGAACCGGCCGATGGCGATGTCGTGCACATCAGCGGATACACCTTCGCGCACCATACCGGCGAGGGCTTGCGGGCATTCATGCGCCGGACCGCGCCGAATCGCCGTTTCCTCGCGCTGTTCGACCCGTCTCCGGTGGTGGCCGACATCGACGACGAGACGTTCGGCGAAATGGTCGAATACCGTCCGGTCTGGTCGTGCAACGAACGGGAGGCGGTCCTCATCGCCGGACGGCTGGGATTGCCGATGCACCAGGGAACGTTCCGCACGCTGATCGAGCGAATGGCACGGAGATTGGACTCCGCGCTGATTGTCCGCGTCGGCAAAGGCGGCGCATGGCTGGCCCGACCGGGGGCGGAGGCCGAGCTCGTCGCGGGATTCCCGGTCCACGCCATCGACACCAACGGCGCCGGCGACTGCCATGCCGGCGTGCTGTGCGCAGAACTGAGCCGGGGGACGGGGCTTCGCGAGGCGGACAAGGAACGCTTTGCCGCCGGCACGGGCACTTTCTCGGAAAGTGCAAGGAAGCGAAGGAGACATAACCGAAAATGAGCAAGGATAAAGGTGCCCTCACCGTCGAGGAACAGGGCATAGACACCATTTCCGAAGAGGAACGCAAAGGCACGCCGGCCAGCCTGTTCTGGCCTTGGTTCGCCGCGAACGTCTCTGTGTTCGCCATGTCGTACGGCGCATGGGCATTGGGATTCGGCATCTCCTTCTGGCAGGCCACCATCATGACCACCATCGGCGTGGTCGTGTCGTTCCTGCTGGTGGGCGTCATCTCCATAGCGGGCAAGCGCGGCAACGCCCCGACCATGGTGCTCACCCGCGCCACCTTCGGCGTGGAAGGCGCCAAGGTGCCGGCCGCGCTGAGCTGGATCGCCACATTGGGCTGGGAAATCTCATTGACCACCACCGCGGTGCTCGCCATGTCCTCCACCATCTCCAAACTCGGCTGGGGCTCCGGCGCCGCGCCGAAGCTCATCTCCACCATCGTGGTGGTCGGTCTGGTGGTCGTGGCCGGCATCTTCGGCTACGACCTGATCATGCGCTGCCAGCAGGTCATCACCATCGTGACCGGCGTGATCACCGTCGGCTTCTTCATCCTCGGATGGGGCCACATCGACTTCGACGCCATCGGACGGATCCCGTCCGGCGGCCTGCCGGCCATGCTCGGCTGCTGCTTCTTCGTCATGACCGGTTTCGGCCTGGGCTGGGTGAACATCGCGGCCGACTATTCACGCTACCTGCCCCGCAAGTCCTCCAACAGCGGCATCGTCTTCTGGACCACGTTCGGCGCGTCCATCGCCAACGTGCTTCTCATCTTCTACGGCCTGCTGCTCGCCGGATCCAACGCCAAACTCGCCGAAAACGTCGGCAACGACCCGATCGGCGCGATGGCCTCCATCCTGCCCATCTGGTACCTCATCCCGTACACCATCGTCGCCGTGCTGGGCCTCATGTCCGGCTCCATCATGGACAACTACTCCAACGGACTGGCATTGCTGAGCTTCGGCGTCAAACTGCCCCGCACCGCGGCCGCCGGCCTCACCGCCGCGCTCACCGTGGCCGGCGTGGTCTACGTGACCTTCTTCTCGGACACCTTCATCGGCCCGTTCCAAGGCTTCCTGACCACCCTCGGCGTGCCCATGGCCGTATGGGCGGGCATGTTCGTGACCGACGTGATCGTGCGCAAGAAGGACTACAGCACCCCCGACCTGTATGATCCGAACGGCCGCTACGGCAAGTGGAACGTCAAATCGTTCGTCATCCTCGCCGTCGGCACCATCCTCGGCTGGGGCCTCGTGGTCAACACCGCCGCGAACTGGCTGACCTGGCAGGGCTACCTCCTCTTCCTGATCGGCGGCAAGGACGGCAGCTGGGCATCCGCCAATCTCGGCGTGATCGTGGCGCTGCTTGTCGGCCTGTTCGGCGCGTTGGCGTTCCAACGTGGAGACATCGCCAAGCAGGAGGCCGACCTGCCGGCATCCGAAACGGCGGATGCCATCGAAGCCAAGTGACGAACGGCGCGATCGCACAGGAAGGAACATACGATGATCGCTGAAGATGAGTGGCTGGTCGTCATCGACCGTCAGAAAGTATTCGCCGAAAGCGAATGGTCCGCTTGGGCCTGCGCCGACGGAACCTACTACGACACCAACGAAGCGTTCGCAAAACTGGCCAAGGCGTTCGGCGACCGCGTGGTCTACACGCGCTACGTCGCACCGATTCCGCCAAAGGACGCCTGGGTCGACTACTTCAAGGACTGGCCGCAGTTCCTGGTACCGCCGGACGACCCGATATACGACCTGACCGACGAGACCGCCGCCTTCGCCGAAGGCCATCAGGTGGTGGACCGCACCACATTCGGCAAATGGGGACAACAGCTGATCGACGCGATCGGCGGAGCCAAGAAAATCACGGTCTGCGGCGTGGCCACCGACTGCTGCGTGCTCACCACCGTGCTCGCCGCGGCCGATAGCGGCGTGGCCGTGCGCGTTCCGGCCGACGCCTGCGCCGGCAGCACCCCGGAGAACCAGGAACTGGCGCTCAACACGATGCGCTTGTTCGAACCGCTGATCACGGTAACCGACACGGCGTCGATCCTGGCATAGCCGACAGCGGCTTTCCCGTATATCGATGGGTTCC
>ENA-ORSQ01001306-ORSQ01001306.1-human-gut-metagenome-genome-assembly--contig:-NODE-1306-length-13452-cov-2.969321_pt1 | contig 13452 bp, 8 predicted proteins | sample MGYA00241900_ERZ509164 | MGnify/ENA primary metagenome ERZ509164 (study PRJEB26280, sample SAMEA2338807) | human gut metagenome | biome: human gut; feature: human-associated habitat; material: faeces...
CCAGCCGTACTTAGTGTTTGTGCTCTGGTTGCACCCATATCCGTTCCGAATACCGTAACGCCGGTTGCAGTGCAGGCTGCATCTTCCGGTACAACGCTGGCAGATATGCCCAGTGCATATCAATCTGCGGCGGAGTGGATTCTGCAAAATCGTATCATTTCAGAGGGCTCTGTGAAAGACTGGGCAACGATTTACGACCAGATCGTCGCCGGAAACGGAACACTCAAATATGTTGTAAAATGGCAGAGCAAACAGACGATCACACTGGAGCAGCGGAAGCAGCTGCAAACCGTTCTGGAAACGGCAGTGAACGACTGGACTGACTGGCTGGTAGGTTATGAAAACTGGCCGTACACCCATGTCAATGTACAAATCGTCGGCTGGGCAGTGCTGGATCAGAATTGCCTGCTGGATCTGCAGCCGGACGAAACCGTGTATACCACCACGATTCCAGCAGATACCAGCTACATCACAGACGGAAACATGGCGGTTTCGGAGCTGCCTACATTGGAACCAATCGGCGACGAAACACGATACCGCTATATTCACTGGGCAGATCAGTCATACCAGTATCCAGACGGCTACGAAAATCGTTACGATATGTACTTGCAGGCAACGCAAGGCATGATCGATATGGGCGGCTTCGGCTATCACTGGGGACAGCAGCTTTCAGACAACGCCGTTCTGGGCTTGATCGCCGGCACTTCCAGTATGCATATTCTGGAACACGAAATGGGACACAGCTTCGGACTGACTGATTTTTATGGCGGCGAGGGAGAATCCGACGGCTTTCCGCCGGGAGGATTTCCGGACGGCGGCACGTCGATCATGATGGCAGGTTCTTCTCAAACGATCACTAACTTTGACGGTTGGTTTTTCCGGTATCTCTGGTCATATCTGGCGAAAGAGGACGGTAGATTCAATCTTACGGCACCATCTACAACCACAACTGCCACAACTTCAAAAACTACTACAGAAACAACAGAAACCACAACAACTACGGTTACAACAACGGTTTCAGAAACACAGCCGGCTTATGAAACCGTATCGTTCACAGACACCATTTCTGAAATAGTACCGAATACTTCTGTCACATTTGCAGAATACGGCACATTTTTCTTCCAAGGGGACTCCTACTATCACGGGGACGAAAGCAAAAATCTTAGCCACTACGAAGCTGGCGACAAAATTTCAATACAGTTTACCTATGATCGGGAATCAGACATGATACAGCGTGTTGATGCATTGCAGCTTGAGGAAAATTCGCATAAAGTGATCGGAGATGTCAACGCAGACGGACAGTTCACCATTGCAGATGTTGTTATGGTGCAGAAATGGCTGTTAGGCAGCGGCAATGTGACTGATTGGACTGCCGGAGATTACAATGCAGACGGTCAGCTGAATGGACTGGATCTGTGCAGTATGAAGCAGGCACTCCGAAAGGAGACACAAGAAGCATGAAAATTCTGATTGCGACAGATTCTTTCAAGGGCAGTTTATCCTCTCTGGAAGCAGGAAATGCTATTGCCGATGGAATCCGACGAGCCGGCATGCCAGCTGAGATCCAGGTTTCACCAATTGCAGACGGCGGAGAGGGGACTACAGAAGCCTTGGTTAATGGGTTGTCTGGATATTTGGAAACAGTAACAGTATCCGACCCGCTGGGCAGAAAGCAAACAGCAAACTATGGCATTTTGCCGTCTGGTACCGCCGTAATGGAAATGGCAGCTGCGGCAGGACTTCCGCTGTTGTCCGAATCCGAGAGGAATCCGCTTTACACTACGACTTTTGGCGTGGGAGAAATGATCGCAGATGCCATTGCCAAGGGCTGTCGAAAATTCATCATCGGTATTGGTGGCAGTGCGACCAATGACGGCGGCGTAGGCTGTTTGCAGGCACTGGGCTTTTCTTTTCGAAACGCAGATGACACCGAGATTCCCTGCGGAGCAGTCGGACTTTCGCAGTTACAAAAAATCACCGCCGAAAATGTATTGCCGGAATTATCGGCTTGCACATTTCAGGTGGCATGTGATGTCACCAATCCACTCTGCGGGGAACAGGGCTGTAGTGCCGTCTTTGCCCCGCAAAAGGGAGCCGATGCAGCAATGATTCCCCAAATGGACGAATGGCTTTCCCGATATGCCAAGCTGACAAAAATGCTGTTTCCGGAAAGTGACCCCAACTGTTCCGGCAGCGGAGCCGCAGGCGGACTGGGATTTGCGTTGAAAAACTACCTGCACGCTGAACTGGAATCCGGCATTCAGATCGTTATGCGGGAAACTCAACTGGAACAGGCAATTGTCAATGCAGACCTTGTTATCACTGGCGAGGGGAAACTGGACGCACAAAGCATCATGGGAAAAGCACCTATCGGGGTTGCTGCTCTTGCCAAGCAATATCAGAAACCAGTGCTGGCATTTTGCGGCTGCACAGAACATGCAGCGACGATTTGCAATGTTCACGGAATCGATGCCTTTTTCCCGATACTGCGAGAAATAACCACACTGGAGAACGCTCTATACAGAGAAACTGCAAGGCAAAATCTGACTGATACAGCAGAGCAGGTGTTCCGGCTGATTCGTGCAATGCGGTAATGTGTTTTTGCAAAAGTAGTATTGCCAAAATAGAAAGTGACAAACAAAAAGAGTATCTCATTTGAGATACTCTTTTTTGATAATCAAATTGTTTTTTCAAACTCAAAGAATTTTTTTCAGTATTGGAACATATTTCAGCAACCGAATACACAGGAACGAACAGAGAAACGTTCCAACGGAAAGTGCCAGGATCATAAAAAATCCGCCATGCATATAGGGATTCCATTTCCAGACCACAAGCACCAGTTTCAGAAACAGCATATGTATCAAATAAACACCGAACGAACACTGATCGACCTGATGTAAAATCCAATAGAGCATTTTAGGTGCTTTCTTTTCTCTGTAGGACATCAGCCCGAAAATTCCGGCAGACTGCAATACGATCAACGGGAATGCATAACTGGTAAGAAGTTCTGACAATGCGGCGATGGACTTTTTCTCACTAAGAATTGTCAGACAGGCAACTGCAATTGTTCCCACAGAAGCCAGAAGAATCATCAGCCACGGCTTTTTGCAAATGCGTTTCTGCATAAAAGCATCACCCAAGAAAAGATAAAGGGGATAGACGCTATAAACACAAATATAGAATGCTGTCGATTTTTCTGTCAGTGTTTGCAACATTGGCAGCAGCGATAGAAACACCAGATAAACGCTTAACAAATAGTAAGTATCTTTTGAGTTGAGGGAAGCAGCAATTTTCCGATAAAACGGCAGCAGCAAATACAATGCTGTAATCAGATACAAGTACCACATGTGCTTCCAGCCGCTTCCGGTCACTGCATTTTGCAACCCATAAAGAATCGTTTTGAACTGAATGCCGCTTTCGCCGGTAGCATCGTCAAAAATCTGAAAGACTACGGAGAACAGTACCAGTGCAGCCAGCACTCGCGGGATATACTTTCGGAATATCTTCCGATATGTCACTTCCCGTGTTGAATCCAGAAGCAGTGCACCGCTGACCATGACAAAACAGGGAACAGCCCACATCATGAGATTTCTCGTCGTCAAAGCGGCAATTTTTGCAGTATGATCCGGTGCGTAAACACTGGCGGCATAGAACGTATGCAGTATGACAATGGCAATGCAGGCAATTGCACGCAATTCCGAGAGAAAGAAAATTTCACGTCGTTTTGTGATTTCCATTAGTTAAATAATCCCTCATCTCCAAGGCAGCCATTATTCGGATCCGCAGCATCATTATTGTTTGCCGGTGTTTCGTCCGCCGGTGTATTTTCTACCGGAGCAGCTGCCGGTGTTTCGTCATAAGATTCTTCCGGTTCTACATAGACGGGCTGCTGTTCCTGATAGCCGTCCTCAGCTGCCACTTCTTCTGCATCTTGTGCAGCCGGCTCTGTTTCTGCACTCGTCTGTACCTGCATCTGTTCTGCTTCCTTTGTATTTACCTCGGTTTGAGAGGAAACAGAAGTGTATACCAGATAAGCAATTTCATCTTCCCAGTGGATCTCCGCAGCTTCTACATCATCAAACGGGAACTGATGCAGCTCTGCTGTAGTACCGTCAGAGAATGTCAGCTGGATCGTGTATTCCGGAGTCAAAATCTTGTCGGAATCTGTTTCTTCCGCAGCGTTGGCAGCGATTGCCTCTGTTGCATCATAGTAAAGAACACGTTCTTCATCTGCGGCAAAAACATCACTGTCTTTCATCATGTTTTCGGGGAATTCGCTTTGAGAACTGTCCTTGATCGCCACGCCGGAGATTTCCTTTCCGGTTGCATTTTTCAGCGTCACGTTGTAAACGTGTTCGCCTTCTGCCTTTTCGCCAATCGTTTTCAGTTCCGGTTCTGTCGGGGCTTCGGTAGCCGGTTCAGTTTCTTCTGTGGTAGCAGTAGCGACCGTTGCTGCTGTAGTTTCTTCAGTTGCAGATTCACTGGAAGACGACTTCTCCTGACTGCACCCAGTCAAAAATACACCCGCTGCCAAAAATGCGGCAAGCCATGTCATGTAAGTTTTCTTCATTTTTCTTCTCCATTCCCAAGTTGTGTTTTCTCAGTTCATTACAGAACCACGATTGTATCTCCATGTACCAGACTGTCCATATGTGATCTGGTATCCATTTCGTTTGGTTTCATTGGTAAAGTCGGGGTCAAATACATAAGTAGTTCCGTTGATTTCAATTTCCACCCAAGAGTGCGGACCATATCCGCCGCTTCTCAACGGAACGCTGCCGGAAATCTGTTTTGCGTCATAGCCGAGTTCCCGTGCCATTTCGCAGAATGTAGCTGCCATAACATAGCAATTTCCGGTTTTGCAGGTGAATCCATAATTTGCGTAATATTCCGTTCCCGGAGCAGCTGTCGCCGTGTACTTGGAATACTTCATGCCGGCAGACCACTGGAACGCCGCTTTCAGATCCCAGCCTACCTGATTCAGAACAGCCGCAGCTTTCGGATAGCGATTTTTCTTGTCTACAATACCATTCTTTTTGCAAAGCTGTTTGAACTCAGCACTCTCATAGAAGGCATTTCGAACTGTATCGCGGGAAGTACCATTGTCCAAAGCGTTTTTCCACGAAGAAAAGCCTCTGCTGTCGGCAGTTCTTCCGAAAATTGCCGTATAAAGGTCGTTGACATACTGTGCATTACTGGTATTTTTGTTGTGATATTCCTGCGATTTGAAGAATCCGTCTGCCAGTTCCGCACCAGAACCGGTAGTGATCGTCTTTTTGACCCAGTTTTCCACTTCTGTCCCCGCAGGCGTTCTTCCCAGAATCTGATAACAGCCAGCAACCATTTTTGCCACGCCGGGGTGCTTGTCCCGTTCTTCAGTCAGTGTAATATTTCCGCTGGAAATACCGCCCGCAGAACAAGTCTTTTTGAATTCTGCCGAAGATGCAAACTGTGCCATCAGATAATTGCGGGAAACACCGTTGCTCAAAACATTTTTCCACGATTGCACCTCAGAAGTATTGCAGCTGCGGCCGAAAAACGCCTGATAGAGGTCTGCAATATAATCTGCATCACTGGCATTCTTGCTTTTGTTCTGATACTCACGGGATTGCAGGATATTTTTGACCAGTGCAGTTCCGGAACCGCCGTTTCTGGTTTTAGAAATCCATTGGTTGATCTCGCTGCCACTTGGCGTTCTGTCCAGAACAGCATAACAGTTCACAACCATTTTCGCAACATTCGGATACTTGTCACGTTCTTCTGTCAATGCAATACTGCCGCGTGTCACGCCGTAAGAAGCACACAGATTTGTGAATTCAGTGGAATTGGAAAAGCCATGCATCAGATAGTTTTTAGAAACGCCCTGCTGATAAATAATCAGCCAGTGCTGAATTTCCGAACTGCTTCCGGTTCGATTCAAGAAAACCTGATACAAATTAGCGATATACACTTCATCACTGAGCTGTCTGTTCTGATATTCCTTGCTGTTCAAAAATCCCTTAACAGCATCTACCGCAGAAATGCTGTCGCTGCTGATCCTGTCATGCCAATTTTTTAAGCCGGCAGAATCCGGTTCCCGTTCCAAGCACACGTTGTACAGCCGGTTGACAAATGCCGTGACAGAATCTTCTGCGATATCCTCCGGTGCATCCGTCTGCGGAATTTCTTCCGTTCCAGTTTCAACATCTGCCGCAGCCATTTCTGTTTCCGCTTCTGCGGTTGTAACTTCCACAGCTTCCGAACCGGAAAGTTCCGTTTGCACTTCTGCTCCCGGAGTTTCTGGGATTTCTGCCGCTTCTGTTGCAGTCGTTTCTTCTGTTGCTTCCTGCACCATTTCCGTTTCCGGCGGCATAGTTTCTGCTGCCATAGCGACAATCGGGCAAGTGTTTACCACAATTACGCCAGTCAGCATTGCAGCAAGAATTTGCTTCTGAAGATGCTTCTTTTTCATAAACGCCTCTGATCTCCCTTGTAATTGATTTGGACAGCCAAATCGATTCCGCATATTTTCAAGCCAAAACAGTTCTCATAGAATTTAACGCATAAAACAATGATTTTGTGACAAGCGAAATTCTTGTTTTGGCTGGATGTCCCAATATGCGGAATCGAATCTGGTAATTTATCCTTATTCATATTATACCATAAGCAAATCGCAAAGAAAAGCAGTAAAATAATTCCTGGTTAATTTTTTAAACAGTTTCTGGAAGAAGAAAGTCGGAACAGAGTATATTCCATACTCTGTTCCGACTTCTTTTGCCTATAGCTGCGATATATTGCCTTACTTCTTGTTTATCCGATCATGCTCCGCAGCAATCCCAGATCTAAACCATTCACCGTGCCGTCTGCCGTTGTATCAGCCAGTTCTGCCTGTTCCTCTGTCAGTATATCGATTCCCAACAAATATTTCTGCAAAACCACTATATCTGCCGTGTTGACAACGCCGTCCTGATTCACATCACCCGAAATTGTCTGAGAAATGATGCCCTTGACATCACACAATTCCACAATTTTCACTGTGCCACTCGGAGAGGAAACTGCAACAGAATAAACCCCGCAGTCCTCCTGCGTATTTGCTGTAACGGTATAGGCTTTTTCCGTTGCTCCGTCAATTGCTTCTCCATTGTGGTACCACTGGTAAGAAAGCCCCGTTCCAGAGGTTTCCGGTGTCAGCAGCATGGTGTCCTTTTCTGCAAGGTAAACTGTCTGCTTTGCGGAATACACATCAAAATTGTCCTGTAAAATATAGCTGTCCGCGTTGACAGAACCAGCATTTACCCACGAATTTGCCTGATCCTGAATGGTCACACTGATGTTGGAAATTTCAGTTCCAGCCTTCAAATCTACCAGTTCTCCCAAAGGGATCCGAAATTCGACTTTTCTGCCGCCGTGCTTCTGGACACATCCGCTGGGAACACCATTGTTGAAATACACAAATCCGTTTCCCTGATAGTAGATCCAGCACCGTTTGCCACTTGTTTTGTTCTGGAATGAAAGGTTGTACACCGGAGAAGCAGCATCATATGTCAAATCAGCAAAGACGTATAAATATTGGTCGTTGTTAGTGATGTACAGCTGATTGCCATTATCGTCTGTGACAGTGCACTTGTCCTCCGCATATTCCGTGTCATTGCTGGAGATACCGTCTACAACAGAAAGGTTCTGATAAGTGTAGACAGAGCCGTCAGAATGGGGGAGTTCCTGTTCTGTGTTGATCTGATAAAAGTCGTTGTCTGTCTGCGGCTTATCAGATTCCGTTGCAGAAAAGCTACCCAGATAATTGGCACCCAGAGCAGAGTTCCAGGTATCATGATTGGCAAACTGTATAGAACGAACGTTAGTTTCGCTGATGTCGTTTTCTCCCGTGGAAAGTTTCAGATAGACATTCCACTTGCCGGCTTCAATGCCTGCGGGAAGCTTCAGGTCGAATTCCGGAGAAACAGTTGTGCAGGAATACCACTGGTTTGCATTGGCATCAACAGCTGTCCGGATATAATTCCCGTCCTTTTCCAGAATGATCTCTGCCTTTTGCTGCATAATCGGGTTGGCAAAACCGGTATTCTCAATTTTGGTGCAAACTTTCAAAATACCGTTTTGCTCCACGCTTTCGCTCAAATCGGAATCCCGCAGCACAAAACGATACCCAATGTGATCCCGTATGAATTTGAAAACCGTTTCCCCATAGTAAGCACTGTTGTCTACGTTCTCTACATCATATTCTTTTCCGAAAGTGTAATCCTGATACAGTTTAAAAATATTCGAATTGATATAACTCAAGTGCGAATAATACATTTCCGGCACCGCATTTTCCGGAAGATATGTATCGTACTGTTTGGCAAAGTCCAGATTTCCGGAAAACTCTCCGCCATAATAGGAGGTATATGTCTGCTGCCGCAGCCACTTCAAATCTCGTTCACGATTGTGAAACGTTCCCAGGTCGGAATCAGAACCCATGTAACCGTCGTTGTACAATCCCACACGGGAAGCCTTGCTGTTCGGTTCCAGCACATATTCTCCCAGTTCCGATTCCTCAATGCCGGCCCATTTGGCAAAGATATTCGGTGTTCTTACAGTTACCGGAATCGGGTCAGGAACCACATCTAACAACAGATCCAGCAGCTTCGCCTTGTCTTCCAAAGAGCAGTATTTTCCGCCCCATTGTTCGCCGTAGCAACCCACAAAGCCGCTTTCTACATAGGCAATAATGTCCTTGTAATCTTCCAGAAAACCGTCTTTCCGTATTTGTTCGATATGCTTGCACATCTGCTCAAAAGTAGCCGGTTCAGGATTGCGGACACCATTCGCATCATACCGAAAACGAATACCAATGGTACAGCCGTTTTTGCGGCAGTTTTCCAATGTTTTTCGGAAGTTTGTAAAGAACGTTTCGTCCAGATCATAGTCCGTACCAGCGGTATAATTGCCGCTGTCGTCAGTCGTTCCGTTTGCTCCGCTGGAAAAGCCGCCAATGTCCACAAAGAGCACCACCAGACTAGCAGTCGGGTTGTACACCTTGGTGTCGTTAGGCTTGCAGCTGACCGCAACACCAGAACTGTATCCGGCTCCCGGATTCCCAAGTGTTTCCGTAGATTCCGTGTAATCAATGCCAGAATCCAAGAGTACTTCTTCCGCACCGACAGTGGCTTTCGGCAGCATGGCAGAACCGCAGAGCAGTGCCAGTGCAGCAGCTATGATTTTTGTGAACTTCATACAGTTTTCCTCCAATATAAAAATTTAGTTTTGTGTATATTTTATTGTACCATAGAAGCCCCAGTTTCGTCAAGACATAATTCGACTTTTTTCCGAAACAACTTTACAAACCGTTTCCCGCATGGTATAATAAAAATATCGCAGAAACAGGAGGTGCCGTTTTGGACTACTTTGAGAACACAACACGCATTACAGAAGACGGATACGCTGCAATTTTACAGATGCAGAAGAAACAGCACTGCATTATCTGCCGTGCCATTGGAATTCTGCTGGCAATACCGTTTTTGGAACGGCTGATCTATCGGGGAATTTTGTTGGAAATTGGCGATACGGCAGACTTTCACCTTGGATTTTTGGATTTCTTATTTTTACTGTTGCTGGCAGCCGCCTTTTGGATGTGGCATCTACCGAAAAAACAGATACAAGACCGCATTCGCCGCACAAGGAAAAAACTGGATCTGCAGGCAGTCAATCAGTACACTTTTTTACCGGAATGTATCCGCATGATGAGTACTTCCTCCTTGGAAAAATACCAGCTGGAATATGAGAACCTGACATGGATTCGATGCGATAAACGGTGGATCGTTCTATATTTTGCCCGTCAGGATTTCACCATGTTGATCGACAAGCAAGGCTTCACCCACGGAACTGCAAATGCCTGTCTGGCTTTTTTGAAGAACAAGCAAGAGGGCAGATGAGATTCAAGGCAATACTGCACAAATTTTAAGGAGAGAAAATAATGGCCGAAGACAAAAAAGATATAAAAATTTCATTTTGTGGATATAATAAAAATACAACAGTAGGTGAAATTAGAAAGGATTTTGAAAATCTGGAAACTGCGAAAAGTAAAGTGAACGAATATCGTAAAACAAAATATCAAAACGCAAACGAGGAAAAAATTGATAAATCTACATCTCGTATCACCGTTTGGGACTTCGCTCGGTGAGTTGATTCCACAAAAATTGGAGAATGCACGGCTGTCGATCACTTCGTTCATGACTGCCATGTCTGCGAGATTGTAGACATTCTGCAATATGAATATTCTCAGCATCAATTCCAATGGGTATGGTTTATTGCCAAGTTCTCCTTTGTAACAACTCGGCTGTATCAGTTCAAAAAATGTTTCCCATGGTATGATTGTTTCAAGCTTTTCTAAAAATTCTTTTTTATTGGTTCTGGCTGCACCAAGTTCATCGTTGATTTCTGCCAGCGTCATTTGTCTTTCCATATAGTCATTTGTCTTTCCATATATCTATTATATCATATTTTTGCTTGTTTGGCAATTGTGCGGTGTTGCCTTAGGGATGCTCATTTATAGTTGAAAAAATATATGTACGATTGAGTTCAGTACATTGGAGGTCTTTATTATGGCGTTTGTAAACAAAAAGTTATCAATTTCTGAGAAGAAAAAGATATCAGATATGAAGATAAAAAATCCCTACGGAAACTATAGGGATATAATGGAAGGAATCACACCTTCATATATCACAATAGACAATAGCAGTAATATGTGGTTAGCTCATTGTTATACACACAAAGAAACTTTAGAATGTATTGAAGAATTTATATTTATGTATAATGGACAACCAATTCCTGTTCAAGCTAAAAAAAGAATTAATGGCAAGAATGTCATTTGGGAAATCAGTCGTATTGATATTTCAGTAAACATGATAGTAGAAGATCATAAATTGATTAATTCCCTAGTAGCAGCGTTTAAAGTGTATAATACGACAGGATGGCCAGAGGAAAATAACGAAGCGGTAAGTGTTATTTGTGATCTGGGAAAGGAAGATGAGGTATAATCTATACTATAAATGAGCATCCCAACACCGTTTTCGTGAAAATGCACAAAAGTGGTTAAGCAATATTCTCCAAAAGGGCAGACTTATCCCCACCGTTTTGAGCATAGTCAAAAACGAAAGAGATCTGCTCTCTTCGAATCATTTGGGACAGCAAATGATATCCTTCCGAGAAATTGTACCGTTTTGATTCAAAGCAAGCGATCATGTAAGCAAGAGATGCAATGAGCCAGAAGTGTTTGATTCCATTTGCGGATCGAATCTGATACTTATCAACAGCAAGCTTCATCTTGCAATCACGGAAATAGACTTCAATCTCCCAACGTACAACATACAAATCCAGAATTCTTCGGCCCTGCGAAAAACAGAACACGCTCTTATTCTATCACATTTTACTCCATTTCCCCATTCGCAATCCGTTCCGCCAGATCATTCAAATACACCCAACGCTCCATTTTCTCTGCCAGAAGCACTTCCAGTTCTTCTTTCTGGTCAGACAATTCCTGCAGCTTCACATAATCCGACACACTCGCAGTAATCTCCGTTTCTGTCAGCCGAATCTGTTCTTCCAAATCGGCAATTTCATCATCAATGGTATCGTATTCCCGCTGCTCCTTGAAAGAAAACTTCAGCTTTTTCCTGCCGTTGAAAACGCGTTCTTTCTTTTCCGTTTGCTTTTTGGGCTTTTCTGTCGCATTTTCCGGCAGAGCCTTTTCCATGTAATCCTGATAATTGCCATTATAGCGACGAACCTCACCGTTCCCCGTCAGTTCCCAAATTTCCGAAGCCATTTTATCTAAGAAATACCGGTCATGAGAAATCGCAAGAACAGCCCCTTGAAAACTGCGGAGATAGTCCTCCAAAATAGTAAGTGTTGCAATGTCCAGATCATTGGTCGGCTCGTCCAGCAGCAACACATTTGGGGCAGTCATCAGCACTTTCAAAAGATAAAGCCGTTTCCGTTCACCGCCAGACAACTTTTCAATTCGATTCCACTGTAATTCCGAAGTAAAAAGGAATCGCTCCAGCATTGTCGCCGCAGTAACCATGCCGTCCGGTGTTTGAATTCGCTCTGCAGTTTCCCGAATGTAATCAATGACTCGCTGGTTGGGATCCATACTTTCACACTCTTGAGAAAAATAGCCAATGCGTACTGTATCACCGAGTTCAATAGAACCATTGTCCGGCGAGATTTGTCCGCAGAGCATCTTGATCAGCGTGGACTTTCCGGCACCATTTTGCCCAACAATGCCGATTCTGGCATCGCGGGGAAGTTGGTAGGAAAAATCATGAATCAGCATTCTGCCATTCACAGCCTTGGTGATTGCATGAATTTCCACAGTTTTCTTTCCCAGTCGAGAGGAAACCGATTGCAGCTGCATTTTTTCTGCTTCTGCTGGCTTCTCACGATTTTCCAATTCGTGAAACCGTGCGATCCGATCCTTAGACTTGGTGCCTCTTGCACGAACGCTGCGGCGAATCCATTCCAACTCCTGCCGATACAAAGAACGATTTTTTCGTTCCTTTGCTTCTGCGTCAACTTCCCGCTGTGCTTTCTGTTCCAGATACGTACTGTAATTTCCCTCATATTCGAAAATCTTTCCTCTGTCTACTTCAACGATTTTTCGGGTAATGCGGTTCAGAAAGTACCGGTCGTGGGTTACCATAACAATGGCACCCCGATATTTCAATAACTGTTCTTCCAGCAATCGAACCGTTTCGTTGTCAATATGGTTGGTCGGTTCGTCCAGCAGCAAAACATCGCTGGGCTGAATCAGAGCAGCAGCAATGCCGGCACGCCGCTTTTCGCCGCCGGACAATGTACTAATATCTCTGGTTTCGTCTGTAATGCCCAGTTTTCCCAGAATCGACTTCGCTTCAAACGTCTTTGCCTCTTTAAGATCTGCCGGCAGATGCAGCATGACTTGTTCCAATACGCTGCCGTGCGGTTCAAACTCCGGAATTTGCGGCAAGTATGAGATGCGGATTCCGTTAGTGCGAATGACATTACCGCTGTCCGGCTCCTCGGCTCCGGCAAGGATTCGCAAAAGTGTAGACTTTCCGGTACCATTGATGCCGATAATCCCCACCTTATCACCCTCATTCAAAAAGAAGGAAACGCCGTCCAGTACTTTTCGTTCCATATATGTCTTGGCAATATTTTGTGCAGATAATAATATCATAGTTGCATAGCCTCTCTTTTTCAGTGTTCTTATTCTCTGCTATTATAGCAGAAATCCATGCAAAAATCAACGCATTTCTTTGAATTTCCATGACAACTGCACATAAAGCTGACAGAATACTGTCCAAATGAAATTCCTAGGCAGAACCACAAAAAAATCCGGCAATTCTGTGAGAGTTCTTATGCTGATTCTTTCAAAATTTCAGAAATGTATGTGTTAAAATGAGGTGAGCCAAAAAAAGAAGAAATTCCAGCCGAGATATG
>ENA-ORSQ01001325-ORSQ01001325.1-human-gut-metagenome-genome-assembly--contig:-NODE-1325-length-13288-cov-2.734376_pt1 | contig 13288 bp, 10 predicted proteins | sample MGYA00241900_ERZ509164 | MGnify/ENA primary metagenome ERZ509164 (study PRJEB26280, sample SAMEA2338807) | human gut metagenome | biome: human gut; feature: human-associated habitat; material: faeces...
TCGCTCGCCGTATCGGCACTTAGAATTATGCGGTGTTGCCCTAAATACAATTTCTAATGCGGTTTTCGCGATTTCTGATTTTTCTATGAATTTTTGACTTCTTGATGCTTTTACTTTTTCAGATACACCCTAGGATACACAAAATAGATTGATAAAATATGTCAGCAGCAGAGGTGACAAAATGGAATTCTCGAAAGACTTTTTGTGGGGTGCGGCATCGGCAGCGGCACAGGTGGAAGGCGCCTGGAATGAGGATGGCCGCGGGCCGAGCATCTGGGATGTGCTGTACCCCGGCCACACCAAATATAACGAGGGCCCTCTGCAGGCGTGCGACCACTACCACCGCTACCGTGAAGATGTGGCCCTGATGAAAAAGATGGGGCTGAAAAGCTACCGCTTCTCGGTCAGCTGGTCCCGCATCCTGCCCGATGGCACGGAAAAAATCAACCAGAAAGGCATTGCGTTCTATCAAAGCCTTGTGCGGGAGCTGAAAGCCGCGGGCATTGAGCCGATGGTAACGCTGTACCATTGGGATTTGCCGTATGCGCTGTATTTGCAGGGCGGATGGAAGAACCCGCAGATCCCGGATTGGTTTGCAGCGTACACCAAAATTGTGGTGGAAGCCCTGTCTGACCAGGTACAGTATTGGATGACCCTGAACGAGCCGCAGTGCTTTGTGGGCATCGGCCATCTGCAGGGGCGGCATGCGCCGTTCCTTGATGAACCGGCCAGCCTGCGCCCCGTGACCCGCCATGTACTTTTGGCTCATGCCAAAGCGGTACAGACCATCCGCCAGTATGCAAAGCTGCCGCCTAAGGTGGGGTATGCTCCCACCGGACCGGTGTTTTCGCCCTGCGGGGACGAAAGCGAAGCCGCCATCGCCGAAGCTTACCGCCGGACGATGGAGGTGGAAGGCTGCTATTCCATCAGCTGGTGGTGCGACCCCGTTCTGCTGGGCAGGGTGCCGGAACCGATGGCCAAAGCCCTGGGGGCGGATGTGTTCACCCCGCAGGAACTGGAGCCGCTGGATTACCTGGTCTTTAACGTCTACAATGCCTGCGCGGCCCAGCAGCCGGGCAGCGAGTATACCGCCAACACCTGGCAGGGCAGCCCGCGCACCGCGATGGAATGGCCCATCACGCCGGACTGCATCTATTGGGCCATCCGCTTTTTGAACCAGCGGTATGGCCGGCCCATCCTGATTACCGAGAACGGCATGGCAAACACAGATTTTGTGATGCTGGACGGTAAAGTGCATGACCCGCAGCGCATTGATTATGTGCACCGCCACCTGCTGGCCGCCCGCCGCGCTTTGCAGGAGGGCTACCCGCTGATCGGTTATACCTACTGGTCGATCATGGATAACTATGAGTGGGCCGAAGGCTACAGCAAGCGCTTTGGGCTGATTTATGTGGACTACCGCACCATGGAACGCATCCCCAAGGATTCCGCTGCGTGGTACGCCCATGTGATCGCCACAAATGGCAGCGAGCTGTAAAATGCAAAACATATGTCAGGGGGAAGCTCTGCGCAGGGTTTCCCCTTGACTTTTTGTATGCTGCGCTTTATAATTTGAAAAGACTACCGATTTGATAGGTTGGGCGGGCGCGAACCCGCCCATTTGTTTGTTAATTTACAAAACCGTGGGGGAGCAGGCAGTATGCTGAATCAGTTTTCAAGAACGCAGTTGTTGTTTGGCAAGGAGGCAATGGAGCGTCTGTACAACGCCCGTGTGGCCGTGTTTGGCGTTGGCGGTGTTGGAGGCTATACGGTGGAAGCACTGGCACGCAGCGGCATTGGCACGCTGGACCTGATTGATGACGACAAGGTCTGCCTGACCAACCTGAACCGCCAGATCCTGGCCACCCGCAAAACGGTGGGCAAATACAAGGTGGATGTGGCGGAAGAGCGCATCCATGATATCAACCCGGACGCCGTGGTGAACACCTACAAGACGTTCTACATGCCAGACACCGCCGACCAGTTCGATTTCAGCCAGTACGACTATGTGGTCGATGCCATCGACACGGTAAAGGGCAAGCTGGAACTGGTCATGCAGGCGCAGGCAACGGGCACGCCCATCATCAGCTGCATGGGCGCGGGCAACAAGCTGGATGCTTCCGCCCTGGAAGTTGCGGATATTTACGATACCTCCGTCTGCCCGCTGGCCCGCGTAATGCGCGCCGAGCTGCGCAAGCGCGGGGTCAAGCACCTGAAGGTGGTATACTCCAAAGAGCCTGCACTGACCCCCATTGATGATATGACCATCAGCTGCCGCACCCATTGCATCTGCCCGCCCGACACGGCCCGCAAATGTACCCAGCGCCGCCAGGTTCCCGGCAGCAACGCCTTTGTGCCCGCCGCTGCGGGGTTGATCATTGCGGGTGAGGTTGTGCGCGACATTGCCAACGGCGAACCGCAGAAAAAATAAGCAGCACAACACCTATCGAAAACGTCAGGGAAACAAAGAGGCTCCGTAAGGGCGAACAGCGTTCGCCCACGGACGTTTGCCATGTGTATGACATAAATGTGCGTCGCTATGTCAAGGCGGCGGGCGCACAATGTGCGCCCCTATGCTCCCAACAGAATTTTTAATACACGAAAAATTTCGGGAGAGATTCCGGGCGGCGGACATACGCCTATGCTTGGAACGGCTGTACTGCGCGGCAAGCCTGCCAAATCTGGCAGGCTTTTTTTGTGCTGTTTGCAGATTGACAAATGTACAACAAACACATATGCTGTTATTGGTGCGCAACGCATGCGCAACATGGGAAAAGGAGGGTGCTGAATGGCAGGTAAGCGTGATGAAGTGACCATCGCGGAAGTGGCGGAGGCATTGAATATATCAAAAACGACGGTATCTCGCGCAATATCCGGCAAGGGCCGCGTGAGCGAGGCTACCCGCGCGCGTGTGTTCGATTATATCGGCAAGGGCCGCCAGGATGCAGCTGCGCCGCTGCGCACTGCGCAGCAGGGCCCAACCAACAACCTTGCGCTGGTGATCCCCAAGCATTTTATGCGGCTGGACTTGCCGTTCCTGCGCAAGTGCATGGGCGGTGTGTGGAACATGGCGGCCCAGCGCGGGTATGACCTGCTGCTGTGCTATGCGGGAGAAACCGATGTTGGCCAGCTGGAACGCCAGCTGGAATCCCACAAGGTGGATGGTGTGATTTTGTCCCGTACGATGCTGCACGATGAATGTGTGCAGACTTTGCAGCGCCACAACGTGCCTTTTGTGGCCATTGGCCGCGTGGATGACGATAAGGTACCCCAGGTGGATAACGACCAGGTAGGGGCGACCGCCGAGATGACCCGCCTGCTGCTGCAGCTGGGCATGCGCCGCATTGCCTATATGGGCGGCTGCACCAACTATACCGTCAACGAGGATCGGCTGCGCGGCTACCTGCGCGGATTTTCCGACTGTGGGGTGCAGGTGGACCAGAAATTGATTTGGACTGGCATTGAAACCAGCGAACAGCGGATCGATGCATTGGAAGGTGCGCTGGAGCAAAAGCCCGAATGCCTGCTCTGCGCGGATGACAGCATGGCGGCCGCGGTGCTGCAGGAGCTGCGCGCCCGGCACATCAAGGTACCGGAACAGGTGAAACTGGCCAGTTTTTATGATAGTGAGCTGCTGACCAGCTCAACCCCGCAGATTTCGGCCGCTCAGTTTGACGGCGAGCGCCTGGGCGCCACGGCATGCCGGATGCTGCTGGATATTTTGGCGGGCAAGCAAATCGCATTGCGCCAGATGCAGGGATATCAGGTGATTTTGCGCGAGTCCACAAAATAGACAATATTACCAATATTGTAAAATATGATGATTGATACAGCCTTTCCTGCGCGCACAGCATGTGCACCAGGAAAGGCTGATTGTTGTTAAAAAGCCTGTACTAAAGTTGCGCAACGTTGCGCATACAAAATTCGACATTGTTACAAAAAGTGTAACAGGCTGTGAAAAATGCACAAGAAAACGTGGTAAAACATGTTGGTTATGAACATTGACACTGAAAATAGAATCGTGTATCCTTAAGTTGTGAAACAAAGTTGCACAACGATGATGCGCAACCTTGAAAAGCTTGTGATATAGCAGATGAAGGAGAATGATTATGAAAAAGCAACTCGCACTTGCAACAGCTGCCTTGATGGCACTGTCCCTGGCAGCATGCGTCAGCACCGCAACTGCCTCTTCCGCTGCAGAGTCCACCAGCACTGCAGCTTCCAGCGAAGCCGCCTCCACCGACAGCACCGCAGCTGACGATGGTGACGTTCTGCAGCAGGCTGCAGCCGCTGCTTTCGCCAACGACGTTACCCTGACCATGTGGGGCGCCGAGGAAGACCAGGAACTGCTGCGCACCATCGCTGATAACTTTATCAAAGAATACGGCAATTACGGCGGCAAGATCACCATCAACCTGGGCGCTCAGTCCGAAAAGGAGGCTAAGGATACCGTCCTGAACGACCCCACCGCCGCTGCTGACGTTTACGCATTTGCTGATGACCAGCTGAACGAGCTGGTTCAGGCAGGCGCCCTGCAGGAAGTTCAGCTGAACGCTGACGACATCAAGAGCCGCAACACTGCAGCTTCTGTTGACGCTGCAACCCTGAACGGCAAGCTGTATGCTTACCCCCTAACCGCTGATAACGGCTACTTCATGTTCTATGATAAGTCCTTCTTCACCGAGGATGACGTCAAGAGCCTTGACACGATGATGGAGAAGGCAGCCGCCGCAGGCAAGAAAGTCTCGATGGACGTTGCTAACGGCTGGTACCTGTACAGCTTCTATGCTGGCGCTGGCCTGAACCTGAGCCTGGCTGATGACGGCGTGAACACCGTCTGCAACTGGAACGAAGCTCCGGGCGCTGACGTTACCCAGGCTGTCATCGATATCTGCAAGAACCCCGGCTTCCTCGCCCTGAAGGATGAAGAGTTCACCGGCAAGCTGAAGGACGGCACCCTGGTTGCTGGCGTTAACGGCACCTGGCGTGCAAACGACGCTGCTGAAGTTTGGGGCGATAATTACGCTGCCTGCAAGCTGCCTACCTACACCCTGAACGGCGAGCAGGTCCAGATGGCTTCCTTCTCCGGCTTCAAACTGATCGGCGTCAACCCCCACAGCGCTAACGTTGGTGCTGCCATGCTGCTGGCTGATTACGTTACCAACGAAGAGAACGAGACCCTCCGCTTCCAGCAGCGTGCACAGGGCCCCTCCAACACCAACGCTCTGGCAGCCGCTTCTTCTCCGGCTCTGACCGCTGTTGTTGCTCAGTCTGAGTACGCTAACCTGCAGCGCGTCGGCGGCAACTACTGGGCTTCTGCTGAAACCCTCGGCCAGATCTGTGTCAACGGCAACCCCGATGGCAAGGATCCCCAGACCCTGATTGAAGATGCTGTTGCTGGCATCACCGCACCGGTTACCCAGTAATTGTTAAAACGAAAAAAGCTGCATTGATACACTAAAACAACGGCCCACAAACGGTCCGGAACGGTTGCCGGGCGCGTGTGGGCCGTTTGGCGTAACCGCGTTGGAAAGGAGAGATTCCTGTGGCAAAATCCGCTGCTGCGGCCCTGCACACGGAACCAAAGGAACCCAATTTTTTGCAGAAATTTGGTCATGACTTTGTGCACGGCGATATCTTTACCAAACTATCCTTCTTTGTATGGGGTCTGGGCTACATTGGCCACGGCCAGCTGATGAAGGCGCTTCTGGTCACATTTGTACAGGGCTTTGCGCTGTATTTCCTGGCATTCTTTGGCGTACCCAACCTGGCAAAGTTCGGCACCCTCGGCACCGTAAAAATGGAGATGGTGTTCGATGTTGCCACGATGAAAAACGTTGTAAACGATTACGATAACTCGTTTGAAATCCTGCTGATGAGCATGATCGCCTTTATCGTGATCGCGGCCCTGATTGCAGCGGCCATGATGGTGGTATCTTCCAACTATCAGCTGCAGAAGATCCGTGAAGCTGGCAAAAAGACCAACAACTTTGTGCAGGACATCAACGTTTACCTGAACGAAAAGTTCTATGTGACCCTGCTCACCCTGCCGGTTCTGGGCGTTGTGGTGTTCACCATTGTGCCGCTGTTCATCCTGATCGCCGTTGCGTTCACCAACTATGACCAGCAGCACATGCCGCCCAATGAACTGTTTACCTGGGTTGGGCTGAACAACTTCTTTACCCTGTTTGGCGGCGGCGGAATGACCTCCACGTTTAGTTATTCCTTTGCCAAGGTTTTAACCTGGACGTTGGTTTGGGCATTCTTTGCCACCTTTACCAACTTCTTTGGCGGCATTTTGATGGCAATGTTCATCAACGACAAAAAGACCAAGTTCCCCAAGTTCTGGCGTACCCTGTTCATGGTGACCATTGCGGTGCCGCAGTTCGTTACGCTGCTGCTGGTGCGCAACTTCTTCTCCAACAACGGTATTTTCAATACCATGATGGCCAATGCAGGCGTTACCGACTTCCTGCATAACATCGGCCTGCTGGATAAGGGCCTTTCTTACATTCCGTTCCTGACCCAGCCGGGCTGGGCCATGTTCACCATCATCATGATCAATATCTGGATCGGCGTGCCGTACCAGATGCTGATCGCTACCGGCGTGCTGATGAACATTCCCGCTGACATGATCGAGGCCGCCCGCATTGACGGCGCCAACCCGGTGCAGATGTTCTTCCGCATCAAGCTGCCCTACCTGCTCAGCGTGCAGGGCCCCTCTCTGGTAACGGATTTCGTCAAGAACGTCAACAACTTCAACGTCATTTACCTGCTCACGCAGGGTGTGTTTGTAACCCAGAACCAGGCCCTTGCACAGTCCAACGCAAAGGAAATTGACCTGCTGGTTACCTGGCTGTTCCGCTTGACGCAGGATTACTACAACTACAAGATGGCTGCCGTGCTGGGCATTATGGTGTTCATTGTGTGCGCCGTGTTTACGGTTGTATGCTTCCACTTTATCAATAAGAAGGAGGCGACGTTCTCTTGAGTACCACTGCTGTACCCTCTGCCGCTGTGCAAAAGCAGCTCAAGCAGGGCAAAGTGAAAAAAGGCATCTTCTCCGTCATCCGCCATCTGGTGCTGGCGCTGCTGGCTTTTATCTGGCTGGTACCCATCGCCTGGCTGCTGCTGACCTCGTTCTCCACCGATAAGGGCATCAACTTTACCCGCTTTGTGCCGGAAAGCTTTACCATGTGGAACTACGTCAGCATTATGACACAGCCGGACTCTGTTGCACAGTTCCCGCGCTGGTTCATGAACACCTTGGTTGTGGCATGCTTTAACTGTGTGATCTCCACCTGCTTTGTGTTGATGGTGGCTTACGCCATAAGCTGCTGCCGCTTCAAGGGCCGCAAGCTGCTGCAGAACTTGTCCGTTACCGTCAACCTGTTCCCCGGCGTTCTGGCCATGATCGCTGTGTACTTTGTTTTGAAGTACATGAACCTGACCAACTCTTACGCCGGTCTGATTATGGTATACGCGGGCTCTTCCGGCCTGGGCTACCTGATCTGTAAGGGCTTTTTTGATACGGTGCCTGTGGCACTGCGTGAGGCCGCCAAGCTGGACGGCGCTTCGGAAGCGCGCATCTTCTTCCAGATCGTCATCCCGATGTCCCGCCCGATCCTGGTGTACACCATTATCAGCTCCTTCCTGACGCCGTGGACCGACTTTGTTGTGGCAAAGATGATCCTGAACTCCGGCATTTCGTCGGACTGGACGGTGGCAATCGGCCTGTACAACATGCTGCAAAAGGCTTTGGTCAACAGCTACTTCTCCCGTTTCTGCGCAGGTGGTGTTTTGGTGGCTGTCCCCATCTCCATCCTGTTTGTCATCATGCAGAAGTTCTATGTTGAGGGCATTACCTCCGGTGCAGCAAAGGGCTAAACCTTTGCATCAACGGCACATGGCACAATAGCTGCAGAATCTACTATAATTAGGAATTGGAAATCAGGAATGAGGAATTTCGGTGCAGACCGCCAGTTCCGTCTTTCGGGTTTCCGATTCCTAATTTTTGTTTTATGCTTTACAGTGTAGAGGAAAGGGAATCCACAATGAACTTTATCACCAAAGCCCCTGTGATGCTGCGCGGCGGCGATTATAACCCGGATCAATGGCTGGACCGTCCGGATATTCTTGAAGCGGACATCCGCATGATGAAAAAGGCCGGAATGAACAGCGTTACGCTGGGTGTGTTTGCCTGGGCAGCATATGAGCCGCGCGAGGGGGAATATAACTTTACCTGGCTGCGCGAGATCATGGATCGACTGTATGACCAGGGCATTTATACCGAGCTGGCAACGCCCACTGGTGCAAAGCCCAACTGGCTGGCACGCAAATACCCCGAAGTGCTGCGCGTGCAGTCCAACGGTGTGCGGGACCACCAGGGCATGCGCCACAACCACTGCCTGACCAGCCCCATCTACCGCCAGAAGGTAGAGGAGCTGCTGAACCACCTGATCGACGCTGTGGGCGACCACCCCGGCCTGATCTTGTGGCACATTTCCAATGAGCTGGGCGGCGAATGCTACTGCCCGCTGTGCCAAGAGCGCTTCCGCAGCTGGCTGAAAGAAAAGTATCATACCATTGATGCCCTGAACCATGCCTGGTGGACTAGCTTCTGGAGCCACCACTACGACAGCTTTGACGAGGTGGAGCCGCCGTTTGATAACGGGGAGCAGAGCCTGAACGGCCTGAAGCTGGACTGGCGGCGTTTTACCACCTGGAACATGATGGACTATGTACACAGCGAAACGGCGATCCTGCGCAAGCGGACCCCCAATGTGCCCATTACCACGAACCTGATGGAGTACTTCCCCGGATTGGACTACCACAAGCTGCAAAGAGAGCTGGATTTTGTCTGCTGGGACAGTTACCCCCATTGGGGGCGCCCCGACCGCAGCACCACCGTGACGGCGGGCATGACGGCGTTTGATCATGCGCTGATCCGCGGCTGCAAGCCGGACAAGCCGTTCCTGCTGATGGAAAGCACCCCCAGCCTGGTGAACTGGCACGAGTATAATAAGCTCAAGCGCCCCGGCGTGAACCGGATGAGCGCTATCCAGACAGTGGCCTGTGGTGCGGACGGCGTGCAGTACTTCCAGTGGCGCAAGGGCCGCGGCGGCTCTGAGCAGTTCCACGGCGCGGTTGTGGACCACGATGGCCGCGATGATACCCGCGTGTTCAACGAAGTGACCGCCACCAACGAAGCCCTGGCCGCCCTGACCCCGGTGTGCGGCAGCCTGCCCAAAGCGGACGCGGCCATGATCTTTGACTGGGACAACCGCTGGGCGCTGGATGACGCCTGGGGCATGCAGATCAAGCAGAAGAATCTGCGCGAAACCTGCTGCCAGCTGTACGCCCAGCTGAACCACTGCGGTGTGGAAACCGACGTTGTGGGCGTGGATGCAGACCTGAACCGCTATAAGCTGGTGGTGCTGCCCATGCTGTTTATGACCAAGCCTGGTTTTGCACAAAAGATCCGCGAATATGTGGAAAACGGCGGCACCGTTGTGGCCACCTATCTGCTGGGCTATGTGGATGAAAGCACCCTGTGTTGGCTGGGCGGGTTCCCCGGTGACGGCCTGCGCGAAGTGTTTGGCGTGACCGCAAGCGAACTGGACACCCTGTACCCCGGCGAGGGCAACCGTGCCATCTGGGTCAAGAGCAGCCAGCAGAGCAGCATCAAGGATTACTGCGAACTGTTGCAGCCTGCCGAGGGTACCGAGGTGGTGGCTGTGTATGGACAGGATTTCTATTCCGGCCATGCGGCTGTGACCCACCATGTGTTCGGCAAGGGGCACGCTTATTACATTGGTGCGCGCCTGGATGATGCCGGCAACGCCGCTGTGCTGCGTGCAGCTTTGGCCGATGCCAAGGTGCACCTGCGTGACTTGCCGCAGGGTGTGGAATACCACTGCCGCGAAAGCGAGAACGCGCGCTACCATTTCTACATCAACACCACCCAGAGCGCAGTTAAGGTGCAGGTGGAATCCGGTGCAGACCTGTTGAGCGGCAAAAACGTTTTGGGCAGCATGGAGCTGAAACCCTATGATGCCTGCGCAATTGAGGAAAAAGTGAAATAAGAAAAACGCCATGCTTTCCGAAGAAAGCATGGCGTTTTTTAGTTAGGAGTTAGGAAGTAGGAGTGAGGAGGTAATGTGGAATTAGGAATTGGAGGTGGGGAAAGGGAGCGGCGAGGTTGGTTTGAGCAGATGTTTTGTGGTGCCAGAACGGTCAAGACCGTTCCCTACAGCGCAATTTATTATGCATTGCGGACATAAAATAACCGGTAGGGCGGGGTCACCCGACCCCGCCGGGAACATTGCAACGTTGAGCATTGGAAATTTGCAACGAAGCAATAAACGCTTGTAGGGGGCGGCGTCTCCGACGCCCCGGACGGGCGTAAAATTTACTGAGCATTTGTTGGTAATTACACGGTAGGGCGAGGCCTCCGAAATGCATCTGCGGACACAGAGCCCTCTGGCCGCCGGGGTGGCGGACAATGTAAATATTTAGGCCCTGCTTAAGGAACCACCCTTCAGTCCGCAGCGCGGACAGCTTCCCTCAAGGGAAGCCAAATCGTGTTGTAGGTAGCAGCAAAAGTAAGAATGGTATTCTCCTCATGCTTTCGGAACGGTCAAGACCGTTCCCTACAGTGCATTTTATAATGTGCGGCAATATTTATGGTGCACCCCCACCCGTAGGGGCGCACAATGTGCGCCCGCTGCGCTGAAGGGGAACTGCTCCTTTTTAGGCTGTGCGTATCTCTCAAATATACTTATCCAACATATCCTGCAAAGCCTGCTTGGGCAGGAAACCGACGCTGCGGGCGGATTCCTGGCCGTTTTTCAGTACGACCAGGCAGGGGATGCTGGAAATGCCGTATTCGGTGGCAAGCTGGCGGTTTTCGTCCACATCAATGCTGTAAAATGCGGCTTTGCTGCCAACTTCATCGGCAAGCTCATGAAGGACCGGGGCAAGCATCTGGCAGGGACCGCACCAGGTTGCAGAAAAATCCAGAACGGCCACGCCCTGTGCTTTGGCCTGGGAAAGATCATTATTGCTGATTTTGGTAACCATAAAAAGGTTCCCTCCTTTAATTATGACTGTAAAGCAGCGTGTTCCGCTGCTGTTTGCCGGACATGGTTATGGCGTATCTACACCATAGTATGGGCCGGGAGGGGGAAAGACATTCCCTTACTGCTGATTGTACACAGTTTGGGCTGCTTTGTCAACAAGAAAAAGACTGAATCTTAATTTTGACATAAAATTACTATAACAAGTAAGACAAATTAAGACGAAAAGCGGATACAGGATAAAACAAAGCCACCCGCTCTGCGCAGGGATCCCCTGCACAGAACGGGTGGCAACTTTGTTGGAAGGTAATCAGCGGTTGTATTTTGCAGTAGCCTGCAGGCGCTGCATGGCACGGTTCAGGGCAATCTTGCTCTGGTAATACTCGTGCATGCTCTGCTTGTGCTGCAAGCGTTCCTCGGCGCGGATGCGGGCGGCCTCGGCACGGTTCTTATCGATATCCTCCGGGCGCTCGGCGCTGTCGACCAACAGCACAACGTAAGCGGGGGTTACTTCGGCAATGCCATCGCCCACCAGTACGTTGCGGGTTTCGCCGTTCACGGTGAACTGCATGATGCCCATTTCCAGGGCAACCAGCACCGGGCTGTGTCCGGCCTGTACGCCGTACTGGCCGTCAGCGGTGGGCAGGGTCAGGCTTTCGCACTCGCCCTGGAAAAACTCGCCGCTGCTGGCCGTGATGTTCAGAACGAACTTTTCCATCAGGCCACACCGCCCTTTTCGGCAGCCTTCTTGCGAGCATCGTCCAGCGTGCCCACGTTGAAGAACGCCCATTCGGGCAGATCATCGACCTGACCGTCCACGATGGCGGCAAAGCCCTTGACAGTTTCGGCCAGGGGCACATATTTGCCCGGCAGGCCGGTAAAGTTCTCGGCAACGAAGAACGGCTGGGACAGGAATTTCTGGATTTTGCGGGCGCGGGCAACGGTCAGCTTATCGTTGTCGTCCAGTTCGTCCATGCCAAGGATGGCGATAATGTCCTGCAGTTCCTGATAGCGCTGCAAGGTAGCCTGTACCTTGCGGGCCACGCGATAATGCTCCTCGCCCACAATGTCTGCTTCCAGGATGCGGCTGGTGGAATCCAGCGGATCCACGGCCGGGTAAATGCCCTGCGAGGCAATATCACGGCTCAGGACCGTGGTGGCATCCAGATGGGTGAAGGTGGTGGCGGGAGCCGGGTCGGTCAGGTCGTCGGCGGGAACGTAGACGGCCTGAACCGAGGTGATGGAGCCCTTGCGGGTGGAGGTGATGCGCTCCTGCAGAGCGCCCATCTCGGTGGCCAGCGTGGGCTGGTAGCCGACGGCGGAAGGCATACGGCCCAGCAGAGCCGAAACTTCCGAACCGGCCTGCGTGAAACGGAAGATGTTGTCGATGAAGAGCAGCACGTCCTGATTCTTGACGTCGCGGAAGTACTCCGCCATGGTCAGGCCGGACAGTGCCACGCGCATACGGGCTCCGGGGGGCTCGTTCATCTGGCCGTAGACCAGCGCGGTCTTGTTGATGACGCCGCTCTCGGTCATTTCGCCGTAGAGGTCGTTGCCCTCACGGGTACGCTCGCCGACGCCGGTGAACACCGAGTAGCCGTTGTGCTCGGTGGCGATGTTATAGATCAGCTCTTGGATCAGGACGGTCTTGCCGACGCCGGCACCGCCGAACAGGCCGATCTTGCCGCCCTTGGCGTAGGGGCAGATCAGGTCAACGACCTTGATGCCGGTCTCGAGAATTTCCGTGGCGGACTCCTGCTCGTCAAAGGCAGGAGCCGGACGGTGGATGGGCCAGCGCTCGATGTTCTCCGGCGCGGGCTGCTCGTCGACGGGCTCGCCCAGCAGGTTGAACACGCGGCCCAGGCACTCGTCACCAACGGGCACCTTGATCGGTTCGCCGGTATCCACGGCATCCGTACCGCGGACAAGGCCGTCGGTGGCCGCCATGGCAATGCAGCGCACGACGTTATCGCCAATGTGCTGGGCAACCTCAACGATCAGCTTTTTGCCGTTGTTTTCCAGTTCAACGGCGTTCAGAAGGGCGGGCAGTTCACCGTCCCTGAATCGGATGTCCAGTACAGGTCCCATGACCTGTACGACCTTTCCGATGTGTTTTTCTGGCATAGCACACACTCCTTTAGTGGGCTTTTTCTTTAAGGCAATATCGCATAATTCTAAGTGCCGATACGGCGAGCGAGGTGCGGCAGGGG
>ENA-ORSQ01001357-ORSQ01001357.1-human-gut-metagenome-genome-assembly--contig:-NODE-1357-length-13047-cov-2.691272_pt1 | contig 13047 bp, 10 predicted proteins | sample MGYA00241900_ERZ509164 | MGnify/ENA primary metagenome ERZ509164 (study PRJEB26280, sample SAMEA2338807) | human gut metagenome | biome: human gut; feature: human-associated habitat; material: faeces...
TCAAGATCCCACGGAATACCAATTCCGATATGGGTATTCAAACGTAATGGCTGATACTGTGTCAATACACCAACCGTATCAATTCCGGAGTTAATGCAGTTGCTCAATGGAAAATCGATAATACGATACTTGCCTCCAAATGCAACTGCCGGTTTTGCAACTTTTGATGTCAGGACACCTAAACGGCTTCCCTGACCTCCCGCTAATAGCATTGCTATCATTTCTTTTCGAATCACGTCAATCACCTCTCGTCACTTTCTAGTCAATCTAGTCCTCTTGATATTTCAAGTATATCACAACCATTTTTCAATGTACATCATTTTACACAATTTTTTCAGAAATTTTTTCTTTTTTTTGACATTTTATACAAATATGTGTGTTTGTCCTGTTTTTTTCGTCAAAATAGCTAACATGGAATTGTCCGAAAAGAATTTGCAAATTCCTGATATATGGTTATAATGTAACTGTTTCAGGCGTTATACAACGCCTTGTTATAAAATGAGGAAGTTTTTCATAAACTTTTTCATCAACAATCAACGAAAAAACAGGCAGGTATCCATAATATGTATAAAATTAATTTTCAGGAACCAATACACATTCATTTTATCGGAATCGGCGGAATCAGCATGAGCGGTCTCGCTGAGATTCTTTTTGAGGAACATTTTACGATTTCCGGTTCTGACTCCAAAGAATCTGAACTCACCAGACACTTAGAGCATATGGGAATGCAGATTTTCTATGGTCAGAAAGCTTCCAATATTATAGAAGGTATCGATCTTATCGTGTACACCGCAGCGATCCGTGAAGATAACCCGGAATTTGCCGCTGCAAAAGAAAAAGGTATTCCGATGTTAAGCCGCGCAGAACTGCTCGGTCAGATTATGGATAACTATCAGAATTCCATCGCAGTATCCGGTACCCATGGAAAAACAACCACAACTTCCATGATCTCCCAGATCCTGCTCGCCGCTAAAAAAGATCCAACCATCACAGTCGGCGGTATCTTAAAAGCGATCGATGGAAATCTCCGCGTCGGAAAATCTGACGTATTTATCTCCGAGGCCTGTGAATATACAAACAGCTTTTTGAATTTCCGTCCAAAATACAGCATTATTTTAAATATAGAAGCGGAACATCTTGACTTCTTTAAAGATATTCATGATATCCGCAATTCTTTCCACTTATTTGCAAAAAATACAAAAGAAAATGGTGCCATTATCATCAACGGCGAAATTGAGAACTATCAGGAGATCGTAGAGGGACTCGCTCCACAGGTCATTACCTACGGTATGAGTGATGCCTGCGATTTTTATCCTGCTGATATCACCTTTAACGAAAAAGCATGTGCAAACTTCACTGCCATGTACCACGGCGAGAAAGTCATGGATGTCGCCCTGAATGTACCCGGACTGCACAATGTTTCGAATGCACTCGCTGCCATTGCGCTTGCCCTTGACTTAAAGATCTCAAAAGAAGACATTCTTGCAGGCCTTTCTGCTTTCGGCGGTGCAGACAGACGTTTCCAGTATAAAGGATGCGTAGATGGCGTCACGGTCATTGATGATTATGCACATCATCCGACAGAGATCCGCGCTACGTTGACCGCGGCGAAAAAATATCCACACAAACGTCTGGTGCTTGTATTCCAGCCACATACTTACTCCAGAACAAAGGCATTTTTAAATGATTTTGCAGAGGTTCTCTCCATGGCAGATGTTGTGGTATTAGCTGATATTTATGCAGCCCGCGAAAAGAATACTTTCGGCATCAGTTCCAGAGATATCGAAGCAAAATTAAAGGAAAAAGGCACGGATGTCCATTATTTTCCTTCCTTTACAGAAATTGAAAACTTTTTATTAAAAAATTGTATAAACGGTGATTTGTTGATAACTATGGGCGCCGGAGACATTGTAAATGTTGGCGAACACCTGCTTGGCAGATAACTTATCCACATTATCCACATTCAATTGGGGAAAACTTCAACTTTTGAATGTGGATTTTTTTGTTTACATAAAGTTATCCACATTTTTATGTCAAAAAGCTGTGAGTCCTTGTATTTCCTCACTTTCGTACGTTTTTCACAAAATGAGGTTTTCCTGGAACTCTTTTTTATCCACATTATCCACACTTTTGAAAACCCTTGATTTTACTGGGTTTGTGGGCAATTTTTTTCTTCTCTTTTTTACATTCCTGTGCTATAATTTGGGACGGGCTGATGGATAGGATATTCCATCCAGCTTTGTATGAAAGGAAGGAACACAATGGCAAATATAACACTTCATAGTGACAGTCAGACCTCTGCCACCAGTGTATCGAATATTTTCATTGATGAATATATGTCTGATGCCAATGGAGAGTTTGTAAAAATATATCTTTATCTGTTACGGCAGTTAAACGCACCGGATGCTGCGTTTTCCATTTCTGCCATGGCAGATAAATTCGAGCATACAGAAAAGGACATTAAGCGTGCTTTAAGTTACTGGGAGCGTATGCATCTGCTCCGCCTGGAATATGACTCCAGTGAGAATCTGACCGGCGTCTGTTTTTTAGACACCAAGCGCAGACCATCTGAGAACGAAGACCCTATGACAGTATCCACACAGGAAACTGCTTCTTCTGAATATTCTGCAGCCGTATCCCCGGAAGAATCTTCTTTGAAGCCATCTGTTCCGGAACCGAAGAACTACTCTGCTGAGGATATCTCCATGTTCCGCAAACAGGAATCTGTTGCAGAACTTTTATTTATTGCTGAGCGTTACCTTGGACGTATTTTAACCCCAACGGATATGAACAGCATTTTATACTGGTACGACGGTCTTGGTTTTTCCACAGATCTCATTGAGTATCTGGTGGAGTACTGTGTGAGCAAAGGACACACCAGTATCCGCTACATAGAAAAGGTTGCCCTTGCCTGGGCTGATAATCACATTACAACTGTAGAACAGGCAAAGCTGACTGCCGGTCTTCATAGCCAGCTTTATTTTTCCGTTATGAAGGCACTGGGAATCAATGGACGTTCCCTTGTTCCGGCAGAGACAGCCTATATTGATAAGTGGCGGTCTGAATATGCATTTTCATCTGAGGTCATCACAACTGCCTGTGAACGCACCATACAGGCGATACATCAGCCAAAGTTTGAATATATTGACTCTATTCTGACCAGCTGGAAGAAGAATAACGTAAGCACTTTGGAAGATATTGCAAGACTGGATGAAGCTCACCAGAAGAAGAAAAAAGCTGCGGTTCCAAACACCGCACAGACATCCCAGCCGAAAAACCGTTTTAATAATTTTGAACAGCGTTCCTACGATTACGATCAGCTGGAAAAAATGCTGCTCACAACTTCTGCACAGCACTAGATGATGCAGTATCCTTATCTTACAGGACAACAGGGAGAATCCAATGGCATTGAATAATTCGCAGTATGACGAAATTTTTCGTTCTTACGACGCAAAACAGCTAAAAGCACAACATCAGTTAGAAGAGCGCACAAAAGCTGCCTATGAACGTTCCCCGGAACTGAAGGCATTAGATGCCTCTATTGCGGAGATTTCCGTGGCATCCGCAAGACGTCTCTTAGATGGGGACAGTTCTGCTCTCTCCGAATTAAAAGCGGAACTGAAAAATCTCCGCACAAGAAAGAAAGCTCTCATGAAAGAACTCTCTCTCCCGGGAAACTATTTCGAGCCGGTTTATGAGTGTCCGGACTGTAAAGATACAGGCTATATCGATGGTAAACCATGCCACTGCTTCAAACAGCAGGCGATCGATCTGATCTATACCCAGTCCAATATTAAGGACATTCTTGCAAGGGAGAATTTCAGTACGCTGTCTCTGGATTATTATTCAGATTCCAACATCAACCCTGCGACAGGACTTACATCCCTTGCCACTGCCAAAGCCGCGGTTGCAAGATGCCATGAATTTGTAGATCAGTTTGATACCACTTTTGCTAATCTTTACTTTTTTGGAGATACCGGAATTGGGAAGACGTTTCTCTCAAACTGCATTGCAAAAGAATTATTAGATTCAGGACATTCCGTAATCTACTTTACGGCGTTCCAATTATTTGATATATTAAGCAAAGGTGTGTTTGAAAAAGATGCAGATGCCATCGCCACACACCAGAATATTTTTGACTGCGATCTGCTCATCATTGATGATCTCGGTACGGAGCTTTCAAACTCTTTTACCACATCGCAGCTGTTTCTGTGTTTAAATGAACGTATCTTAAGACAGAAGTCCACGATCATTTCCACCAACCTGAATATGAACCAGGTTGCCGATATTTATTCAGAACGTGTACTTTCAAGAATATCCAACAGCTATACCATCATCAAACTGTTCGGTGATGATATCCGCTTGAAAAAACGTATTCACTAGATGCTCTGGATATCCCCTTATCCAGCATCTATTGAAATAAATTGTTAATGTTTAATTTTTATGGAGGAAAACCACTCATGCCAAACGATGAAAGAATTCTAGAAACCATGCCAGACGGCGCCCTCGGCTTAATTCCCTTAAAAAGCTGTGAAGAATTAGGTGCCAAAGTTGACCAGTACTTAGTAGGCTGGAGAGAGAAAAGAGAACATGCACATAAGAATGAAGCTGCATTCAAAGGATACCACCGTGACTCTTACATCATCTCCACATCTGTACCTCGTTTTGGAACAGGTGAAGCCAAAGGTGTGATCAAAGAATCTGTCCGTGGATATGATCTTTATCTGATGGTAGACGTAACCAACTACAGCCTCACTTACTCTGTATCCGGTCACGAAAACCACATGTCCCCAGATGACCATTACGCTGATCTCAAACGTATTATTGCTGCTGTCGGCGGTAAAGCAAGACGTATCACAGCAATCATTCCTTTCTTATATGAAAGCCGTCAGCACAAACGTACTGCACGTGAGTCCTTAGACTGTGCACTTGCATTACAGGAACTGACTGCTATGGGTGTTGACAATATCATCACTTTTGATGCTCATGATCCTCGTGTCCAGAACGCGATCCCTCTCAAAGGATTTGAGACTGTTCAGCCGGCTTACCAGTTCATCAAAGGTATCTTAAAGAACTGTGATGACTTAAAACTCGACAATGACCATTTAATGATCATCTCCCCGGACGAAGGTGGTACAAACCGTGCTGTTTACCTTGCAAACGTACTTGGTGTCGATATGGGTATGTTCTACAAACGTCGTGATTACAGCAAGATCGTAGACGGCCGTAACCCGATCGTTGCCCATGAGTTCTTAGGAACTTCTGTAGAGGGAAAAGATGTTATCATTATCGATGATATGATCTCCTCCGGTGAGAGTATGATCGACGTTGCAACAGAGTTAAAGAAGAGAAAGGCAAACCGTATCTTCGTTGTTTCGACATTTGGTCTCTTCACCAACGGTCTTGAACGTTTCGACAAGGCAGTGGAAGATGGTACTATTTACAAAGTAGTTACCACAAACCTCACTTACCAGACACCGGAACTTCTTTCCAGACCATACTACATTAACTGTGATATGAGTAAATACATCGCTTACATCATTGATACTTTAAATCATGATTCATCCATCAGCGATCTGTTAAACCCATATGACAGAATCCAGAAACTGGTATCCAAATACAAAAAAGAACATAAATAATATCGTTTCCAGAGGAACTGTTCCGTACAGTTTCTCCGAAACACACAAAAAAGGAATTGCAAGATGCAATTCCTTTTTTGTGTTTATAACCACTCTGTTATCTTCTGATCTTATGTATTAAAATAAGTCTACTCTTCCAGCATGTTTCTGGTTGATCACATAATATGCTGCATACTCTTCCGGTTTTAAGTATACCTGAATGCTCTTAATGGAAGATGCTCTGTGACCTTCTGCTTCGAACTGTTTCTTTGCTTTCTCGATCACGTCAGCAACAACTGCTTCCTGTCCCTGGAACTGGATAAATACTTCTGGTTTCAGTTCTTCTTTCTTAGGAGCTGCTTTCTTTGCTGCGGCTTTTTTCACTACCGTTTTTGTTGCTGCTTCCACTTTTTCTGTTGCTTTCTTTGCAGTATCTTTTACTGTTTCTTTGGTCTCAGCGACCTTTTTCTCAACTTCTTTGGCAACTGCTGCTGCCTTTGTCTCAGCTGCTGTCTCTTTCACAGATTCTTTTGCTGGTGCAGATTTTACTGCTGCTTCTTTTACAGTATCCTTAGATGCCTCTTTCGCTGTTGTTTTTACTACTGGTTTTGCTGCTGTTGTCTTCTTTTCCATAATTGGTTCCTCCTTCAGACAAAAACTACTCACAAACTAAAAACTTCTCCATTGCTACTAATGCTTCCTGCTCATCTTCACCGTTTGCCTCGATATTAACTGTCATTCCTTTTGATGGGTTGAATGCCATAATTCCCATGATACTCTTGGCGTTGATCCTGCGATTATCACTTTCTAAAATAATCTCGCTATCAAAACGACACGCAACCTGAACTAATTCAGCAATTGGGTTATTATGTTCTTCTGAAACATTGGATACAATAATCTCTTTTTTGCTCATGCCATTCACTTCCTCTTTCACAGTACTTCGATATCTGTTTTTCCCTTCACAGATACATCAACTTTTTCCATACCTTTCAAAATATATACCATTACCATTAAATTTGCAAGGCATCCCACAGAAAACTGTTAAAGTTCAACGAAGGAACTGCGGAACCGCCTGAAATTTTATGCATTTTTATGTATTCTTTTTACTTTTGGTAAGTAAAGAATATATTTCCTGCATTAAAAAACATTTCATCTGCGTCCGCAGTCGTCCGCTTATAAGTCTGTCCCACTGCCGGGTCATAAAGCACAACATTATTTGCATCATATCCCACCACAAGAACCGCATCATTACTTCCTATCATTGCAAATACCGGATACCCGTTGCTCACATAGTACAGGATTTCATCTACCGTACAACCGGTAAGATCTAAAACAGTTGCATCCTTTAAGGTGTTAAGAAGAATCTGCTTCGGTGTCTCGCCCTGGGAGATCAGCGCACTGACGCTGATGTTGATTTCCTCTTTTTCCAGGATTGCATTCACACACTGGACAATGCTTCCTGCTCCACGATCCTCCTCGCCAACTACAATATCATTAAATGCCGCCTGAGCCGTCTTTCTGGAACGTTTCCATACATACTGCTGATTTTCACCGATCACGACACCCATCTGGCTGTTTGCCATAATAATCGCTTCAGAGACACTGTCTGTCGTCAGCACGACATCCCCCTTTACATAAACATAATAACGTTTATTGTCTTTTTCTTCTTTCAGGGAGACTTCACGTTTCTGCTCTAAGATCGTCTCTTTCGGTGTCAGAATCTTCGGAGCCTTTTTTTTCGCCTCATCCTGCAGTGTGATCAGAACCTGCGTCTCTTTTTCATCCGTATTTTTTGTTGCGGTATCTACCACTTTCAGGCTGTCACCTTCACGGTTCATGATCATGTCCTGATCTGCATCCACATAGGCAGTTCCATTGTTCTGAATACGGTTTAAGTATATGGTGTAACCACTGATGGCAATGTTCTGTACATAGTATCCCGGTTTCTCATAAGTCTTTAAGACCTCATGCTCCTCTGAGGATGTATCCATGATTTTTACCTGATACATAGGAAACAGCGTATTACCTGCTGCATCTACCACGACATCGGCTGATTTTGCCACACCATACACAAAATCCTCCTGCATAAAGCCCAATGGTTTTACATAATCAGAAGCACTCCCGGTCACATCTGTCACTTTCTCCGTGACAAAGTCTATCATGTGGATCGTATCACTGCCACGGACCGCAGAAGGATCCACCCATGCCAGAAAACGGTTTGACTCAGAAATTGCGACCGCTTCGTCGGAAAGTCCTTCTACCAGCACTTTCGTATCCAGTGAATTCAGATCGATGCCATAGACATTTCCATCCACCATAATATAAAATGCGCCACTCTCGGTCACATACATCAGCTGTCCCAATTCCGATTTCATCACCTCATAGGACTGGCTGGATGGGATAAACACCTGCTCCTCATTCGTATTTGCAAGACTGTCATAATGGTAAACCGCAATACCCACCGTACCCTCATGGATTCCGCGGTTCATGTAGCCATACACAATATAATCAATGCTTCCCGCCTCATCAATATTTACGATCTTAATGTCATGCTCACCATAGTTTTCCCGGTCATCTACCCCTTCATATCCCCGGAAACTGAACACTTTTGCAAGTGTATTTGCCTCCTGATTGTAACTCCAGAGTTCTCCCTCCTGCACAAAAGTGACCACTTTTCCGGATTCATTGGTCTGATACTCCACATCCTTCGAGCGGATTCCAAGCAGGATGCTGTTTCCTGAGATGCTGTCATTTTCCCCCCGGAAAATCTCTTCCATCGTCCGTTCAAAATTCAACAGATACATTCTTGTATTGGTATACCGCACTCTGTAGTATTCCTCAACGTTATAGTATTCGCTCTGCCCATTCTGTCCTACCCGTGTCACAACATAGTCCAGAACGATCACGTTGTAAGTGGGAGTGATCTCCTTGACAGATGGAACCGGTGTTGTCAGCCTTGTGCCATGAAACTCTGCCCAGCTCACCTGATTCAGTGAATTGTTTAATGTCACATACTGCAAAGTCGTGTTATCACCAGTCGTTTTTTCCATATATGTGCTGAGAGATGCAGCTTTCTCGCTGTCAAAAGTCGTATCATTGAACTGTCTGACAAAATCAATGCACTCCGACACATAGCTGTTCTGGGATTCTATGATTCGCGTGTAGTAGTAGATCATGCGGTCTCCGCTTTCCAGCTGGATCACGAGCAGATATTCCTCATTTTCCTCCAGCAGATTCTGGATTGGAAGTTCCATAGAGATCATTCCCTTATTCTCCGTGTAGGAAGTGACATCTGCATTTGCGATCAGCCTTTTTGCATCCAGGCTCCGGATCTCATAGGAGATCTTATCCACTGCGGTCTGATAAGTCTTCACCGTCACCGGAAGAAGTCTGTCTTCCCCGATCGGTGTGATCGTATCGCGCATATAGGCTGCATCCATTTTCTCTGTGTAACCATATAATTCATTGATCGCCGTTTTCCCATCATATAAGGTAAGAACCGGCAATGTTGCCTCCGACATCTCTGTCGTCAGGTCTTCATTCGTCTGATTTGTCATAAAACTGAATATAATCACTGCCAGAACAAAAACGACTGGCAGAACAATTGCTTTTATTGTACCTTTCTGCACTGTAAGCCTCCAAAATCATCCATACGACTGTTTTCCCTCTTCTGTGTGCCTCAAACTGCACACAAAAATAGCTACCGCCAGAACGGCGATAGCTATATTGTATGCAGTTTTTGCCTTTTCCGCAATATTTTCTTTGGCTTCTTTTTAAATTCTTAAGAAAATTGATGGTGAAGAATAACGAAAATCACCACCATCTTCTGCAGCGGCGGTGGCGGCATCTTCTGCGGTACATCTCGTTGTTTAACATAACACCGATCAGGCTGCGCCACGGATCATCCGGCCGTGGCGGTGGCGGCATCATTCCGGGTCTGCCCGGTGGTGGCGGCATGCTTCCCGGTCTGCCCGGTGGTGGCGGCGGTGGATTGTTTCCTCCCCAAAATTCCTCTGCCATCACGGTATCTGTTCCATTTTTCACAGTCTGATAAATGCGTTCTGTCACCTGCTCTAACATAAGCCGGTCCGGATATTCGTCGAACATGAGACTTCCCTCATACTCCATTTTATCGCACTCATCCTCGATCACGTCCATAATACGGGAAACATCCCTTGGATACAGCTCTTTCATCCGGTCCATATCCTTTTCATATTCCATCTCTGTGAGATACAGATTCTGCATCGGATAGCTCATATAAAAAGGCACTTTCGGAGTGTCAGACTGCTGCATACGTAAAAACTGTTCCTCTCTATAGTCCACGCGATACTCCTTATTTCCATCACATCACTATAAGATATGCAGCAATTTTTTCCCGGGTTCCTGCTTCTGCCTTATTTGCCCACAAAAATGTATTCGATCTTTTTGTAAGGTCTCTCATAACCTTCCTTCATCATCTTCATGGTCACTTCCCCATTTTCCTGCTGTGTGAATGCGTACTGATTATAGGCGCCATCCTGATAAGCAAAATCACTTCCGTTGTCCTGATAATGCACATATGTACCCTCACCCGGAAATACGAGCATATTTAACGTATCATATGGCTTTTCCCCTACATACTGCATCACTTCATAAGCCGGGATCATACTTCCTGCTTTGGCAAACATCGGACATGTATCAAGCGGTGCATCCACAAGATAATACTGTTTTCCCTCATAACGTTTTCCGGTATTGAAATCATACCAGATTCCTTCCGGCAGATAGACCATCTTTTTCGTCTGTCCCTGCTCTAATACCGGTGCCACAAGAAGATGTTCTCCAACTAAAAATTCATCATTTAAGTTCCACGTATTTTCATCCTTTTCATAATGAAGCACCAGTGGACGCATGATCGGAAGTCCTGTTTTCTCACACTCCGCAAACAGATCGTACAGGTATGGAAGCAGGCGGTAACGCAGTTCCACAAATTTGCGGTATATATTGACTGTCTTTTCCCCGAACTGCCACGGCTCCTGATAAATGCTTCCGTTGGATGAATGATTCCGGAACAATGGAGAAAATGCTCCGACCTGTACCCAGCGGCATAAAAGTTCTGCCGTACAGTCCGCACCAAATCCACCGACATCCGTTCCTGCAAATGCCAATCCACTCAATCCAAGATTGCACAACTGTGGCACTGCCATCTGAAGATGTGACCATAAACTCTGGTTATCTCCGGTCCAGACTGTTGTATACTTCTGGCTTCCTGCATAGCATGCGCGGGTGATCACAAATGGTCTTTTTCCGGTCTGTTCCTTAAGTCCCTCATAGGTTGCCTTGGACATCAGATGTCCGTATACATTGTGCATGGCTGCGTGGGTAGATTTCTGATCTTCATCAGTAAACACGACATCTGATGGCAGTTCTCCGTGAAAACTTGCCGGTTCATTCATGTCATTCCAGACTCCGGCAACGCCTATATCGGTCAGGAACTTCTGATTTTCTGCCCACCATTTACGCACCTTTGGCTGTCCGAAATCCGGGTATACAGAATCTCCCGGCCATACAGCATTCACATAGACTTCCCCTTCCGGTGTCTTTGCAAAATAATCTCCGGCAATTCCCTCATCGTATTTCTCATAACCCGGATCTAATTTCACACCCGGATCGATAATGCAGACTGCCTTGAATCCATCGTCTGCCAGCTCCTGAATGGTCTCTGCCGGATCGCCGTAATCTTTCTCATTCCATGTAAAGACACGGTAGCCATCCATATAGTCAATATCAAAATGCATCGTATCGCATGGGATATTAAGTTCTCTGTATTTCCCTGCTACTTTTTTAATGCAGTCTGCGGAATCATATCCCCAACGGGACTGATGATAACCGAGTGTCCACAGCTGTGGAAGCGGAGTCCTTCCGGTCAGATAGGTATAACCGCCCACAATGTCCGGCATCGTATCCCCTGCGATAAAATAGTAATCAAGGTTTCCGTCGTCTGCACCATAGTAAAAATATGCCTGATTTTCTTTTCCAAGGTTTACATAAGATCTGTATGTGTTGTCAAAGAAAATACCGTAAACACTTTCTTTTTTCAGAGTGATCAGAAACGGAATGGACTTGTACAGTGCGCGGTAAGAATCCGTGTGTGCCTGTGGGATATCGGAGTTCCAGTTTTCGTACTCATAATCCCGCTTATTCAAAAATCCAGTCTTGTCCCCAAGTCCGTAAAACTTCTCATCCCCGTCCATTTTTTTGACAGTCTGCACCGGATAGCTGCCGCTTGCACCTGCGGACACATCATGTCCCTCTGCCTTTAACACTTCGAGAGATTTTTCACTTAACAGCGGTCTTAAAATACGCCCGCTGCGGTAATCTTCACAAATGCTCTTTCCATCCCGGTAAAAGTCCACATAAAATCCGTCATAAACTCTCGCTTCCAACTGTTTTGTTGCAACTGAAACATAACTGCCGCAGTCTTTTACCTCAAAATCTGTCCTGACCGCCTTCTCCCCTTCGATTGCCTTGGAGCGGTGTTCTTTTGTCTCATAAGGAACAAAGACATTCATAATACTCTCAGTAATGACCTCTAAAAATGCCTCTTCTTTTTCAAAGAAAAAATGGATTTTATTTTCTTCCACCTGATAATCCAAACGTTTACCTAACATATGTGCATCCTTTCTTACGTATAAATTTTCGCATTTTTTCGTAAGAATATTTTAGCATGTGCAGACGTTTTTTTCCATAGATATTTACTGATTTTTTGCCATGTCCTGAAGTTCATGCATCAGATCCAGATCCGACTGCTGGATCTTCATATTGGTCGTCATCGGCTCCTCACCCGGTCTGGTGAGTGTGATCTCGATCACAGTGCCTTCCTCCATCTCTCTGGAGAATACAGCACTTAAAAATGCCACAAACTTCGGATGGTTTGCAGTAAATTTATTTTTTGCATTCATAATCTTCATAATATTTGCCGGGTTCATCATAATCTTTTGTCCTTCTCTTTCCAGATGCCTAAAGCATCTTCTTTTTCTTAAAATAAATAATTTCCAAAATGATCACTAAGATACTCACTATTATAACTGCCGGATACGCATATTTCCACCCAAACTCCGGCATATTTGGGAAATTCATTCCATACCAGCCGGCGATCAGCGTGAGCGGCAGAAAAATCGTTGTCACAACCGTCAAAATGCTCATCACCTGATTCTGCTGCACCGCAATGAGTGACTGGTAAAGTTCCCGGATCTGCACGAGATATTCCCGCAGCATTTCCACATGGTCATGCAGCCGCTCCGCCCGGTTGGAAAATAACTGCCACTGTGCTTTTTCCTCCTCCGACAGACCGCCGTTCACAGAGGTCTGCATGACATCTCCCATATTCATCAGCTGTTCATAGTAAGAGTGAAGCCCGGAGAGCTTTTTCCGATACCGGAGGAGCTCTTCA
>ENA-ORSQ01001366-ORSQ01001366.1-human-gut-metagenome-genome-assembly--contig:-NODE-1366-length-13012-cov-2.757506_pt1 | contig 13012 bp, 9 predicted proteins | sample MGYA00241900_ERZ509164 | MGnify/ENA primary metagenome ERZ509164 (study PRJEB26280, sample SAMEA2338807) | human gut metagenome | biome: human gut; feature: human-associated habitat; material: faeces...
TGCGGCTGCCGTCAAACGCACGCCCGCAGGCACGGAAATGCCGTTGGCACGCCAAATGTTCTTCGTAAGCTCCTTATCCATCGCAATCGCCGAAGCCGTCACGCCAGGACCGGTATAGGGAAGACCTATGCAATTGAGGAGTCCCTGTACGGAGCCGTCCTCGCCCAAGGTCCCGTGAAGCGCAATAAAGGCGGCATCATATGCGCCTTCTTCCAGACCGCCCACGCTGTCAACAGCCGGATCCCAGCTTTCAACCTCCAGGCCCTTTGAAGCCAGCGCTTCCTTTACGCCGCGCCCCGATAGAAGCGAAACCTCACGCTCCGAGGAAATACCTCCCTCGAGCACTACAACGCGTTCAAGACGCGGTTCTTCTGCTTGGGTCATTTGCAGACTCCTATTTTTTATTCCATCAGAGACGACCGGCGAGTTTCGGCGCCGCCCGGCCAATTGAGCCCGCACCCATCGTTACGACAACGTCACCGGGCTCTACGAGCGAGCGCACAGCATCGGGCACTTGATCAACATCCGCCACAACGGGTTCACTGCGGCCAGAGGCTTTAATGGCCTCGGCAAGATGGTGACTGTCTGCACCGGGGATGGGGGCTTCCCCCGCAGGATAAACATTGGCCAGCACGACGCCGTCGACATCCTCAAGGACCTTCACAAAATCATTGAAGCAGTCGCGCGTACGAGTGTAGCGGTGCGGCTGGAAAGCAACGACAATGCGGCGGCCGGGCCACGCACCGCGTACTGCCGCGAGGGTTGCCGCCATTTCGTGCGGATGATGACCATAGTCATCAATCAGCGTGAAGGTTCCCGTGATGCGGCCATCCGCATCCTGAATAGGAATATCACCCCATTGTGCAAAGCGCCGGCCTACGCCCTTAAATTCTGCCAAGCCGCGCTTGATGTCTTCGTCCTTAACGCCCGCCAAGGTCGCGATCGCAACCGCCGCCAAGGCATTGCGTACATTATGTACGCCCGGCAGGTTCAGTACGACAGGCAGCGGCGGATGATCGGGGCGAAGAACCGTAAAACGCATGCGAGTGCCATCAGCCGTCACATCAATTGCGCGAACGGTAGCGTCATGAGAAAGACCGTACCCAATCACGGGTTTCGTTACGCGCGGACGAATCGAGCGAACGTTGTCGTCGTCCATGCAGAGCACAGCTACGCCGTAAAAAGGCAGACGTCCGAGAAAATCCACAAAGGCACTCTTTAATTTTTCAAAGTCGTGCCCATAGGTATCCATGTGGTCTTCGTCAATGTTGGTGACGGCAGCAATAACCGGCGTGAGATTCAGAAACGACGCATCGGATTCATCGGCTTCGGCCACCAGAAATTCGCCCGTTCCCAAGCGAGCATTCGCGCCAGCGCTATTGAGTTTTCCGCCGATGACAAAAGTCGGATCCAGTCCGCCTGCGGCGAGCAGTGATGCGGTAAGCGAGGTGGTCGTCGTTTTCCCATGAGCGCCTGCAATAGCAATGCCGCGGCGCAGCCGCATTAATTCAGCAAGCATCACCGCGCGCGGGACGACTGGAATATCGAGTTCTCGAGCAGCGGTAACTTCTGGGTTGTCGGCCTTTACGGCCGAAGAAACGATCACTGCATCCGCTCCGCGGATGTTCTTCTTGTCGTGTCCGAGCGAAATGCGCGCCCCCAACGACTGCAGACGTTCAGTCACGGGCGACGCAGCGATATCCGAGCCGCTGACGACATAACCTAAATTGAGGAGCACTTCGGCGATGCCGCTCATGCCGGCGCCGCCGATCCCGACGAAATGCAGATGATTGACCAGAAACTTCAAGGTGGTTCTCCGTAAAAGGGGCAAATATTCGCGTGCGAGCGTCAGGCCTTCGGGATCTTCGGCGCCCGACGTGCGACGACTTCTTCGATCAAGTCAGCGACTTTAGCCGCCGCATCCGGCGCGGCAATGGCGCGTGCTGCTTGAGCATGCTCGAGCAGCGACTCACGCGTCATGCCTGAAATGAGCTTGGCCACAGCCTGCGGGGTAAAGTCCGCTTGATTCACCAACCAGGCCGCCCCCCGATCCGCAAGATATTTGGCATTGCCGAGCTGGTGCTTAGTGGTTTTGGCAATAAAAGGCACCAACACTGCAGCGGCGCCCGCTGCGCACAATTCCGAACAGCTCGTTGCACCCGATCGGCACAGCACCAGGTCACTTTCGCGGTAGCGCGCTGCCATATCGTCAATGAAAGGCACGACTTCAGCCGCAACGCCTGCCTTGGCATACGCTTCGCGCACAGCCGCATCACGATCGCGCCCAGTCTGATGAAGGACAATAGGACGCTCACTCTCAGGAATCATTGCCAAAGCCTGCGGCAGCACGTCGTTGAGTACCTGAGCGCCCAGCGAACCGCCGAAAATAAAGAGTTTTAGCGGCCCCGTACGCCCGGCAAAACGCTCTGCGGGCGCCGGCAGCGCCGCGATTTCGGCGCGCACGGGATTCCCTGTCGTATGCCCTTTGATGCCTGCAAACGTGCGGGCACCGCCCGCAAACCCGCAGGCCAGCGCATCGCAAAAAGGCAGCACAGTATTGGTGGACATCAAGAGGTCAGCGTCGCAATTCATCAGCACAATGGGACGCTTGAGATTCTGCGCCGCAAAGCATACCGGCACAGCGATGTAGCCGCCCGTGGAAAACACTGCCGTCGGACGAAGTTTTTTAAGCAGCTTGCGGGCATCCCAGATAGCCTTGAGCATCTTGATGCCGCCCGTAATCATCCCTGTAATGCCGCGTCCGCGCATGCCTTGGAAGTTAAGCGGATGGAATTCGATCCCCTGACGCTCTACAAGCCCTTTTTCCATGCCGGTGGTCGTGCCAATCCAAACGATCTTCCATCCTCGATCGGCCATTACGCGAGCGACGGCCAGACCAGGCATCACATGTCCGCCAGTCCCTGCAGCGGCGATGACGAGCGTGCGGCCGTCGGCCGCAGTTTGTTGTTTGTTGTCAGCGGTCACACCTGACCTCCTCGCATCAAAATTTTGTTTTCTCGGTCTACTCTTAAAAGCAGTCCAATGGCGATCATGGATGAGAGCATGGAGGATCCCCCAAAGCTCACAAACGGAAGCGTGAGCCCTTTCGTCGGAAACGCCCCGGAAGCTACGCCAATATTGATAATCGCCTGAACTCCGAACCAAAGTCCCACACCTTGCGCCAGCAAGCCCGGGAAAAAGCGCTCCAGCTTGATCGCCTGCCGACCGATTTCGAATGTGCGGCGAATGAGCCAGTAAAAAATAAAGAGGATGAGGATAACACCGACCAGTCCGGTTTCCTCCGCCACTACAGCCATGATGAAGTCGGTATGAGCCTCGGGCAGATAATTGAGCTTCTCGACGGAACCGCCGAGTCCTACGCCGAAGAGTTCACCGCGGCCGAAGGCGATGAGCGAATGTGAAAGCTGGTAGGCCTGCCCCAGAACATACTCATCGGACCATGGATCCAAATACGCCAATACGCGCGAGAGGCGCCACGGCGTCATAAAAATCATCAGTGCCACGAAAGCGACGATCACCGTGCCGACGGCAAGAAAGATCTTCATCGACAGACCGCCCAGAAAGAGCACGCCCATGATGACTACCGATACCACCACCGTCGCCCCTAGGTCGGGCTGCTGCATCAGCATGAAGGCGATGATCACCATGACAATCGCCATGGGGAAGAACCCCTTTGAAAAGGAGTGCATGTACTCCTGACGCTTCACGGTAAAGGCTGCGGCATAAATCAGAGCGCAGAGCTTCACCATTTCCGAAGCCTGAATCGAAAGGGGCCCGAGCTGCAGCCATCGGCGAGCGCCGTTGACGCTCTTGCCGATAACGGGAAGAAACACACTGGCAAGGAGCAGCAAACCGACCGGCAGCAGCCAGGTGGAGTGACGATACCAAAAGTTCATCGGCACGCGGTAAACCACCGCTGCGGCGCATAGCGCAAGGAGAATGCTCATCAAGTGGCGCTTGACTTCGCCGAAATTGGCAGAATCTCCCAACCCGCCCGCGCCCATGGAGGACGTGGCCGAAAAGACCATGACCGTTCCAAAACAGACGAGCGCGGTGGTACAGATGATCACTTCCCAGTTAAGGCCGGGCGATGAACGTTGATCTGCACCCCAGTCGGAATCTAAACGCCTCACAGAAAACCTCTCTTACGCCATCAGCCCTGCACAGCTTCATCGGCCTTCGGAACAACATGATCCGCGATTTTGGCGGCCTCAGCCTTGAATCGTTCACTGCGTTCGGCATAGTCACGGAACATGTCCCATGAAGCGCAAGCCGGTGACAAAAGTATCTGATCACCCGGACGGCTCTTTTCCCAAAGCCAGTCCTCCGCGGCCTCAAGCGTCTTAAAGGTTTCTGTGGCAACACCGGCGGGCGAAACGGCTTCGCGGATTTTGGCTGCATCACGCCCAATCAAGGCCGCAAACGCCACTCGCCCATTGAGCTCTTTGGCAAGCGGCGTGAAGTCCTGCCCTTTGCCGTCGCCGCCCATCAAAATCAGAATTCGGCGTCCCTGAGCGGCAAGTCCGCGCACGGCGGCAGCCACTGCGCCGACATTGGTCCCCTTGGAATCGTCAATGAAATCGCGGCCTTCAATCGTGCGTACGAGTTCCACACGATGCGGCTCCCCTCGATAAGTACGGAGCACGCCAATCGCAGGCCGAGTTTCAATGCCGGCGCCCGTAATAAGTCCCAAAGCTGCGAGTGCGTTCATGGCATTGTGCCGGCCGCGGATGAGGAGCTCGAATTCCGGCAGAAACAGCACGTCGACCTCCATCTGATCGCGAAGTCCCAGCCAGTAGCCCTGTGAGGCATGGGCCGCCATCATCAGACCAAGTTCACCCTCTTTCTGCGGCTTCGTCGCGCCGAATGTGAAGCATCGAGCCGCTGACTGCTCGCGATCATCCGCTTTTTCAAGTTCAGCCATGACGAGCGGATCTTCACGATTGACGACGCGTACGGTATCGGGTGCAAAAATACGCCCTTTGGCGTGCGCATAGGCCTCTATGGAACCGTGCCAGTCAAGGTGATCCTCGGTGATGTTCAAAAGGGCAGCTGACGTACAGTTGAGCGTATGCGTTGTTTCCAGCTGAAAGCTCGAGAGCTCAAGCACCCAAATATCGGGAAGCGCTCCGGCCGCTTCGGCTTTACTGAGCTCCGCGACGGCATTAGGTCCGATGTTGCCCGCAGCAACTGCGTACAGTCCCGCTGCCGCAGCCATTTTGGTGGTAAGCGTTGTCGTCGTCGTTTTGCCGTTTGTGCCGGTAATGCCGATGACTTTGGGAGCATATCCCTGCGTACGCTTCAGATAGGCGAGCTCCTGCGCAAAAAGCTCAATCTCGCCGACGATAGGAATGCCCGCTTTGCGCGCTGAAGCACAGACGGAGGCTGCCGCACCAAAGTAAGGCGAAACGCCCGGCGACATCACCACAAGTTCTACGCCGGGCGCCGTCGTTTCAGGAAAGCCGCCCAGCGTCATCTCGCAGCCCGGAACCGCCTTGCAAAAAGCGTCAAGGCCCGCAGGCGCCTCACGCGTATCAAAAGCATGAACGCGCCAACCATGGTCATTGAGGTATTGAGCGGCAGCACGTCCAGAAGCGCCAAGCCCAAGTACCCAGGCACTGCGGCCAGCCCCTTCGGCGGCATTCAATGGAATGAAGGATTTGTCTTCAGCTTCAAGCATTTTTTGACTAACCTGCGAAAACCGCTGTTTTTCAGCGAACGTCTCACTCAGTGAAGCGCAAGCACCGAAAGACCAAGCGCTGTCAGAATAAAAGTAATGATCCAGAATCGAACCACGACCTGAGTTTCCTGCCACCCCTTGAGTTCAAAGTGATGATGAATGGGCGCCATCAGGAAAACTCGCTTGCCGTGAGAAAAACGGAAATAGGTCGTCTGAATCATGACGGAAAGCGTCTCCACCACGAAAATACCGCCCATAACGGCGAGGATAAGCTCCACACGCGCGACAACCGCCATCGTGCCCAAACAGCCGCCAAGCGCAAGAGCTCCCACGTCGCCCATAAAAACTTGTGCCGGATGAGCGTTGAACCACAGAAAGGCCAGTCCCGCGCCAGCCAAAGCCGCCGCAAGAACTGCTAGTTCTTCAGCGCCAGGAATATGAGGCGCAGCCGCTGCATAGGCAGCGCCGGCAAAATCAGGATTGCCCGCCGCATAGGCATAGAGCCCGAGCGCGGAGCCGACCAGCACCGTGGGCAGAATGGCCAGGCCATCCAACCCATCGGTGAGGTTCACCGCATTGCTCGATCCGACGATCACGATATAGACGAAGACAATGAAGCCGATCAGCCCCAGCGGGAAAGCCCAGTCAGTCCAAAGCGGCAAGTAGAGGTGAATATTGGCCGTTACGTCCAGCGGAAAACGAGCGTCGTACCAAGCGCCAATCGCTTCAGCAAATGTTCCGCCTGGCTCAACGGCAAGCGCCAAGGCAAGATAAAAAGCTGCCGCCAAACCAATCACTGACTGCCAGGAGAACTTTTCACGAGCGCTCATACCGTGTGGATCGTGGTGCACGATCTTGCGGTAATCATCGATCCAGCCAATGGCGCCGTAGCCCAACGTCACAAAAAGCACCACCCAAATAAAGCGATTCCCAAGATCTGCCCAGCAAAGCGTTGAAAGGGTGATGGCAGCAAGAATCAGTGCCCCGCCCATTGTCGGCGTACCGTCCTTGGCCAGATGCGTTTTAGGACCGTCCGTGCGAACGGCCTGACCGAAGTGAAGCTTCTTTAGTTCTCTAATGAGGGCGGGACCGCAGGCCAGTCCAATCACGAGTGCTGTCAAAAACGCCAAGAGTGCGCGCAGCGCCAGCGAATCGGCAGGAGAAGAAAAAAGGAAGTTGAGCATGATGCGAAAAGTCGGGCAGAAGCTCGTGAAAAAAATAAAAAAGAAAAATCAGAACGCTGGGAAATGCTTCAACGTCTCAACAACCTTCCCAAAGCCTGACGAGTGGCTTGCTTTGACGGCCACCGTTGCCCCTTTGAGCGGCAGTTCAGGCAGATGCGCAATCAATTCATCTCGATCGGCAAACCACCGTCCTCTGACGCCGTCAATGCCGAACGCTTCTGCCGCGTTCTTAGAGAGCGGTCCTGCCGCCCAGAAATAGTCGATGCCCAGCGTCTTCGCGGCACCGCCCACTTCAGCATGCCAAAGCTCAGCATCACGACCGAGCTCACCCATGTCGCCAAAAAGGAAAATGCGTGCGGGCTTTTCCTCTGCGAGCATCGCGATCGACGCGATAGCACTGTCGGGATTGCAGTTGTATGCATCATCAATCAGCGTGAAGCCCGCAGGAGACACCATGCGGGCTCCTCGCCCGGGGAGTGCCTTAAAGGCGGCCAGGCCTTCGGCGATGGCGTCGACATCAATTTGCTGCGCCAGTGCAGCGGCTGCGCCTACGGCGTTGTGAATGTTGTGCGCGCCTTGAACCTGCAGCCCGATGACACGGTCAATGCCGTAAGCAAGAAGCCGCAGCCCCTTGCCCGGCACCAGTTCGCCGCGGACATCGGCCGCCACCCCTTCAGCGGTAGCGTAGGTAAGCGTACGCACACCGCGGGCAAGCGCATAGGAAGCCCAGACGTCGGCACAGGGATCGTCAGCGGGATACACTGCAACCCCGTCGTTCGGGAGCGCAGCAATTAAAAGGCCGTTTTCAAAAGCCGCTTCAGCCACAGTTTCTAAATACGCCTGATGCTCGCGCTGCGCATTAGTCATCAGCACGACCGTCGGGCGAATCCAGTCAGCCAGCCGGGCCATTTCACCGCGATGATTCATCCCGGCTTCCACAACGGCAGCCCGACAGCCGCAATGAAGACCGAGCAGCGTATGCGGCACGCCGACGTCGTTGTTGAAATTGCCTTCCGTAGCATGGATGTTTTGCACACCCCAATGAGCTGCGAGAATCGCCTTCATCATCTGCGTGGTCGTTGTTTTGCCGTTGCTGCCGCCCACCGCTGTGAGCGCAATACCGAAACGGCGGCGCCAAGCCCGCGCAATCAGTCCGTAAGCCCGACGGCTGTTTTCCACCACAAGCTGAGGAACGTTCAGTCCAGTCTCTACGTGTTCGACCACCAAGCAGAATGCGCCTGACTCGGCAGCCTGTGAAAGATAGCGGTGTCCGTCGGTGCGCTCTCCCGAGAGCGCGACAAAAACATCGCCCGCTCGTACGATGCGGCTGTCGGTGACGACACGGATCCACGATGCGTCTTCATTCGCGGGATCTCCGTGAACTTCAACCAATTCGTCGCACAGGGCTTCAAGAAGCCACTTAAAGGACTCGTGTTCGGACGGAATTACTTCGGTTTCTGCCTGCATGGTTTCTATTGTTTGTCATCAAGAAGCAAAGTGTCTGACTGACCTTCAGGCCAGAACGCCTTTGCAATCAATGGGGTATTTCTTTTTACTTCCGGCTGCGGACTGCGCGGCATTCATTAAAAGCCTCGCGAAGGACCTCTCCGTCAACGAAGTGGTGCGGCCCGTCATTGAGGATCTGTTCGCATTCATGCCCTTTGCCGGCAACGAGGATGATGTCTTTAGCGTCAGCAGCAAAAACGGCACGATGAATCGCTTCGCGGCGGTCAACAACGGCCATTGTCCGCTGATCAGCACCCGGTACAGCCTGTACGCCCTGCATGATCGCATCGACAATCGCCTGAGGATTTTCCGTCCGAGGATTGTCACTCGTAACGATGACTTGATCGGAAAGCCGTGCGGCAATTTCGCCCATGATCGGCCGCTTACCGGCATCGCGGTCACCGCCGCAGCCGAAAACCGTCCATAGCCGTCCGCCCCGGGCACGCGCATTGGGTATGAGGCACTCAATGGCCTTTTCCAACGCATCCGGCGTGTGGCCGAAATCCACAACTCCGAGCGGCATTCCATCGGACTCAAAAATCTGCATGCGGCCCGGAGGCGGAGTGAGTGCTTCCAAAGCCCGCACGACTTTTTCGATGGGATGGCCGCAAGCGGCTGCAGCCGCAGCCGCTTCAAGCGCATTTTCAACATTGAAAGTGCCAAGCGCATGCAGCTCAACGGGAAATTCGCGCTTGTCGCAGACAAGCGTGAAACGCATGCCGCGGTGCGACGGCTCAATCTGCTTGGCTTCAAGCACGTGAGCAACGCCGAATGCCTGCCCGAAAGAGGCTGCCTCTCCCTCCAATCCAGTCACCCAGATCTCGGAGCCGTTCTTTTGAGCAGCATCAGCGTACTTCCGGCTCCAGGCATCCGAGGCATTCAACACGGCAGCCTTCAGACCCGGCCAAGCAAAAAGAAGTCCTTTGGCCTCGCCGTACGCTTCCATCGTCTGGTGGTAATCCAGATGATCACGAGACAAATTGGTGAATACACCCACTTTGAAGTGCGTTCCCTTCATGCGCCCCTGATCGAGCCCAACGGAACTCGCTTCCATCACAAAACTCTTGGCACCGGTCTCTTCAAGATCCTTGAGGATCCCCTGCAAAGAGGCTGCATCCGGCGTTGTCAGATGCGGAGCAGGGATTTGCCGTCCGGCGAAGAAGACGCCGACTGTACCGATGATGCCGGACGGAGAGCCCAGGGCGGTCAAAAGCGAGGCCGTCCAGAACGTAGTGGTCGTCTTGCCGTTTGTGCCAGTCACGGCCACGCCTGTCATGTGAGCCGAGGGTTCATCGTAAAAGCGCGCGGCGATTTCGCCGAGCCGCTCGCGCAGGTGCTCCACAGGCTTAGCTGGCATCGGATAGTGTTCAGGACGCTGGCTCGTTTCAGCCTCATAGATCACGCCCGCCGCTCCCCGGGCAGCTGCTACACGGATAAAAGTGCGGCCGTCGACCTTTTCACCCGGTACGGCGCAGAAGATATCGCCCGGCTTCACCTCTCGGCTGTCGAGCCGAAGATGTGCACCCGGATGTGCGAGATCTTTGAGCCACGCCACCGAATCTTTGATCGTCTGATCCATGAGTAATCTCCGTCCTTTTTGCTTCAATAAGGTTCAATTGCGAATTTTCGCCAGGAAGCCGCCGCCCGAAACGGACTCTCGGTCAGGACTCACCATCAACATGCGCAGCGTACTTTCAGCAATTTCGCTAAACACCGGACCAGCCGCACGCCCGCCGAAACGACTGCCTTTTTTAGGCTCGTCGATCATCACAGCCACAATGAATCTTGGGTTGACGGCCGGAACAATGCCTACGATGCTCGCCACCGTATCGTTTGTATAGCGTCCGTTCTTAACCTTGTTGGCCGTACCGGTCTTGCCGGCCACGGTATAGCCCGCCACCTTAATAGTGCTTGCCGTTCCCCCGGCAGCCATCGTCTTCATCATCATGGCGCGGATAAGCCGCACAGTCTCCGGTCGATAAACCTGCTCGCCCTTGGGCAGTTCGCCTTCCGGACGCTTATAGAGCGTCAAGTCAATAACGTCACCCGTTCGGGCCAGCGCGGTATAAGCGCGCACAAGCTGCATGAGCGACACGCTGATGCCGTGTCCGTAAGCAATAGTGGCCTGTTCAATCGGCCGCCAGGTTTTTGCCGGACGAAGACGTCCGGATGCCGCGCCTGGGAAGCCCATTGCAGGAGCGCGCCCGAAACCTAAAGCGGTGTACATGTCCCACAATGTCTGCGGTGACATTTCAAGCGCGATCTTCACCGTACCAATATTGGACGACTTTGCCACGATCTCGGACACTGTCAGCAGTCCATAGTCATGGGTGTCGCCGATGGTGCGGTCACCGATGGTGAGCTTTCCCGGCGCCGTCTGAATGGTCGTCTTCGGACCAACAATTCCCATATCGAGCGCCTTGGCGATGGCAAAGGGCTTTAAAGTGGATCCTGGCTCAAACTGGTCGGTGAGCACACGGTTGCGCATCTGTTCAAAGAGCATCGTGGAGCGGTCGTTCGGGTCATAGGACGGAACGTTGACGAGCGCAATTATCTCCCCGGTCTGTACGTCAGCCACTACCGCGGCACCAGCCAATGCCTCAGACTTCTCGACCTGTGCTTTCAAAGCCTGAAACGCAAGAAACTGTACGCGGGAGTCGATGGACAGCACCACATCATGTCCCGGCACGGCTTCCTTTTGCCAGATATCGTCAATGATCCGGCCGCGAGCATCGCGGATCACTCGGCGCGCCCCGGGCACCCCGGTCAAATCCTTGTCTCGGGCCAGTTCGATACCTTCTTGACCATGATCGCTGCGGCCGGTAAATCCCACAACGTGAGCGACAGCCGGGCCATCGGGATATTCACGCAGCACTTCTGGCGAAACACCGATGCCGGGAAGCTTCAAAAGCCTCACGGCCTCTGCTGTCCGCACGTCTTGAGTACGGGCAAGATATGTAAAGTTCTTTGACTTAGCCTTGAAAATCTTGTCACGAACTTCCTTTGGCTTCATCTGCAGGACATCGGCCAACTTCTTAAAGTCATCGGCTGAAAGTTTTTTGGCGAATGCGGGATCCGCCCAGATGCTGCGCACAGGCTGACTGGCCGCAAGCACCACGCCATTGCGGTCCAGAATTTCCCCGCGCTCACCGGCAATGGTGAGCGTCCGGGCATAACGCGCCTCGCCTTGATCCTGAAGAAAATCCGTCGTCACTGCCTGCAGCCAAACCGCACGACAAACGAGTCCGAGAAAAAAGACCGTAATGAAGGCAAGTGCAAAGTACGTGCGCCATTTCGGAATCGGAATGACGATGAGCGGACTTTCGGCGCTTTTGGGTTTGGCCTCTTGTGCAGCCCGATCTCGCTGCATGAGCTCGAGGAGCTTATCGACCACTGCGTCAGCCGCACGCTTCATGAAGTTTGTCATGACCGGCCTCCAGCTCCAGCACCGCGAACCGAAGGCTGAGCATTCTTTGGATCAGCCTTGCTCTTCTGAACATCCCCATTCGTCGTCAGCGCATCAAGTTCGCGGCGCACTTCCGGCAAAAAGTCGATTCGTCCGTCCGGCGCCTCCACGAGCGTCACCGTATCCGCACCCGTTGCCCCGGACAAGTCGAGCATGGCCGCACCTGCCGAGATGCTCCCCGGAAGCGAAGCCCGGCGAACTTTCATTTCCAGCTCGGCCTGGTCGTCGAGCAGTCGGCGATGAACATCCATTTCATGCTCGTGAGCCACAAAGAGCTGACGCATTTGAAAATGAAGGTCTACCAGACAAAACGCGCTGCCCACCAGGACGATGCCTAAAACGGCCGTCCACAGCAGTTCCGCACGCGTGACGGGACGCATGGCCTAATCCTCCCAGAGACGCGCAGTACGCGTGCCAACACGGAGTACGGAAGAGCGTGCACGCGGATTGGACTCTGCTTCGCTCTTGGTCGGCAGAATACGAATCACATCGCAGAACCACGGCTGCGCATTGAAACCCGCCGGCATCGGGAGCCGCGGATCGAGATCTCGGTCAGGATGAAGGCGCTTTTCAAAAAAGCGCTTGACAATGCGGTCTTCAAGCGAATGGAAGCTGATGACGGCCAATCGACCGGCCGGCGCCAAAAGAGCCCCTGCACTTTCCAGAGCGGTCTTGAGTTCATCGAGCTCGTGGTTGACCTGAATACGCACCGCCTGGAACGTACGCGTCGCCGGATGCTGTGCAGCATCGCGGCGATTCTTCGGCACTGCCGCTTCTACGAGCTTTGCAAGCGCCCCAGTTGTAGTGATTGGCGCACGAGATCTTGCTTCAACAATTGCCCGTGCAATGCGGTGTGCGAAGCGCTCTTCACCGAAATCCGCAAGCACTTCGGCAATTTCCTCGGCCGATGCTCGGGCAAGCCACTCCGCTGCGGTTTCGCCGCAGCTCGTGTCCATGCGCATATCGAGGGGCCCCTCGAAGCGGAAGGAAAAACCGCGGGAGGGATCGTCAATCTGCGGCGACGATACGCCGATGTCGAGAAAGATCCCATCGACCTGTCGAATACCGAGATCTCCCAAACGTTCTTTCATAGCGGAAAACGGCGCATGGACAATCTGAAAGCGAGGATCTTTAATGGCAGCTGCCGCCGCCACC
>ENA-ORSQ01001376-ORSQ01001376.1-human-gut-metagenome-genome-assembly--contig:-NODE-1376-length-12945-cov-3.495190_pt1 | contig 12945 bp, 10 predicted proteins | sample MGYA00241900_ERZ509164 | MGnify/ENA primary metagenome ERZ509164 (study PRJEB26280, sample SAMEA2338807) | human gut metagenome | biome: human gut; feature: human-associated habitat; material: faeces...
ATTCTTTCCCCCTTACTGTTCTTTTCCACCATAGTACTTATGAAATGCAATAAGAGCTTCCATATATCGACTAAAAAGCAAATAGTTCTTTTTACTTGCACCAATTTCTTTCAAACATTCAATTATTTCAGCCTTTTTTATAAACTTTTCTACCTTGTGCTCATTATCACGCCCACATTCATACATAACCCGAACTCTTAAATATTCTATTCTTCCTAGCAGTTCATCATCAAGCCTCTCCGACGGATAAAGTAATACCTGATTATATATATCAGCTGTCATTGCCAGAAGATTTCGAAGTTTAGAGGTCGTTACAATATTTACACGCCCTCTGTTCTTCACCTTTGATTCTTCTGCCAGATCCGAAATTACTTTTTCAGCCTTATCGACATAATTTTTCTCATTTATTCGCATATTAATGAGCCCCCTTCTCTCTGTGCATATAAGCATATAGATTTATTGCTGTTTTCAATTCTCTACAGTCTTTTTCAGATTGCACCCATTGATACATTTTTCTGGAAAACTTGCGATATTTTTCTTTCTTTTCACCTTCTTTATCTGGCTCCAAGCGAGACAGAAGATAGACAAATCTTGCAAAGTTACATCTGTATCTTCAATTACATCATGTAAAAGAGCAGCACAAATAGTGCTCTCATCAAGTCCAAGTGTAGACAATATATATGCAACTTGAACCGGATGGATTATGTATGGTTCTCCAGACCTTCTCAATTGTTCCCCATGCTTAGATTTTGCAAAATCGTATGCTCTTCTTATTAATTTTAAATCTGCTCTTCTATTAGATTTTTTCGCATTTTCTAATACTTCTTCTATGGTGTGATTTACGTTTTCCGACATACTACCATCTCCCTTTACATCTAAAAGACTTTAGCTTATGCTATGTCTCATGTCTTTTAGATTAATTTGTATATTTTCCATTCCCTTATAACTATTTATCTCTAAGTTTCCTACAACATCTACTTTTGAACCTATCGCATATTCAGAAGATATATTTCCTAAATTAAATCCTATTGTGTCTATGTATTTGTTTTCGTCTTGAAGCATTGCTTTCAAGTGCTTTCCTTCCGAAAGTGTTCTGATTGATGTTATTTTTAAATTGCTAATCTGGAATAATGGCATCTTGTTGCCTTCCCCAAATGGCTCTAGCAATTCTAAGTCTTTTATATCTTTTATGCTGATATCCTGTAATTGTACTTTTTCATCTATTTTAATTACTGGAACAATAGATAAAATATTAGATTTTTCAGCATATTCTTCAAATTCTTGTTTAAATTTTTTAAAATTATCTTTTTCTATTGTAATTCCAATTGCCATGCTGTGTCCACCAAATTGTTTGATGTACGTACTGCATTTTTCTAATGCCTCATGTAAGTCAAACCCAGGAATACTTCTTCCAGAACCACGAGCTAAATCGTCTTCGTAGCAAAGTAACACACTTGGCTTAAAATACATTTCTGTAATTTTTGATGAAACAATTCCTATAACACCATGGTGCCAATTTTCTCCACCTAATACTATACATGGAAGTTTCTGTTGTTCTGGGTCTTCCATCATCTTTTGGGCTTCATTAAAAATTCTCTTTTCAATTTCTTGGCGCTCTTGGTTATACTCATTTAAATTATGTGTTATTCTCTCTGCCTCATCTTTACTATCTGTTAAAAATAGCTCTAAAGCTTCTTTTTCATGCCCCATTCTTCCACACGCATTTATTCTTGGAGCAACTCCAAAAGATATTGCCATAGAATCTATTTTTTTATAACCAATACTATCTAATAATACTTTTAAACCAATATTTCGTGTCTGTCTAACTAGTTTCAATCCTAATTTTGATATAGTTCTATTTTCATCTACAAGTGGAACAATATCTGAAATTGTTCCAACACATACTAAATCTAAGTATTTTAAATATTCCTCTTCTCTTACTCCCAGCCTCATCGAAATAGCCTGAGTTAATTTAAACGCAACTCCTACACCAGCTAACCCATTAAATGGGTATTTGTTGTCTTTTCTCTTACAATCAACCACTGCAACCGCATCTGGCAATGTTTCGGTTGGTTCGTGGTGGTCAGTCACAACAGTATCTATTCCAAATGACTTTGCAAGTTCAATCTCTTTGTTTCCAGTAATTCCACAATCAACCGTTATAATCAATGTATGTTTAGTATCTGCAATTTCTCTTATTGCATTTTCATTTAATCCATACCCCTCATGCAATCTATTTGGAATATACACATCTGTTTCAAGTCCTCTCTCAGCTAAAAATCTCTTTAGAACAGTGCTACTCGTAATTCCATCAACATCATAATCTCCATAAATTGCAACCTTCTCATGAGTCTCTATTGCCTTAACGACTCTATCTACCGCTTTTTCCATGTCTGGCATCATGAACGGATCATGAAAATCTGTCCTTCTTGGATGCAAAAAAACTTCTATTTCATCACTGTTTGTTAATCCTTTATTTGCAATAATATTTGCAACCAATTTACTCACGTTAAATTCTTCTGATATCTTGTTAATCAGTGCATCATTTGCTTCGTTTAATTCCCATTTTTTATTCAAATTTGTCTCCTTATCTTTTTAACATAATATTGACAATATTTTATAACATATGGGGTAAAAATACAAGCATTTAGGGCAAAAAAATTATTCTACAAGAGCTTCCCCTCTACGTTTGAAACATTGACAATATTATGAAAACAGGAGGCGAAAACTTCGCCTCCTGTCTCTTTGCTATGGAGTTTAGCAGATTTCCAGAATAAAATCTTGTACTTTCTACTTTTTTAATTTTTTCTCTTCTTCTGTCTATTAGAGAATGTCAAGTGCCTCCTGGGCCAACTTGCTTCTAACAGACTTCTTGCTGTTAAGCGTGATCTGGAAGGTATGCGGGTTGCCCTTCATCTTTTCACTTAGGTACACCAAACCGTTGTAGCGCGAATTAAGCGCAGGATTGTTAACCTGGTCAGCGTCTCCCAAAAAGATGAACTTCGAACCTTCGGCAGAACGCGTAACAATGTCCTTGATATCGCACGGCTTTATATTCTGCGTTTCATCAATGATAAACACCGTGTTCGGAATTGTACGACCACGCAGGAATCCAATCGGCTGAATTTCGATGTCTCCTCTCTCGAAGAATTCCATTGCCTTCTTCTTCAGCTCAGCATTTGTGAAATCCGGAAATTTCTGTCTGAGAATCTCCTTCAAATTATCAACAATACCGCCAAGATACGGGCCCACCTTATCGTCGATTTCACCAGGCAAAAAGCCAAGTTCTTCGTTTGCCACCGTAACAGTGGGAGTTGCAACGATTATCTGCTTATATGTCTGCTTTTTCTTGTCCCCTTTCTTTTCAATCGCATTCAATGCCATTGCCAAAGAACAATAGGTTTTTCCGGTACCTGCAACACCTTTCGTAACAACCAATGGTGCTATATCAGGTGGCATAAGCAAGGATTCCCAGAATACAACCTGCTCCACATTGAGAGCCTTATGTCCTCCCGGTATGCTCTTGTCATATTTAAGGCGAACAATTCGTCCATTGGTATAACGTCCTATGGCCTTAGAAGTGTCACTGACAATCTCGACGAACTCGTTTTCAATCCAGTCGAAATTTTCATACTGGTACACTTCCTCTACAGGAACTCCTCTTTCATCGGTAAACATTTTTTCCAGTGAACTCCCAGGCATGAAAACTTCAACTATCCCTTTATATTGATCACAAGGTTTAGGGAAAATCTCGTCCTTAAACAGCTCAGTATCAATTCCAAGCTGATTGCCCTTCAGACGAATGTTCGGATTTCTAGAAATCAAGATAACCTTTTGGCTCTTTTTCTTCAAATCCTTACAAACCTGGAAAACTCTATGGTCAAGCCGCGAAAAATCTGCCAAATTAGCAATTTCCTGCTCAATAGGTCCATTATCCACAATGCGCAGGTAGCTTCCGTTTTCCTGCTTGAAGCCTCCCTCGGAAAGCAAATCATTCTGGGGAAGGCTGTCGATATACTCTACGAACCTACTCGCCATGCTCATCTTTTCCGGCACACCCTTGTACCGATAAAGGTTCTGGAGAATTGCCATAGGCACAACAATGGTATTGTCATCGCCAAATCTCAAAGTCGGATCCTTAGATGCCAACAAAGCTTCCGTCCTCAAAACGAATACCTTTTTCATTTGTATATAACTCCTTTGCAAATTGCGTTCTGAAAATAGTGTGTTTCAGAACTGTGTGTATTCGAACTTTTTATATTATATCATTTATAATTACATTTTTCAATGAATCCTTTCAAATTTTAATAGATATTTACATAATATTTTTCTTATATAGATATAGCACAAACTGAGGCTCCCACCAAGGGAGCCCCAGCACGTTGTATGAATTATTTTATTCGAATTTTGTCGACAGGCTCTTTATAAGGCCTTCGTGATTCACACGGAAAAAGTAACCACTTCCAAGAATTCCGACCCTTTCAGTGTCAACTTCGTTGATAATCCTTTCTGCAAATATTTGCTTTGTATTAGCCTCTCCGTGGTTCACAAGTACTAGCTTAAGTTTTTTGAACTTCTTGAGGAAGTCAATCATCTCATCTGCCTTTGCGTGAGCAGAATATTCGGTGGTGTATTCAACCTGTGCATACTTCTTTACAAGCGTACCACCAATCTGAACAGCTGTACCGACTTCAGCCTCTTTGAGTCTTGCACCAAGCGTACCTTCTGTGGTATAGCCCGTGAAGTGGATAAGCGAATTTCTCCTGGTCAAATACTCTGGAATATACACCTGTGCAGGACCATACGATCCCATGCCAGAAGTGGTAAGGATAATCTTAGGCATAGTACTTGTCAAGACTTCGCCACGATTAACCTTGTCCACAAAGGTAAGGTTCTTCGGAAGAAAGTTTTTCATATCTTCCTTGATGTCCAGTCCATCTTTCAAGTAAAGCGTGGTATATCTGATGCCAAGCTTTCCATCGAAATAAATCGGGACATTTACGTCCAAAGAGCCATCGTCCTGCATGCATTTAACCTCATACAGAATTTCCTGTGAACGACCCAGCGAAAAGACTGGTGCAACAACCGTACCTCCATGCTCGAGGCACTTCAGCACATTCTGCTTAAAGCAGCTAGTAACCTCATAGGAGTCCATGTCTCCATAAGTAGATTCCTGAACCAACGTAAGTGGAAGTTCAAGCACCCAATCCGGAAGTTCTGGTACATCGAAGAACATGTTCTTGTTGTTGTAGTCTCCAGTGAAAAACAAATTAATTGTTTCGTATCCCTCCCAACTGATTTGAACGAGAATGCTAGAAGCTCCCATCAAGTGACCATTCATAAAGAATGTTGCCTTGATATTCGGGCGAATCTGGATAGTCTCATTATACTTGCAAGGATGAATCAGTCTCATGGTCTGAGACACATCGGCCTCGCTGTACAACGGCGAATGATTCTGCCGTTTTGCAACATCTCGTAGCACCTTATGGCTATCCTCCAAAGCCAAAGGCAAGAGCTTTGCAGTTGTCTCAGTCATATAGATTTCTTTGGCGAACCCCTTGTTCACCATAAAAGGCAGGCGACCAACATGATCCACATGATTATGCGTAACCAAACAGAAATCGATGTTAGCAGGGATGAAAGGCAAACTCTCATTGTTCTTGCTGTACTGCCTCTCTTGAAAGAGGCCACAATCAACAACAAATTTGACCGTACTATTATCTGGCTGTTTTACAATAACCAGATTGCATGAGCCAGTTACCTCTGGATGCACAGCCATAATGTCTGCGTAGAGCCGGTCTTTTGAACCCATAATAATCCTCCAATCAAAAAATAATAAAGTTAATTAGCTTTAAAATGTTTTTGCAAACATTTCATGTTTTTATTTTACAACATTATGTTGCCATAGTCAATAATTCCAAACAGATACTTTATTTTTTCAACAATATTTCTATGATATATATTTAACAATTATACCACACAAAAAGAGCAACTTTAAATTAAGTCACTCTTTCAATCTATTATTCTTCACTTTCTTCTGCTGCTCTTGGTTTCATTAATGGGTATAGAACTACATCTCTTATGTTATCACTGTTTGTTAAGAATTGTAAGAATCTATCTATTCCCAGTCCCCAACCAGAAATTGGTGGCATACCATATTGCATAGCTCTTATATATTCTGTATCTATACTCATAGCTTCTTCATCACCATTAGCCTTTAATTCAGCTTGCTCTATAAATCTTTTTTCTTGTTCGTCACAGTCTACAAGCTCTGAATATCCATTTATTATTTCTTGTCCATTTACTACTAATTGGAACCTGTCTGTCAATTTTGGATTTTCATCATTGCTTCTAGCAAGTGGAGATAAATCTATTGGGTGTTCAATTAGATATGTTGGGTTTATTATGTTTGGTCTACTTACTTTTTTGTATAATGTATCTATTAAATTTCCTCTTCCTAATTGTTCTAAGTTGTCTGCCTCTAGTTTTATTCCTTTTGCTTTTATTTCTGCAAGTAAGCTTTCTGCTGTTTTGAATTTGTCAATATCTATTCCACAGTCTTTAAGTATTAAATCTCTGAATGATACTACTTTCCATTCTCCACCAAAGTCAATTTCTTGTTCTCCAATTTTGATGTTTAAGTTTCCATCGAATAATTTTGACAATATGTATATAATCATTTCTCTTAAGAATTTCATATTATCTCTGTAGCACCAATAAGCGCTGTATCCTTCGACCATTGTGAAGTCTTGTAAATGGTTTGCATCCATTCCCTCATTTCTGAAGTCTCTTGCAATTTCATACACATTTGAAAATCCACCAATTATAAGTTTTTTCAATGTTAATTCTGGAGATATTCTTAAATATACGTCCATATCTAATGCATTATGGTGTGTTATGAATGGTTTTGCAGTTGCTCCAGAAGCTGTATTTTGAAGAACTGGTGTATCTACCTCTAAAAATTCATGTGTATCTAAGAACTCTCTCATTAATCTGATAAACTTTGTTCTTAATACAAATCTCTTTTTAGCATCATCGTTCATGATTAAATCAAGATGTCTCTCTCTATATACTGCATCTTGGTCTGTTAAACCATGGAATTTTTCTGGAAGTGGACGTATTGCCTTTCCCAAGAATGTGTATTCATAAACTTGAAGTGATTTTTCTCCTGCTTGAGTTGTAAATATCTCTCCTTTTACTCCAATGAAATCACCGATATCAACTGTTTCGTGTAAGAATTTATATACATCTTCTCCTAAATCTTCTTTTTTAATCACTAATTGAAGATGTCCCTCTAAATCTCTTAGATCTAAGAAACTTATTTTTCCTAATTTTCTCTTAGACATTACTCTTCCAGCAATCGAAACATCTTTTGTTCCGTCTGGTAATTCTCTTGCTTCTTTAATTTGATGTGTTCTTTCATATCTCTCTGGATGTACGTTTACACCATTATCTATTAGCTTTTGCATTTTATCTCTACGTACTTGCATTAATTCTTTTATGTCTGCCATATTTAACAACCCTTTCTAAAAAGCAAAGTTCTTATATTTACAAAACTTTGCATTTTCTCTTTAAAATTATGTAACCATTATATTACAAAAAGCCTTGTGCGTCAAGGCTTTTCTTTTTGTCTAATTATTTTGTTATCCATTTTACTAAATCCAAGTTTGCTGGATCTAATAACATTTCATTTTTAGGCATTACTCTAAATGTATAACCATAATTTCCGCCAGTTGTAAGTTCAACTGTTGCTTCATACTCATATTCTTTCTTTTCATCATCACTGCCTATTAAATTCATAGGTATTATTTGAATTTTATCTACTATACCATTTTCCATTATTTGTCCATAGTAAACTTGTGCTTCTATGGAGTTTTTATCAATGTTTGGCAGATATACTTTACATCTAACTGTAATGTTGTTTCCAGCATCTACTGTGATATTATCTAAGTTACCCTTTTCTTGTTTTATTGTTATATCATTCCAGTTCGAATATAAATTGTTTTTCCAACTATTAAATTCTGCAACTGATGATAAATCTGTGTAATATTTGTTGTACAAATTACAAAGTGGCATATAGAATTTATTTGTATAATCTATAAGCATTCTAGCTGTGCTGTATCTTCCAGCATTAGACATTATAGATTGCTTCATTATTTCCATCCATCTCTTTGATATTCCGTTTTCATCTTTATCGAAGAATGTTGGAATTATTTTATTTTCTAATGTTTGGTAAATGCTCTCGCTATCAGCATTATCTTGTTCTTCATAAGAAGAATATTCGGCATTGGTTCCTATTGTCCAACCATTTTTCTGGTTGTATCCTTCTGCCCACCAGCCATCAAGCACGCTAAAGTTTATAACGCCATTTACAGCTGCCTTTTGTCCAGATGTACCAGATGCTTCCATTGGTCTTCTTGGATTATTTAGCCATACATCAACACCACTTACTAAATATTTAGATATACCTATGTTGTAGTTTTCAAGTAAGAAAATCTTACCTTTAAATTGAGGCTTCATAGATAATTCGTGAATATATCTTATTAAATCTTTTCCTCCGTTATCTGATGGATGTGCCTTTCCTGCAAATATTATTTGAACTGGTTTTCCAGCCTCATTTAATATTTGTGTTATTCTCTCTAAATCTTTGAATATTAAAGTAGCTCTCTTATATGTAGCAAATCTTCTAGAAAATCCTATTGTTAAAGCATTTGGATCTAATTTGGATGTGATATCATTTATATCACTATAACGATATCCTTCTCTTTTTAATCTATTTGTTATATTTTCCTTTACCAATTTTAAAAGCTTAACTTTTCTTTCCATATGAGCATTCCATAATTCCTGGTCGGGAATGTCTGCAATCTTCTGCCAGGTTGCATCATTCTTGATATCATCTTGCCAATATGGTTTTAAATATTCATTAAATAATCTCTTTAAATTTGGTGCAAGCCATGTACAAGTGTGAATTCCGTTTGTTACATAATCTATTGGAGCTTCATTTGGAGCTATGTTTGGCCATACCTCTCCAAATAATTCTCTCGAAACCGCACCATGTAATTTACTTACTCCATTCTTCTTTCCAGAGAATTTTAAAGCAAGAATTCCCATGTTAAATCCAGTATTAGATAAATCTGCATTTGGTTTCATTCCTAATCTGAAAAATTCTTCTTTGGTAATAGAAAATCTATTCCAATAATCTTTAAAATAAGTTTCAACTAAAGATAGTGGGAATATATCATTTCCTGCTGGAACTGGTGTATGAGTTGTAAATACTGTTTTTGCAGCTACAATCTCCTCTGCCATATCGAAACTTATTTGTTTTTCTTTAATGATATTCTTCATTAATTCTAATATTAAGAAAGCTGAATGTCCTTCATTCATATGATATACAGTAGGATTTAATCCTAAAGTTTTTAGAAGACTTGTTCCAGCCATTCCAAGAACAATTTCTTGTTGGATTCTCATTTCTTGGTTTCCACCATATAAATGAGCTGTTATACCTCTGTATTCAGGAATGTTTGCATCTATATCAGAATCCATTAAATATAGTTTAACTCTTCCAACATTAACTTGCCAAACCTTTAGATAAACTCTTTTTTTAGGCATATTTACATACACTAATAAATCTTTACCTTCTACATCTTTTACAGGATATATTGGTAGAGTATCTATATCATTTTCTCTATCTTCTTCATATTGTTGTCCATAACCATTTATAATTTGATGGAAAAATCCTTTTTTATATAATAATCCAACAGCCACAAGTGGTATACCTAAATCACTTGCTGACTTCAAGTGGTCTCCTGATAAAATTCCAAGTCCCCCAGAATATATTGATAAAATTTGGTCTAATCCATATTCTGCTGAAAAATATGCAATCAAATCATTCTTATTATCTGGATAATTTTTCTTAAACCATGTTGATTTACTATTCATGTAGTCATAAAAATCATTTGCAATTTTATCATATTCCTTCAAAAATTCTGGATTTTCGGCTACATTTTCCAATCTCTCCTGTGAAACAAGTTTTAAAAACTTAACAGGATTCTTTCCAACAGTCTCCCATAAATCACCATCAATTATCTTAAATAATTTTAAGAAATCTGTATTCCAAGCCCACCATAGGTTACCAGCAATTTCAGACAATTTGTTAATTCTTTCTGGTAGTTGTGGAGTTACTGTTATTTTATTAAATACGTACATTAAAATTCCTCCTTCGTAACTTATCAAATTCATCTCATCGTTTAATATCATCATTCTATATTATGTATTAACAAACAGAAATTGTCAAACCTTTTTGACAATTTTTTTAAATTTAACGAAAAAATTTTTTCTTAATTTTTAGACTCTAAATTAGTTCTAATTATATTTACTAAACTTTATTTTTTAAAGTCACTTTAAATTCATATTCTATATGTTATAATATATTTAGTAAAATTAACATTGCAGAAAATATTTACAAAAATATTTAATAAAGATTTTTTCAATAATACTATTTAATATAATTTGAAAGGGATGAATTTTATATGAAATTTATAAGAAGACTTTTATTATTTTTATTAATCATAATTATCATTGTGTGCAGTGTATTCTATATGAATGGAAAAAAGTTGTATGACTCAAAACTATCATCAATAAGTCTTGAAGATAAAATTTCATCTATAAAATCAGATGAAAGCTTCGTATCTTTAAAAGATTTACCAGACTATTACAAAAATGCAGTAATTGCAGTTGAAGATCACAGATATTACAATCATGGAGCAATCGATCCAATTGCTCTAGCTCGTGCAATAGTCAGTAACATAAAACAGAAAGAATTTAAAGAAGGTGGTAGCACAATTACTCAGCAAACAGCAAAAAACTTATACTTCATATCTGAAGATGATGTTGTAAGCCGTAAAGTTGCTGAAGGAATTCTAAGTTTCAAGCTCGAAAAAGATTACTCGAAAGACGACATCTTAGAATTATATGTAAACACAATATACTTTGGGAATGGATATTATGGGATAAAAGAAGCCTGCGAAGGCTACCTAAAAAAAGAGCCAAAAGATATGACTCTTTATGACTCCACAATGCTTGCCGGAATTCCAAATGCACCAAGTGTGTATGCGCCAACAGTAAATTTTAATTTGACTCAGAGCAGACAGCGTAAGGTTGTTTCATCAATGCTAGAATATAAATATTTATCTCAAGAGCAAGCAGATAAATTAAATAAAGAAATTACAAATGCCAAATGGTAATGTACAAACTGGTACAAATTAGTAACTGAGAGCAAACTGTACAATTCATTACAAAATGTCATGAATCAGAATAACAGCTGTGTATGAAGAAAGAATTATGCAATCTGTTACAAAAACATGTTAAAACATAATATAAACTATAGACAAAAAAAATGCGTATGATTTTCAAAAGACGAATTCTTAATTTTAAAATAAGAGTTCGCCTTTTATCTATTTTTTTATCAAATCCTCTAAAGTTTTACTATCCACATAATTTTCAATTGCATTATCTAGCCCTTGCCAGAAAGAATATGTTAAACAACTATCTTGCTTATGGCATCCTTCCTGAACACATGTTGTTGGGGCTAAATCCCCTTCCGCAGTTCTCAAAATATCCCCAACTTTATATTCATTAGGTTTTCTAGCAAGCTTGTATCCTCCGGCATTTCCTCTAGAACTTTTCACATAACCTGCCTTATTCAATATTGCAATTATTCTTTCTAAATATTTTATTGAAATCTCTTGTCTTGTTGCAATATCTTTTAATGATATATATTCTTCTGGATTATTCATGGCCAAATCCAGCATTATTGCTAATGCATATCTACCTTTTGTTGAAATTTTCATTATATTTTTCTATATGATACTAAAGTTAGTACCATACACTCCTTTCCAGTTTTTATATTAATTACAAACGGGGGATATGTTTTATATACTTCCCCCGTCATATTTTGTCAAATTGTATTTACTCCTCTTCTTTGCTTGCACTGTTTTCTTTGAATTTTGCATAACTTTCCTCAATTGCCCCAAGCAACCAGTCATGCACCTCCACAGTAGTCTTGCTTTCAGTATTTAACAGCACCTTATCAATTTCCACGCTTTTTAAAAAGTTGCCAATGATTTCTCTGTTGAACTCCTCAATAAACTTTCTGTTTACAACGTGACCTTCTCCACCTCGTCTTCTAATGCTTTCTTCGGTCGGAATAGTAAGTGCTACAATGAAATCAGTCTTAACTCCAATAGCTTCAAAGAAATTTTTAACACATTTACTTTTTTCTATGGAAAATTCACCACGTTGAGCATACAAATAGTTCCACGCGAGAGAATCCACAATGCCACGGTCTACCAAAACGATATCTCTGTCATTATTAATTTCTTCATAAAGTTTCTGTGCTGTTTTCAAGGTCATCCAGATGTTACCTTTGGAACAACCTGTTTTAAACATATCAGGTACAATTTCCGCCGATTCTCTAACTAACCCAACTTTATAGCCTTTTTCCTCCAAGCTTCTTCTCAGCATTTTCACGCTGGTAGTCTTACCAGCTTCAGGTGTACCTAAAAATTCGACAATGAACGGCCGCATAGTTATGCAACTCCTTCCTCATTACAAATGAATTACGTACTCTGTATGTAGTTTATCATCTTTTTTTTTAAAAGTAAATAGCATATGCTTATCATTCTTACATTTGCATTATACTTCTTTTCAATTTTTAGTTATTAATATATGTATCAAAAAATAATTTCAGTAATTTTAGGTTTTTTCAAAAAATGTATTGACATCTATTCAAAAATATTGTATACTTCTAAGTGCGTTAAGAAATGCACCCTTAGCTCAGTTGGTCAGAGCAACCGGCTCATAACCGGTCGGTCCAAGGTTCGAATCCTTGAGGGTGCACCATTTATTATTTTTTAAATGGCTAAATGGGCAGATGGCCGAGTGGCT
>ENA-ORSQ01001378-ORSQ01001378.1-human-gut-metagenome-genome-assembly--contig:-NODE-1378-length-12918-cov-2.628702_pt1 | contig 12918 bp, 9 predicted proteins | sample MGYA00241900_ERZ509164 | MGnify/ENA primary metagenome ERZ509164 (study PRJEB26280, sample SAMEA2338807) | human gut metagenome | biome: human gut; feature: human-associated habitat; material: faeces...
GTGCTGCCGGTCGTCATCTGCTTCCAGTCGCTCATTCTGGACATGGCCGGCAACGTCGGCACGCAGTCTCTGGCGGTCACGATCCGCGTACTGATGGACGAAAATCTGAGCGCGAAGGACAAGCTGCATCTGGCCGCGAAGGAGATGAAGGTCGGCTCCTGCAACGGCGCGCTGCTCGGCGTGATGGCGCTCGTTTTTCTGGGCGTTTACATCGTGCTGTTCAAGGGCTATTCTGCCGCAAATGCGTTTCTGATCTCGGGCTGCGTCGGTCTCTCGCTCCTCGCCGCCATTGTCATTTCCAGTCTGGTCGGCACGCTCATTCCGATGCTGTTCCATAAAGTCAAGATTGACCCGGCGGTCGCCTCCGGTCCGCTCATTACGACCATCAACGACCTTGTCGCTGTCGTTACCTATTACGGGCTGGCATGGGTCTTTCTGATCGACCTGTTTCACCTCGTCTGAGGCGCAGCCGAATATTCCGCAGACCCGTCACAGGATGAACCCTCCTGCGACGGGTCTGTTTTTTTGCGCACTTCCGCACTTTCCCGTTTTTCTCGACATCCTTATCGAAATCCATACATTCCCCCTTATTCTGTCTGTTACAGGCTATTAAAATTCTATTTAATACAGATTGTTTTTTGTTTCGGATTGCGCTACAATAGGGGTACAGACAAAGGTAAAAGGAGGAATTTTTTATGAGGAAAAGATTGACGTCCATCCTGCTGACGCTGGCAATGCTCGTCGGCCTGCTCCCCGCGCTGTCACCGCAGGCGGAGGCCGCCGCAGACGATGCCACGGCGCTGCTTCAGGAGGTGAGCACCAAAACCTCCGTACCCTCGGGGTACACGCCCATCTATGATGCGGAAGACCTGCAAAACATGCAGGAGGATTTGACCGCAAACTATATCCTGATGAACGATATTGATTTGTCGGGGATAAACTGGAAGCCTATGCAACCCAGCAGAACCGGAGTCTATACTTCCGGCTTCACCGGAACGCTGGATGGCAACGGCTTTACCATTCGCAATCTGACGGTTAACGCGGAGCAGTACGACAACGGTGCCCTGTTCTATCAGAATGAAGGAACCATTCAGAACCTACGCGTTACCGGTCAAATCAATTTAACCAGTAAGTCTGGAATTGTCCGCTTCGCTGCATCCCTTGCAATCTACAACAAGGGAACCATCTATAACTGCACCAGTGCGGCAGGTATTACCGCCGGCGGGGATATGCCCGTGCGCGTCGGCGGTCTGGTATCGGAAAATAAAGGAACGATTGACTACTGCCGTTATACCGGCACTATCCATGCATCTGCCGGCGGCGGTGAGGTCAGCGTAGGCGGTATCACTTACATAAATGATAACAGCGCTGTCATTTCCCACTGCGAGAACGTCGGTATCATTCTGGCTGAATCCGGCAATTCCACAGAAGTAAAAGATACCATTTCGTCATTGGTCAATGAGTCCTCTATCCACCTAGGCGGAATTGCAGGTAAAACAGATTGGCACAGCACCATAGACCAGTGCCGTGCGACCTGCCCCATCCGTATCACCGGAGAAAGCCACTATGAATACTGGTACATTGGCGGCATTGTCGGCAGTGGCTTTGTAGCGACATTTAGCAACTGCTGTTTCAACGGAACATTATCCATCAATGTAGATATTAAGGATGTCGCATCGGGAATATATAAAGTGGGCGGTCTGGCCGGTGACGGAGGTTACGAATCCAAGTACGAAAACTGCTATGTCTCCGGCGTCATTACGGACAGCAGTCCCTCTCTTGGAGGTGTTCCTGCTTGGCTGGCCTCGGATGCGCCCGGCTGCGAATTCACCGCCTGCTACTACCCTGCCGGAACACTCGACCCGATTATCTGGAACGCACCCGATGAGGATAAGGCTGGCTACACCGCCGTTCCTCTCGCTTCCATGGCCAGCAAGGCCACCTTCCCGAAATATGACTTCTCCTCCGTCTGGACGATGGGTCAGAGCTACCCCATCCAGAAGGTGTTCACCCATCTCTCGAACGGCAGCTCGACGCCTGTCGCAAAGCCTACCGAGGACACCGCGGTCATCGACGCCAGCGAGTACATTCAGCAGCACGTCTCCTTCGCGCAGTCCAACGGCTACAGTCAGCAGATGGATCAGCGCATGGCAAAGCTGCTCGCCGACGCGCAGAACACCACGGCCGCCAACGCCGGTGAAGCCGCCTACGACATTCTGAACACCGCGAGCGAGCTGTCCAAGTTCAAGAGCCTGAGCATTTTCGACAATCCCTATGACGCCATGCTCACCGAGCTCATCCTCTCCGCCACGAGCAGCGAGGTCGACAGTCTGAACACCCGTATCGAGGCGGAAAACCTCAAGCTCGCCAACAGCATCTGGGACATGATTCTCAAGGTTCAGCCGAACTATTCCGCAGAGAAAAGCACCTACAAGCCTGCCATTCAGGAGCTGCTCTCCGACCCGGAGTCCCTGAAACAGCGCTCCCCCGACATCTTTGAAAAGCTTGCGGCCGCCATCGAGCAGTACCGCGACGACAAGGGCACCCGTTCGGCGCTCAATTTCATCAGCGGCACCACCAATTTCTTCGGCAAGGCAGGCGAAGCGCTGGATGTGCTCGAAAATTATCAGAACACGCTCGACTGGATCATCGACTGCGCGAACTACGTCAGCGTCGTTCATGCGTATGAGGCGCTGAACGAGGAGTATATCCAGACGCTCCATCAGGTGGCCGGCAAGATGGGCAATTCCGCCTACGCCACTTCCTTCCGCTCAGCGCTCCAGAAGTACGATGACTGGCTGAACTGCGAGGTCATCGCGGAAGCGCTGGAATTCACTACCGGCTTCGCCAAGCTGACCTATGACACGCTGTCTCCCCTCACCGAGAACGTCATGACCTATTATCTCTCCGGCTGTCTCGGCCTTGACGTCACGAATGTCACGGTGGTCGTCGCTGCGTATAACCTCGGCTGGTCGCTCAGCAATACGCTGACCGGCAACGACAAAATGGTCGAGAGCCGCGAGATCATCCGCGCTTCCTATTACGTGGAGGATGCGCTTTACGGTATTCTTCAGGCCGACCGCGAAGAGCTGAAGAACAAGAAGGATCTGTCCTCCGCGCAGAAGTTCGACGCCTCGTACATGCTGCTCCGGACCAGCGAAATGTACGCTTTGCAGGCGTACAAGGACTATCTCGATGCGTCCGAGAAGTCCTTCACGCAGGGCCTGCTGCATCTGGGCAACAATAACTTCAACACCACCGAGACCACGCTCGCGAACTTCGCGATCCTGCGCTGGGATGCCGCGATGTGCCACGGTCAGGCGGTCCGCGATCAGATGATGTCTGAGCTCATCATCGCCTGCCCGACAGACGTTTACGTCGAAAATGAGGACGGCGAGACCGTTCTTACCATCGAGGACGGCGTTGTCACGACCTGTGCAGCCGGTGTCTCGGCCGCTGTCGCAGGCGACACCAAGGTTCTCGGCCTGACCGGCGGCCCCTACAACATCACCATCTGGGGCACCGACAGAGGCACGATGGACGTTTCCTACACGGCATACAGCAGCACCGGCCGCGTCCTCAAGCAGCAGCACTACGACAACCTGCCCCTGACGGACGGCTGCCTTTACGAGAGCAGCATCGAGCCGAGCAGCTCTACCTCGGTCGACTTCACGCTCGACGGCGATGCGCCGGAGAATAACTTCCGCTTCACCGATGTTCCCGAGAGCGCGTATTTCTACGAGCCGGTTCTCTGGGCGGTCGAAAACGGGGTCACGAGCGGCACCTCCGCAACTAAATTCAGTCCCTATGAGGGCTGCACGCGCGGTCAGGTCGTCACCTTCCTGTGGCGCGCCGCAGGCTGCCCTGAACCCGAAAGCAGCTATAATCCGTTCTCGGACGTTCCCTCGAACGCCTACTATCACGACGCCGTGCTCTGGGCGGCCGAGGAGGGCATCACGACCGGCACGAGCCGCACCCGTTTCGAGCCGAACGCGACCGTGACGCGCGCCCAGACCGTCACCTTCCTGTGGCGCTGGGCTGGCTCGCCCGAGCCCGGCTCTGCGGGCAGCTTCCGCGATGTGCCTTACCGCGCTTACTACGCGGACGCGGTTGCGTGGGCGGTCGAATACGGCATCACCAACGGCACCGCACCCGGTCTGTTCTCCCCCGCGCAGACCTGCACGCGCGCACAGATCGTTACCTTCCTTTACCGCGATCTCGCCGCTGAGTGGGAGGACTACGAGACCTGAGGCGGCACCAGACGCCCCGCGGCATCCAGCGCCGCGGGGACAGCGGTGCTGATCATAAAATGGAGATGTTTGAATTATGTTACGCTATATTTTTTCATTTCATTTTCTCGAACGCTACGGGTTCCAATCCCTTTTTTATCTCACGATCATCGGCTGCCTCGTATATCTGCCGTTTCGCCGGCACTGGGATAAGGTATTCGGCTGGGTAGATGCGATCATTTTCGACTGCTGCCTTGCGATACCGCTCGTGCTCTACGCCTGCTTTTTCGTATATACCGAGACACCGCCGACAACGGGAAATATCATCGCAACGGTAATCGCTGCCATTGTCGGCGCTGTTGTGGGACTGGTGATCCTGGTCGACTGCTGGCGGAGATGCAGCAATATCATAGAGATCATCTTCCTTCCCCTTGTGATGATCATGGTGTTCTGCATGATCATTCTATTCTGGTGGGTCTTCCTGCTTTTGATGGGATTTGCCACAAAAAGCGATGACCGTTAACCTCTGATGCCGCCTGCGGTCAATTCCTGACGCCGAAAACGCACATGAAAAAGCCGCTGCATGACGGAGAAATTCTCTCCGCATGCAGCGGTTTTCATTATTTTTATCCGATCTTCGACAGGATGCCGGTCGACTGAAGGAACAGTACGAACATCATCACCGGCGCGACATAGCGGATCATGACGCGGTAGAGCTTTTTGCGGCGGAAGGTCTCGCCGTTGCGCTCCATCTCGTCGATGACGTAATCCGGCGTCATCACCCAGCCGATCAGGACGGTGGACAGCAGCGCGATGAACGGCATCATGACGCTGTTGCTGACGTAGTCCATGATGTCGAGCAGCTGGCCGACCGAGCCGTTCGGCAGCATCACCTCCACATAGAATACGCTGTAGCCGAGCGTGATAACGGCAGACGCCGCCAGATAGATGACCGACAGCACCAGGACCGTCTTTTTGCGGCTCGTGTGGAAGATCTCCATGCAGTTGGCCGTGATGGACTCCAGAACCGAAATGCAGGAGGACAGCGTCGCGAAGATCGCGGTGACGAAGAACAGAATGCCGACCGCCGTGCCCGCTCTGCCCATCGCGGCAAAGACCTTGGGCAGCGAGACGAACATCAGGCTCGGGCCTGCGCCCATGCCCTCAGTGCCCGAGAACACATAGACCGCCGGAATGATCATCATGCCTGCGAGGAACGCAACACCGGTATCGAAGATCTCGATCTGGTTGACCGCGCGGTTGAGGTCGACCTCCGGGCGCACATACGAGCCGTAGGTGATCATGATGCCCATGGAAACGCTCAGCGAGAAGAACAGCTGACTCATCGCGTCCAGAAGAATCTGGAGAAAGCGCTGCACGGTCAGTCCCTCGAGGTTCGGCGTCAGATAGTACAGAAAGCCCTGCCAGCCGGTTACGACCTGTCCGTCCGCGTTCGTGTGACTGAGCGTCAGCGAATAGCACGCGATGACAACGACCAGCACGAGCAGCACCGGCATCATCCAGCGCGATACCTTTTCAATGCCGTTCTGCACGCCGTTGTAGACGATGAGCGCGGTAACGCCCATGAACAGCAGCGCGAACACCACCGGCGACACCGGCGAGGTGATGAACGAGGTGAAGTAATCGTCCGCCGCAGCAGCGCTCGCCTGACCGGAGATGTAAACGACCGCATATTTTGTGATCCAGCCGCCGATGACCGCGTAGTACGTCATGATGAGCACGGGCACGAGGAAGGTCAGGATGCCCAGACCCTTCCACTTCGGGCGCATCTGCTCATACGCGCCGATCGCACTCTTCTGCGTGCGGCGGCCGATGGCGATGTCCGATGTCAGCAGCGTGAAGCCGAACGTCAGCACCAGAATAAAGTAGATGATGAGGAACAGACCGCCGCCGTCCTTGGCCGCCAGATACGGGAAACGCCACAGATTTCCCACACCGACCGCGCTTCCTGCCGCGGCAAGGACAAACCCCAGCTGTCCCGAAAAGTGATTTTGCTTTTTTTCCATTGTGAAATTTTTCTCCTTACCCCAAAATTCCTGTACAGCTAACATACCACATGATAGAATATAAGTAAAATAAATGTTTTTACTGCTATACATTACATCTGGTAATGTATGCTATGCAAAAGCAAGGCGGCAGCCGTCAATTGCTTTACAAGCATCATACTGTACCGAACATTGAAAAGGAGGAATACCTATGCGCGAGGTACGCGATCGCTACGAAATCTTTCTCAAGGTCTGCGAGACCGGCAACTTCACAAAGGCCGCCGAGGCGCTGAACTACACGCAGTCCGGCATCAGCCAGATGATGGCAGGTCTCGAGGAGGAGCTCGGCGTGCAGCTGTTCGCGCGGGCGAAGAAGGGTGTCGTCCTGACCGACAACGGACAGCGGCTCATCCCCTACATCCGCGAAATGGTAAACCAGAAGGAAAAGCTGCGCCAGGCGGCCTTCAACATCAACAACAAGGTCGAGGGCAAACTGCGTATCGGCAGCTTTTCGAGCGTGACGGCGATGTGGCTGCCGCACGTCGTGCATTTTTTCAAAGAGAACTATCCGCAGGTCGAGGTGCAGATTTTCGACGGCAACTACGACGAGATCCATGACTGGATCATCCGCGGGCAGGTGGACTGCGGCTTTCTCTCGTCCATTCTGGCGGAGGATCTGACCTTTTATCCGCTGCATCAGGATGCGCTCTGCGCCGTGCTGCCCCGGGAGCATCCGCTCGCGCAGCGCAGCAGCGTCACCCCGGAGGAGCTGCTCCAGTACCCGTTCATCATCGAAACGCCCGGCTGCGACAACGACATTCTGCACCTGCTGGAAAAATATCCGCACAAGCCGCAGACCGTGTACAGCTTCCGCGACGATACGCTGATCGTTGCCTTCGTCAAGCACGGTCTCGGCGTCACGATCTCGCAGGAGCTTGCCATGCAGGCGTTCGCGAACGATGTGGAGATCCGCCCGCTCGTGCCGGAGAGCTTCCGCACCATCGGTCTCGCGTTCGCGCGCACCGCAAGCTCGGTCACGGCGCGGACGCTGCTCGAATATTTGCAGGCAAATCTGTGCGGCGCGTGAGCTGTTATCCTCTTCCCAGAATGGCGTCCATATCCTGCTCGGGCGCGGTGGTCGGGTGCAGATCGTAAGTCTCTACCAGCATTTTCACCACGTTTTCCGACAGGAACGCCGGCAGCGTCGGCCCGAGATAGATATTCTTCACGCCGAGCGCAAGCAGCGTCAGCAGGATGCACACGGCCTTCTGCTCGTACCACGAGAGCACGAGCGTGAGCGGCAGGTCGTTCACCGTGCAGCCGAAGGCATCCGCCAGCGCGAGCGCGACCTTGATGGCGCTGTATGCGTCGTTGCACTGTCCCATGTCGAGAATGCGCGGCAGACCGCCGATCTCGCCGAGATCCAGATCATTGAAACGGTATTTTCCGCACGCGAGCGTCAGAACAAGCGTATCCATCGGCGTCTGCTTGACGAACTCGGTGTAGTAGTTTCTGCCGGGGTGCGCGCCGTCGCAGCCGCCGACCAGAAAGATATGACGCACCTTTCCGCTCTTGATGAGCGAAATGATCTCCTCCGCGTGCGAGAGCACGGCTCCGTGCGCAAAGCCGGTCATGAGCATATGGCCGCCGTTGATGCCGCTCATGCTGTGGTCATGCTCGTAGCCGCCGAGCGCAAGCGCCTGCTCGATAAGCGGCGAAAAGTCCTTGCGTCCGCAGGCATCCGCCTCAATGTGGCGCAGACCCTCATAGCCGACCACCGATGTGGTGTACACACGGTCCCGATAGCTCGGCCGCTGCGGCATCAGGCAGTTCGTCGTGAACAGGATGGGCGCCGGGATGTTCTCGAACTCGCGCTGCTGGCTCTGCCACGCCGTGCCGAAGTTACCCACAAGCTGTGGATACTTTTTCAGTCCCGGATAGCCGTGCGCAGGCAGCATTTCGCTGTGCGTATAGATATTGATGCCCCTGCCCTCGGTCTGCTCGAGCAGCTGCGCAAGATCGGCCAGATCATGACCCGAAACCACGATGAACGGGCCTTTTTTGATGTCGGTCGGCACCTTTGTCGGCTGCGGCGTACCGAAGGTGCCGGTGTTGGCACGGTCGAGCAGCTCCATGCAGCGGAAATTCATCTGTCCGAATTCGACGATGAGCGCAAGCCATTCCTCCACAGAATGCGGCCGGTTGACCGCACACAGTCCCTTATAAAACCACGCGCTCACCTCGTCGTCCACGTAGCCGAGGTTCATCGCGTGATGCGCATACGCCGCCATGCCCTTCATGCCGAACAGCAGCGTCGACCGCAGAGAGACCGTATCCGTGTCGCCCTTCCAGAGCTCCACGACCTTGCACGGCGCGCCGCCGAAGCTGTCGCGTTCTGCGCGCACGCGCGCGGTAAATTCCGCGATCGCACGATTGTCAAAATTGACGTTGGTCAGTGTGGTGAACAGACCGTCCGCCAACAGCCGGTCGGCCGTCGGCGTGCGCTGTCCGGCCGCTGTCGCCGCCTCCGCCAGACCGATCAGCTCGCGTACCAGTTCGTCCTGTAAATGCGCTGTCTCCGGCTGCTTGCCGCACACACCTGTGCTGACGCAGCACTTTCCGCCTGCCGTCTGCTGACACTGAAAGCAAAACATTTCTGACATGAAAACACGCTCCTTTTTCGGATAGTGTTTCCCACGGAACAGATGTTATGCAGATAAATGTGCTCTCGCAGCTGTTCATCCCGCTCCATCTGACCTTAATAAAAATCCGCGAACTGACGCTATCAAACAGTTCACAGTCTGATATAATGGATAAAAGACGAATATGGAAAGCGAGAGAAAACAGTTATGGATTTAAAACGAATCGTGCGTATCGCCATGATGGCGGCGCTCATTTTCGCCGGAACGTACACCTTCAAGATACCGATCGCCATCACCGGCGGCTATACGCATCTGGGTGACTGCGCGATCTTTGTCGGCGTTATGCTGCTCGGCCGAAAGGACGGCGCACTTGCGGCGGCGCTGGGTGCAGCCCTCTCCGACCTGCTGAGCGGCGCGATGCTGTGGGTCCTGCCGACCTTCATCATCAAAGGCATTATGGCGCTCATCATGGGGCTGGCCGTCGAAAAGCTCATGCCGGAGCACCGGTACGGCTGGCTCATCGGCGAGGTTCTAGGCGGCGTCTGCCAGATCGTCGGCTATCAGCTCGTCAAGATCGTGCTCATCAGCCCTGCGGCGGCAATCGCCACCATTCCCACCATCACCATGCAGACGATTGCAGGTATCGTTATCGCCTCGGTCGTGATCACGATCATGCAGTCCTCCAACCTGATCGAGCGCCTCAAGCGCAGCTGAGAGGAGCGGCAATATGAAAAAGATCGATGCACATGCACATATCGGTGACTTCGGCAGCTGGGCCGGTGTAGACGGCTCCCCCGAGCAGCTGATCGCGTTCATGGATGAATACGAAATCGAGCAGACTGTGCTCTGCGCGAAGGATCACACGGGAAACGAGGGTGTCGCAGAGGCGGCCGCCCGTTATCCGGGCCGTTTTATCCCGCTCGTGTACCTCAATCCGCTCGAGGGCGCGGACATCTGCCGCGAAAAAGTCGAGACCTATGTCGACGGAAAGGGCTTCCGCGGCATCAAGATGAATCCGCTGCGCCATGCGTTCGTAGCGGACGATACCGCGGTCGATCCGGTAATGGAGATGGCGCGCAGCCGTCATCTTCCTGTGTTCATTCACTCCGGCCATCCTCCGTATTCGCTGCCGTGGAGCATCGCGCTGCTCGCGGAGCGTTTCCCCGAGGTCAAGACCGTAATGATTCACATGGGTCACGGACACGGCGTTTACATCGACGCCGCGCTCAAGATGGCAAAGCGCTTCCCGAACATTTATCTTGAGATGTCCGGCATGCCGATGGGCGTAAAGATCCGTCAGGCCTATGAAGAGGTCGGTCACGACCGCATCATGTTCGGCACGGATTATCCGTTCCACCATCCTTCGGTGGAGATCCAGAAGGTCCTTACCTGCGGACTGGACGAAGCCGCCATGCAGGATGTGTTCTACAACAACGCAAAAAAGCTGCTCGGCGAATAAGAACAGCAGCGCCCCTGACCGAAGGTCAGGGGCGCTTTATACTGTCGGAAAGCTCCGGAGAGTACCGTAAGATCAAGAAATTGACACAATCCGACAGTGCATGCTATAATACAGGCGGACGCTGTTACTTTTGGCGGTCAGACCCTCTTTTCCTTTCCCGCAGTCTGCGGCAGGAAGGAGGTGGCGCGTGTGCAGAAAAAGGCTTTTCAGCTTTTCGTATGTACAGTAATTCTGCTGTACATTTTCTGTATAAAAGCGCATTGACCGCTCGGGTAGGCACCGAAACGGTCATCAATTCTATTTCTTGACTGTGAGGGTCTGACTGCGGTAACAGCGTCCCTTTATATTTATATAATAGCATACGCTCCGGCTTTGTCAAGGTGACAGGGCTGGAGCTTTTTATTCGATTTTCCATGTCTTCAGCTGCTCCAGATATTCTTTCCTCTCTACCAACGCACTCACTTCGCCGTTATAGTGTTCCCATTATAGCGCACGTTATGTCGTTCGTCAAATTATATTCCGATTTCGGAATATAATTTTATTTATCTCGTATGTAATCCGATTTGGAAATGTTTTCACAGAAGACGGCGTCCTGTAACCGCAAGATTTCAATCATCATTATAATCTGTGCCCGCAAAATTTGCCAAAGGCTGATTACAGAAGCCGTAATCGGTCGCGCGGAGGTGGTCTTCAACTGCTTAGCGCCTCAATCTCCCGCTGCGCGTTCCGCAGCGCCGTATCGATATCCTTCTGCCCGGTCACGCTCTGCCGGAAGGCATCGCACAGGATTTCCTGCTCCCTGCTGGTATCCTGATACGCACCGACCGCAGTTTCCCGATCCAGATATACCATCGGGTCCAGATACGCGCCGTAAAAGCTGTTCCGGTAGATCTCCTCCACCTCGCTGTCCAGATATGCAGGCATCATCTGCTCCGCCGCCATGATCTTTGCACCCTCGGCCCCCGCCGCAAAGCGGATGAACTCCCACGCCAGCTCCTGCTGCTGCGAGGAACGGCAGATGCCCATGCCGGTCTGGATAACGGTTTCACTGCTCTTCTGGTCCTCCGCCCAGGCCGGCGCTTCCGTCACGCCCCAGCGAAAATCAAACCGTCCCGCCCGATAGTCGGTCATCAGATAATTCAGATACCACGTACCGCCGATGTACATGCCGTACTGCCCCAGTTCAAAGCACTGCTGCTGTATATCCTGCGCGATGCAGGTGCTGTACTGCGGCATGCACCGTTCCTGCTGCATCTGCTGTACCCAACCGATGATCTGCCGCATGCTTTCCGCATTATCATAACCGCCGTTTTTTCCCGTTGCAAGCCACTGAATATCCATCGGCAGCGACATCATCGCGTATTCGCCCTCGCTCAGGCTGCTCTGCATCTGCTGCGCCAGTTCGTGCACTTGCTCCCATGTCAGCCGCTCCTTCGGATACGGAATGCCTGCCCGGTCAAACAGCTCGCAGTTGTACAGCAGCACATAACGATCCCGCCGGTAGGGAATTCCGTACTGATGTCCGTCAAACTGCATCTGCACCAGCTCCGCGCTGTCCCGCAGGTCATGTCCGTACTGCGCGAGCAGTTCGTCGAGCGGCTGCGCAATGCCGTATTCATACAGCTTGTACAGCGAGTCCATCGTACGGCAGAGAAACACATCGGTCTGCCTGCCGCTCAGCAGCCGCGCCTGCATTTTCTGGTCGTAGTAGGCATCCGGATAGCTGACCACCTCGACCTGCACATCGGGATGGCTGTCCTCAAACGCCCGTATCAGCTTCCAGTCATAGCTGGTCTTGTCGTAGTCCCACAGCACCACGGTAAGCATTGTCCTGCGCGAGACATCTGCGATATTGCTCTGCGCGGTGCAGCCGCACAGAGCGAGCAGCGCCGCCAGCAGCAGCAGTCCTTTTTTCCGCAACGCTATCCCTCCCGACGCTGATTTTTGAACTCGACGGGCGTCATGCCCGTGACCCTCTTGAAAATACGACTGAAATAGAATTTATCCTCATAGCCAACCATCTGTCCGACGCGGTACACCTTTGCATCCGTGAGCAGCAGCAGTTCCTTCGCCCGCTCAATACGGTACTCCACCAGCAGCTCGGTATAGCTTTTCCCGGTAAACTTCTTGAGCAGCGTGCTGAAATACGACGGATTCAGGCTGACCGCCCGTGCCGCCTCCTGCAGGGACGCCGCTTCGCGGTAGTGTGCCGCGATCCAGTCCTGCGCCATGCCGACGATCTTCGCACCGCCTTTTTCGCTCTCTCGAAGGAGAAAATCAGACAGATCCTGCCGCAAGCCATGCGATCACCTCGTCCAGCGTTTCCATGTGCAGCAGCTCCTCATAACTGCGGCAGCTGTTTGTCAGTACCGTGCGTATCGGCAGTTCATTGCGCTCGAAATGCTCCTGCACGATATACAGCAGCTCGAGCGCGATCGCACGCACAGTGGAACGGCTGAGCGCCAGCCGCTGCATATCGGTTTTGAGCCGCGCAAACACTCGTTCCAGCTCCTCCGGCGTGCCGGAAACCAGAATTTCGCTGAGCTCCGCACGCACACCGGACAGGCTGTAGCTGTCCTGCC
>ENA-ORSQ01001390-ORSQ01001390.1-human-gut-metagenome-genome-assembly--contig:-NODE-1390-length-12801-cov-2.967441_pt1 | contig 12801 bp, 8 predicted proteins | sample MGYA00241900_ERZ509164 | MGnify/ENA primary metagenome ERZ509164 (study PRJEB26280, sample SAMEA2338807) | human gut metagenome | biome: human gut; feature: human-associated habitat; material: faeces...
GGTTATTTTGATGTTGATAAATTTATTGAAATGACCACAACAAATGACTTTAAAATATATCCATGTTTCACGCGGGAAGATTTTTATGATTATATGATTGAAAATGGAGTTGACTGTGTTAAAGCCTATGAAGCTTTTGAGTGTATTCGAAAAGGATATGCAGTGTCCGTAAAGCATGATGAAGAATGGATGCAGCTAGAGATTCCTGAAGGAATAAAGAATGTTGCGAAAAATTACCGGTATGTATTTCCACGGGCGCATTGTATTGGATATGTACTGGGATATGCGAAACTGGCATATTATGCGAAAGTTGATGGGAAGATGTTTAGTAGGGTTGTTTTTGGGAAGAAATAATAGATTGGAAATATCCTCTTGTTTTTCTTCAATTGAAGATCATGGAGGATATTTCCAGTTTAGTAAAGGGGCTATTCGTGGATTTAAATTTTCTTGATCTTTTAATCGAAAATAACTCTTCTCTCACGTCAAAAAAGGAATGAAAGCTACCAAAACAGTAACTTCCATTCCTTTTTCAATTATCTCACACCAAAATCAACTCCTCTCTCCGGTTTATCTTTTCCCTGTTTTTCTTGAATAATCTTCTTATTGATTACAAGAATTACTGAAAAAGCAAAAGACTTTAAATATCATTCGTCAAAATTTCACTGCTCTGCTTAGTGAACAAAGTTCACAGATTTACCTTTCTCAACGAGATAATGTACAACTATAAAATGTTTTTCTTTAGTCGACTGATATGTAAGAAGAACACTGACTACAAAATCAGTGTCCTTCTTTCTTCCTTTACATATATTTCATAATAGTCGGCAATAATACATTCATATCTATTGGTTTTGCAACATGATCATTCATGCCACTTGCCAAAGCCATCTTCTTATCTTCTTCAAACGCATTTGCTGTCATTGCAACAATTGGAATCTGCGATTTGTTACCGTCTTTCAGTTCTCGAATTCTCCTGGATGCTTCATATCCGTTCATAATCGGCATCTGAATATCCATCAGAATCAGACTGTAGTAATTTTGCTTTGCTTTGTTAAACATATCAATACATGCAACGCCGTTCTCCGCTCTTTCTATCATGATTCCCTCTTCCGTCAAAAGTTCCGTTGCAATTTCTGCGTTCAAGTCATTATCTTCTACCAGAAGAACCCTTTTTCCTTCCAGTTTTTTGATATTCAACTGACCGTCTGCATGTTTCGGATTCCTTTCTTCCGCATTTGCTATTTTTAATAGAAGCGTGATTGTAAAAGTAGAACCTGCTCCCGGTTTGCTCTGAACTGTGATCTTGCCATTCATTAAATCCACCAGTTTCTTCACGATTCCCATGCCAAGTCCGCTACCTTCTATTCCGCTGTCTGACGAAGATCGTTCCTGTGAAAATGATTCAAAAATATGTTTTTGGAATTCTTCTGACATTCCGATTCCGTTGTCTGCTATGATAAGCTCTAATACACTCCAACCTTCTTTTTCGCCGGGATATTGGTTCAATGTACAGCTTATGTTACCGCCTTCACCCGTGTATTTCACAGCATTACTCAAAATGTTAATCGTAATTTCAGATGATCTTGCATCATCCATATGCAGGTATGGATATCGAATGTTCTTATTGACTTTCAGTGTTTGATGTTTTTCTTCTATCGGTTTCCTAAACATATCAATACATAAATCAAAGTTTTTAGAAACATCTGTTATTGTTTCATCCAGCGTTGCTTGGTTGTTTTCGATTCGTGCTAATTCAAGAATGTTATCAATCAAATGCAGCATTTTCTTTCCGCACAATAATATTTTTTCAAAGTAATCCTCTAATATAGTTGGCTCCTTTAAATGTTTCTCTCCCAATTCTGCATATCCAATGATTGCATTCATAGGGGTACGAATATCATGAGACATATTAAACAGAAATGTTGATTTTGCTTTATTAGCTGAATCGGCCAGTCTTGCAGCTTCCTGCAACAGTTTTTGCTGTTTCTGCTCATTTTCTTTTTGCTTCTTATATACAGAATATCCACAGGTACATAATATTAACAAAATACACGCTGTAATGCATCCCAGTACAATACTTAACTTATTCGTCTTCTCAACCATTCCATACGCTTTCTGCATATCCATTTCTATGCAGAAAGCACCTATCACTTCATTAGATTCATCTTCCGCTGTCACAGGATAACAGGCTGTAAAAATAGGTCCCCATGTTGTATCAACAATATCCTGAGAATATACTGTTTTTCCAGAAAGTGCTTTTTCTATATAAGGAACCATCTCCTTTTCAATCGGATCTCCTGGATGTCTGACGTCACCCGCCGATGGATCCAGTCCGTCTACAACGTAAATCAATCTACCGTCTTCATTTCTGGTTGCTGTGTAAATATATCTCGTAGAATTCAGCGTTCTGATTTCATTCATATATGTCGACATATTCTTGAATAGTTCTGTATTCTCATCAGCTTTACTTTTTATTTCATTAAAATCTTTTCGTCCCAGTCTGTCATTTACCAGCTTATGAACCGCATCTGCACTGGAAATATCTCGTTCAATTTCTGTTTTCAGAGCAGTTTTGGTATATGCTTGTTGTAAAATAAAAGTATATGCAACAACAAACAAAATCACCATTGCCAGAAGGAATACCAACCGTCCCTCAAAAATTTTCCAATGATTTACCGGATTTTGATCTTTTCTTTTTTGTTTTATATAGTTATTTTTCATCATCGTATTTCACATGCCTTTTGCCTCATAATCATTCATGACAGGCATTTTGCTTTCTCAACTCTTCGCTTATGGTCTGCTTAATTTTTTCCGCATCCAGCGGCTTTGCAAGATGAACATTCATTCCAGCCAGCCGGCTGTTGATAATGTCTTCTGCAAAGGCATTTGCGGACATTGCAATGATCGGAACCCTCATGGCATCTCTTCTTTTCATTTCCCTGATTATCCTTGCCGCATCCAGTCCATTCATCCTCGGCATCATAACATCCATATAAATTACCCCGAAATAATCCGGTGCGGATTTCCCGAAGATTTCAACTGCTTCCTGCCCGTCTGCTGCACATGTAACTTCCATACCACTGTCTTCCAGTATACATCTGGAAATTTCCATGTTCAGCACATTGTCTTCCACAACCAATGCCCGCATGCCTTCTACCGAATAATCATCAAGGCTTACTGGCTTATCTGATAAATTACTGTTTTTATCCTGTGTGCCAATTTTGAACGGAATTTTTACAATAACTGTTGTCCCAACACCTGCTTTGCTCTTCAGTTCAATACTTCCATCCATTCTGTCCACGAAAGGGAATATATATTCTTAATGAATCAACCAGTTATAATCTTTTCATTTTATCCATGATACTCTCCATTATACTGGATCAATGTAATATCTTCCACATTCGCGATCTTCCGGATCTTCTCTGTGAAATCAAGATCATTCTGGCGGCAGAACACTTCAACCGCCATCTCTGTCTTCTCTCCACGCATCGTCTTTGACTTTATGAAATATTTCATTTTTCCAAAGTTGCGGATAATTTCATCATCTGCCTCATCTCCCTGATAATGAATCACTGCGATATAGATCCTGCCCTTCTGCTGCTTATGATAGAACAAAAAGATCATTGCGATCATCACAACTGCCGCGATCAGAGCCAGCACATACATTCCTGCTCCGGTTGTGATTCCTGTAGTGATCGCCCAGAAAAGATATAGCAGATCCATCGGATCTTTCACCGCTGTACGGAAACGAACGATAGACAACGCTCCGACCATACCAAGTGAGATCACAATGTTCGTACTGATCGCCAGAGTAACCATACAGGTAAGAAGCGTCATTCCGACCAAAGTAACCGCAAAGCTTCTGGAAAAGATTACCCCTACATAAAATTTGCTGTAAACCATATAGATCACTGCTCCGAGAAGCAACGCCACGATCAGCGAAATTGCCATCTTCGGTGCATTAAAGCTGTCAAATACGCCGGATTCCAGCACCGACTTCTTAATCATATCTTGTATACTCATAATAGTTTTCTCTCCTGTGTTTCATTCCAATATTCAAATCCATGCAAATACTGCGATTTTTCATAACAGAGTACATATTTTGATACTGCTGTGAATTCTTGTGCATTTGGTGGAAGCAAGTCACGCACGATCTGTGGAAGCATCTCTGTGAATTTCACTTCCATAACCAGTTTCCCCGCTTCAAGCACCGGAAGTGTCGGAAGGGACGGATCAAAGATGTCATAACTTCCGACCGCTGCCCTCACATCACTGTCAAATGTAATCCTGACTGTCCCCTCATCCATGATCCACGGTACACGGTCATAGTCAACGATCGTACGTGGACGCATGAGATTGCTGACGCATTCCACATAAAATTCTCTGCACAATGAATATGGACTGCTTAACAAAAATTTATAATCTCCATCAAGGATCTTATAGAATTCTTTCTTTGTCAGCGGAGCACTTTCTTTATAAATATAACTTCCGAATTTCTTCTTCCGCTCCAGTTTGATCGAACGGTCACTACAATCATAAATACGGATCCTGTATTTTTTTCGCATCAGGACACCAGATTCCTTTTCCGCATAAGCGTTGTTGAAATAATCTTCAAAATAGAGGCTGCGGATCATATAACCATTTCCCTTTGCATTTGGATCCTTTTTCAGCAAATGCTTCATCCTCAGCTCCAGCAATTCTTTCTCACTGGTACTGATCAGATATTTCCATTCATTACGGAAGCGTTCTTTTGATAAATCATTCCTCATAAATATCTTCCTCAACATTTTGTCCGCCTGTAATGTAGAAACATTTCATACCATAATTCTTTCCGTCATCTGTTACATAATAATCAAATGCATCCTGCGTCTTCCCGGATTCGTTTGTCGCACGGATACGCACAAAATACTGACCATCTGCCGGAACTGTAGTCTCCGCTTCCGGAATTTGAATATTATCCTGACGAAATACGATCTCATTAAACTTATAATCTTTTGCCAGTTCAACTGTATAAGTGATCGTCTCTGCATCAAAGTCATACGATGCGTCCCAGTTGAACTTCAAAATATTTCCCTCGATTACCGGTTTTCCGATAAAAAACGGCATTGGCTTTTCCAGGCTCTCCTTATAAAGTTCATAATTTTGTTCTACCTCTGAAGGGATTGCCGATGCAATTGTTTCATACTTCGCTTCAGTCAACGGTGCATACATCTGGTCCGGCATCTGATTTAAATACTTCTGAGTAACTGTACGATATTTCTCTATCATACTGCTGATCCGATCCACACTGAGATAGGATCTCAGATCCTGGATCGCCGCGTCAAGTTTCTCACGGAAATCCTCCGACTGCAGACATCTTTGAAAGAGAACATTTCCCCAGTAATTACTGACTCCACATTCCCAACTGCCTTGATCGGAACGGTTTTTAATGTTATATTCGGTTCTCATGAAAGAGCCGTCATTATCCCACGCAATCAGATACCATGTGTCCGAATTCTGTGGACTATATAAATATGTATTACGATTCTGTGTATCTACATTTCCGGTCAGTATCTGATACGCCATCCAGTACGTCAGATTTTCTCTGTCAAAATATTGATCCAGGATATCCGCAATCGGTTGAGAAATATCATTCAGATCTGTCAGCATTTGAATCAGTTTCGTATGATCTGAATCTCCTTTGATCTCCAGGAGCTTTTCAAAGGCTTTCTGGTCATAGGTCGGATCGTCTTCTTTTTTTATTACATCTTCATAGCGGAAAAACTCAAACGAATTAATTTTGTACAACTGTCCTTTCGAATCCATTCCATGGTTCTTCATTCCTGTCTTGTTCAGCTGTTCCACCTGTGTGTACAATCCATAGTCCTGGAATTCTGAGCTGTCCCCCTCGGTAAGATCTCTTACATATAAATGTACGAACTGAGTTCTAAGAGACATCAGCTGCGGTATCCCTTTCAGAAGATCGTAGGACAGCTTATTACGGAAACGCATTCCCTCTGTCTGATGTTTATTCAGATTGATCGTGCGCTGTCCACGCCAGGTTCCCTTATTCTTCTTCAGCTCAATCTTATAGTTTTTCTGCGAATTACGGCTCGATGTCTGTCCTCTGATCTGCACGGTAGCATTCGGCACATTTTCACCATATCCAACCTCCCCGCTCTGCGGACCTGACTCATCACCAACCTGAAGAAGCGCCGCTGTCTGGTAACGGTCTACTCCCATCTTGTCATAATCATAGGCCGAATAACTGTTGATCTCCTTCCAGGTGTGATCCGTACCCTCTGAAGAATTTCCTTGAGAAACAGTAAGATACATCGTCACAACACTCGTCTCGTCATCATTTTCATAGAGACTATCCTTATCCCTGAGGTGAACGTCGTTGATATCCTGTGTCTCTGCCTTTTTTATCTCTTCCTGTTGTTCTGTCTGTTTCTTTGAAGTATCCCCTGTGTTCTCCGGGGTGGTACATCCCGTCAGGCAACAGGACATTCCTAATAAAAGGGCACATCCCAACGCAAGTAATTTATATTTTTTCAAGCTTATCTCCCCTCTCTATTTTCTCTTCCAAAAAGCATCCAAGCCGTGTGAAGAAACCTGTTTTATCCTCTGCCACGATCGGCTGTACACTCAAAATATAATACGGTAGTTTTTTTATAAAATATCCAAGACGCAGTGTACAGATCAAAAAGAACACCGCACTTCCCAATAAAAATCCGAATCCATAATACACCTGTGGGAAGAATAAAGACACACAGGTAAATGTCGTCGTACACGCGGCGAACATTCCTGTTGCAAATAATGCTCCCTTGTAATCTGTAAAATAAAGTAAGATCAGCATCATTGTGTTAGCAATTGCATAGAGTCCATAACCGACACAGAGTGTACGGAAATATCCTTCCATAAGATCATTAAATCCAAGCGGAAGATATGTCAGAAGCAGCTGTCCGATCGAAATAGCCAGTGCCGTTGTAAGCAGCTGCTTTAACGCCGTATATTTCAGCTCCATGTTTAAGACCTTTCTCATCTCATTTCCCGCCTGCAGGATATCCTTGATTTCTCCCTTGTCATTAAACAAACTATAATAATTCCGATATTTCGGATAGAAATTCACTTCCACAGATACAACGAAATTAACGGTTGTAATAAGGATCGTCAAATAGGCGATCATTGCAGGTACATCATGATACGGTGCACCATAAAATAATCCCTGAACATGTACACGGATCGGTCCGCACCACATGATAACAAGATGTGCAAATAGTCCGATGTTCGTGAACAAGCCTGTAAACGCAAGCGGAAGGAACTGATCCACCCAGCGTAAAAAGAAAAATGCACTGATCTCTCTCTGCGGAAAATAACGGTACAACAGCGTCACATCCCAAAGCAGCATGATTCCATAACCGATCGTAACTGCGATCATCAACGCCTCTACATGTGGAATCCCAATCAGGATCAATAGGAATCCGACCAACAATGATACCGCTACCGCTGTAATAAATGAAATAAGAATCCCTTTGTAATCCTTGATCGCTGTCAGATAACTCATCGCATTCCAGGTGACGATCAATTCTCCGAAAAACTCCAGGCACAAAAACTGATCGATCAGATTGATTCCTGAAAACAGAAGAAAAATCCCATACATGATTCCGCCGACTACAAGCAGGATCGCTGTTGAACCCCAGAAAGAAGAAAGCACCGCCTCGTGGCGTTCTTCATACAGCATATCCGCAATATATCTCGTCACGACCATAGAGAAGAAACTGGTCACGGTCAACAAAGCGAGAAGTGTGTAAGTAATCATACAGTTCAGAAGTTCCCGGTTATGTCTCGTCGCACCGGTATGATCGCAGATAAAAGCAATTCCTACCAACAGCACGATACCGAGCAGCATCGGACCTGTACAGATCACGCCTGCATACCCATACGCTTTTGCCGTCGCTGCAAGTCCGCGCTTCTGGAATAATTTTTTTAACTCAAATCCGATTCCGGCCATCTGCCGCTTCCACCTCCTGATACATCTTCCGGTACTTTTCAATCATTTCTTCTTTTCGATAATATGCTTTCACTCGTTTCTGTGCATTCTCCCCCATGCGGAGTCTCCGAGCTCTGGAAGCGCACATCTGATCCATTGCCTGCGCGAGCCCCTCTCGATACATCGGTGGAACACAATATCCTGCTTTTCCGTATCGATCCTCCTCGTTACCATTCAGAAGCTCCCTGCAGCATCCTACATCTGTAGTCACACAAGGCCGCCTTGCAGCAAATGATTCTAAAACAGACAGCGGCTGTCCTTCCGATATACTCGTCAAAATTGTAAAGTCCAGCTTCTCCATATAAGAGATGATATCCACTCGTCCTGTAAAGATCACATTTTCCAGATGAAGCTGATCGACCAGCGCATAACACTCCTGCGCATACTCCTCATCATCGACGCCTCCCATAATGTGGAGACGTACATGTTCTCTTGTCGTGCAAAGCTCATAAAACGCATAGATCATCGTCTTGATATCCTTGATCGGTGCCAGACGCACGATCGCACCGATGTCAACCCATCCGTCTTCCTCTTTCAATGGAATAGGGGAAAGCCTTTCATAGTTGATTCCGTTCTCAACGACACGACATTTCTCCTTGTCACATCCCATCTGGATCTGTGCATGCATGGCATTGGTAAATAATGCTGAGACTAGAAACGCTCTCGTATAAATAATATCCGACAGCATATAGAAGAAAGAAATCCACTGCTTTTTAAATGCCGGCTGTACCCATTTTGCACGAATGATCTCTTCTTCACGCTCTCTTGTGTATATTCCATGCTCTGTCAGCAGCACTTTCTTCTTATAAACATACCCGCCCAGGCATGCAAGAAGTCCGCCATATCCTGTACAGATTGCATGATAGACATCTGCCTTGGGCACTTCACTTCCCATTAGATAAAGGACCGGAAGCAGCATAGAACGCATTGTGTGAAATGCATCCGCAAACGGAGTATATGGATAATCTTTTATACAGCACTCCGTCAATATATTCAGGAATTCCTCACTTCTTAAAAAAGACATAGGATTCAGCTTCTGGTCATGGTAGAGCCGAAACAAGATTTCCCAATTCGGGCGTCTACACAGCATCAGCTCTTTCAGGCTGTTCGTCTCTTCCTCTGTAAAGGCATGAAGCATTTTTCCTGAATCCTTCAGCCGCAAGGCGTCATCTAGAAAGACCTCGTGAACTTCTACAACATTTTTCGGAAGCTCGTAGACAAATTTCCCTTTATCCTTCGCATTTGCCCCAATCACCCACAGAACAAACTCATGCTCTTTCATTTCATTGATATACTGGTGCATCCAGGTGGATACACCTCCAAATATGTAGGGATAACACCCCTCCAATATGAGACAGATTCTCACAATTAACTCCTTATCTGTCGCGTGTTACCGCTTTGTATTTCAATCTTCTAATTTCTCAATAGTTACTGTTGGTTCCTTTGCCTGAAGCAGATAGAGATTTCCTGTCAGATGTGTAAGTTTTCCTCCCGAAACTTCACCTGGTGTTCCTTCATTGATCCTCACCATAAAATATACTTCATCATAGAAGTTTTTAAGCTTCAATTCTATAGACTGCTCTGTCACTGTCTTTGTAAATGTAACCGCTCCATAACGCTGAATCGCACCGGATAGTTCCGAACCGGTGAGTTGTCTCAAGGACGGTGCCGAATCCACCAGCCAGTCCATATAATCAGCGAGGTTGCTCTTCATCTTTTCCCAGCCAAGCGCTGCACCGCGGTCTTCGTCCAGAAGATCATCCGGATGAATAAAATGACTGTTCACAAAATGCATATTTAATTCCGACAGTGCCGCCATCTTCATATAATCATCGATAATTGCACCGGAGATGATACGCGGCTGTTCTACAATCCCATCCTTTGCAACTTCAAATTCCTGCACATACGCAAACTCACCGGTGAAATAATTACTGGCGATCGTCCGGATCTCCGGGAAATCTTTCGCGAGCATCTCTCTTCCTTCTGCTGACAATACATTGGACGGCGGTACATAGACTGACATTGATACACTGGGAAATGTATCCTCTCCAAAATGGATCAATTCTTTTACAGCCTTTTTCATGGCCGCCTCATTTTTCCATGTATCATACGGAAGCACGTCACCATAATCCACATTTGAAAGACTCAACGGCTGATGATTGTATCCATGATACCCGAGTTCTCCACCTTGATGAAGCAGCATATTTCCAAAATACTGAAAACGCCTGGTATCCTTCTGTTTCTTAATCGTTCCATCCGTCGCATCCTCATAATTTTCAATAATCACACCGGTATAGCGAATGTTGTGATCGGATGCAAGCTCCAGCATATCCGGCCACCACACATCCATATAGAAATCACTAATGCTCATTCCATAGTCCCGCTTCACATAAGTAGCATCTCCCTCCGGAACCGGTGCTGGAAAGTCATCCAGATAAAATGCTGATCCATTGATCACCGGATAAACCCCCACATCAGTAAGGAGACTGTAGGAAGCCGCATAGAATCCACGCACCGCCTTCTCATACAGTCCAAAGTTGTCTACTACAAACTTCCCTTTTCCATATTGGTTCTCCCAAATGACAGGCTGACCGTTTTTTTTATTGACATGCGCATAAACCTTCGCATTCTCACTCAGCTGCACTGCCCAGGCAGAGTCATACGGATCCGTGATTGCATAAGCCTGTCCGCCGCCAAGCATAAATTCCGGCTCAAAATAAATACTGTCTACAAGTGTATTGTCATATCCGGAAGAAATGATTCCAAGCTTCTGCTCAATCACTGATGAATACGCTGTTTTCTGAAGTGTCAGGGCAAAAAGTACATTCCCACCTTCTGACACCCAATCACACAGTTCCATAAGATTCTCTTTCAACGTACTTACATCACTCAGTAATACAACAACCGTTTCATAAGCATGATAATCTGGAATAGAGGATGCACTCTGCAGGTCTACCACATCTGTTCCAACCTTCATATCTTTAAAAATTTGTTGAAACTGCTCCCATGCAGCCACACTCGCCTCATCCTCACTGTTACGAAGTACCAGACAGGTCTTCGGCAGTGATTTCGCAGCCATCTGTTCCGTAACCACTTCTTCCTGACTGAGATATGCGACTTTTCTGTTTTTTTCAGTATATTGAATTCCACTTCGTTCAGCAAAAAGGACGACCGCGATCATCAGAAATACACCCAGGATCACCAGCATACTTTTAAACGGAAATGTTTTCAATGATTTTAATCCAGCCAAAAAGCCAATACCTCCTTACTCTTAGACGACAGATAGATCTGCTCCTCTTTCATCTGTCTTAAACACTGCTGCAGCTCCGCTCCCTTTTTTCGTTCTGCCAGATACCGGATCTTCAAAATCCAGAACTCCTCTTTCCGATGCCATTTCTGATCCATCAGCCCTAGAATCTCTTCCGCCTGAACATAATCTCCTGTTTTCATCAGATTTTGGAACAGACGCACACATGTGGAGAGCGTTGCTTTTATCTTCAGCTTTTGATTCAAAAGCCGGATATAACGAACTCGCTGTTCTTTCTCCATCTGTGCTTCCAGAATCCCCTGATTCAGATACTCTTCCATAAAATCACAGTACTGCTCCAGGATCTCCGGATCGTCCGGTGATGCCGCATACAGCTTCTCCATCTTCTGCAAACGAAAATCATATTCCTTGGAAAGTTCAACCATGGCTGTGATTGCATAATGGACAACCTCTACATCTTCATTCATGCGGGCCTGTTTCAGAAGATCCATATATTCTTCCGGATCATCATTTAACACATCCATGATCAGTTCACGGCGCACTCTCGGTTCGTTAATCAAAAGTGCTTCCTCTAACGGAACGATCTTTTTGTCCGTATCCGAAACTGCCTGAAAAATATTTTTATAAATCTCTTCATTTACACGAAGCTTTTCCACTCCCGGTTCTATCCTATTGTCTCTTCTGGTCAACATTTGCAAATGCAAAAGCAGCACGCACACTGTTCCCCAGAAAGGAACGAAGATCACAAGTGCCATCAGATATTTTTTCACCTTCAGCAGATGTGTCTTTATCCCCAGCCAGACCAGCACACAGCAGACAATATGTAACAGGATCAGGAATACTCCAAGCACTGTCTGAATCATAATTTTTCTCCTGTATTTGCATTCTCCACGGTATCGATCTCATGACAGACGAAGCCGTCATTTTCCAGTCTTGCAAGAATGATCGGCAAGGAACTTCTGTCCGTCTGTGAAAGAATGAGGAAGAGCTCTCCTTTTTCAGAAATCCCCCAGACATCATTTTCACGGACCGAAGCCTGTAGCGCTGTGTCTGCCTCTTCCAGTGTCATCTTCGGATACTCCAGCTTCAAAAGCACATAGGATGCCCGATTCTCCTCCCTCATAGAATGGAAGGAATACAGCCGTTCTTCAAAATACTCCTGCTTCAATATACGTGTACCCTGCACGTACTGCCTGTTCTTGATTGCCTCCTGATATTCCAGTGCGCGCAAAAGTGCTGTTTCTACCAGACCGCAGAGAATCTGGAACAGATTCAGATAATAGAGGGAAAGCTGTTCATTTCCCACTTCCTGAATGAAAATCAGCATCACGAGCTCTCCATCCTTGTGAATCCCGTTCATATACATCGGATAGCCGTCCAGGAAATTCCGGTTTACCCACACCTTTCCGGACACAATCGTCTCTTTCGCTTCCAGATAATCATCCAGACAAATGGATTTTTTCAACACATCTGTCATTCCCTGGGATGCGATCTCAAGGCGTCC
>ENA-ORSQ01001394-ORSQ01001394.1-human-gut-metagenome-genome-assembly--contig:-NODE-1394-length-12787-cov-2.745366_pt1 | contig 12787 bp, 8 predicted proteins | sample MGYA00241900_ERZ509164 | MGnify/ENA primary metagenome ERZ509164 (study PRJEB26280, sample SAMEA2338807) | human gut metagenome | biome: human gut; feature: human-associated habitat; material: faeces...
TCTTGCACATACTTCCCATCATGGCTCCTGCTGTTAATAATCTTCCAAGTGCTGCCGTTGCTACCGGACTTGTATTATGTTTCTGTCTTGCTGTCTCCACGACATCTTTTGTATATGCAGCAAAAAAACGAACCTGGTCATTTGCTGCTGTTCCTCTGATAATATAATCGTTCATCTTTTTTCCTTTCAATTTGCAATATAATATAATCTTTGTGTATCTTCTTTAACTTCATCCATTGTCTCTGCATCCAGAACACGCACGGATGAAAATCCCGCTTCATAAAGAAAGCTTACAACCTCTTCTTGTTCGTAAGCTTTCTGTAAATGTAATTCTTCGTACTTGTTATATGTACCTTGCTCATTCTGAATAAACAGGCTCAACTGATATTCATTGATACGTTCTTCTTCATCATAAAAATTATCCCAGATAAAGCTCGCATCCTCACGGTCTTCTGCAAATGTATTGCACGCAAGGATCTCTTTATACTTATAATGACTGTTCATATCAAATACAAACACACCATCTTCTTTTAAAAATTCTCTGACTCTTCTGAATGCTTCTTTTAAATCTTCTTCCTCTAGAATATAATTCATACAATCGCAGATACTAACCGCTGCATCTACCTGCTGCGGAAGCTCTAATGACACCATGTCCTGCAATACATATAAAATATGATCATCCTCTTCACTAGCCGCGATCTCCAGCATATCCATAGAATTATCAACAGCCGTAACCTGATAACCTTCTCTTGCAAGCTTTCGTGCCATCTTTCCTGTCCCACATCCAAGATCTAATACCTGTGCATCTTTATCAATCTTATATTCTTTGAATATATTTAAAATATTTAAAAGCCATTCATCATATGGGGTCTGATCCATAAATTCATCATACACCCTTGCAAAATCTCTGTAACTTTCCATCTTATCCTCTTATAGTAATGGTGCCAGTAATCGTAAGACACTCTGCGTCAATGTTTTTCTTAAATTTCCTTGACACATCTCTTTTGTGATCCTCTGGCTGATCTCAAATGTTTTCTCCATATCATGTTTTAACTGCATAACTGCATCATTCTTATACATAAAAACACCATTTTCAAAATGCAGATAAAGGCTTCGATAATCCATGTTGATCGTTCCAACTGTTGCCACCTTATCATCACTTGCAAAACACTTTGCATGAATAAACCCAGGAGTATATTCATAAATATGAATTCCAGCTTCCACCAACTGCTTATAATAAGATTGTGTCAATAAGAATACTAACTTCTTATCTGGAATTCCAGGAGTTACGATCTTTATATCAACTCCTCTTTTGGCAGCAAGGCAAAGAGCTGTTGTCATCTCGTTGTCAATGATCAGATATGGGGTGTAAATATAAACATAATGATTTGCAGTATTAATGATATTTAAATATACATTTTCTCCAACAATCTCATGATCTAATGGATTATCCGCATAAGGTTGTATAAATCCCTTTCCTTTAAAGGCATCTTCATAATGCTTATGTGGCAGAAAGGCTCCATATCCTTCATCTGTCTTACGGATCGCATTCCATACCTGCAAAAACATAACAGTGAAATTCCACACTGCATCTCCCGTCACCTTAAGTCCAGCATCTTTCCAATATCCAAAACGTTCAACCTTATTAATATATTCATCAGATAAATTCAATCCACCAGTATATGCTGTATGCCCATCGATCACAACTACTTTTCTATGATCTCTGTTATTCCATGCCGTTGAAACAAATGGTTTGATCGGATTAAATGGCATCGCCATGATCCCAAACCGCTCAAGCTCTTTGTAATATTTATAAGGGAGCAGATCCACACATCCTACATCATCGTACATAAAACGTACTTCAACACCATCATTGACTCTGTCTTTCAGAACTTCCAAGATCGTATCCCACATATATCCTCTTGAAACAATAAAAAATTCCATAAAGATATAATGCTTTGCCTTCTTAAGGTCCTCGATCAGTTCTTCAAACATTGCCTCTCCCGATGGATAATACTTCGCATCGGAATTCTCGTAAATCGGATATCCACCATACTGATCTATATACTTTGCCTGTCCTGCGACCTGATAATCTTCCTGTTCCAGTCGTTCCATCACTCCATAATCCTGTCCAAGCAGAAATTCTGTATCCTCGATCGACTGTTCAAGTTCCATACGGAGCTTCTTCGCTGGCTGCTTATCTCCCAGGACCAGATATAAGAATCCGCCAAAAATCGGAAACAAAAGGATTGGTATCGTCCATGCAAGTTTATACGCCGGATTATCATCTTTATTCGCAATATAGATCACAACAGTAATGCTGAATATGCGAAATACCCATTCGATCGCTTTGGAATATTCTCCGATCACCACAACCATATAGGTCATCCAGATCATCTGTAAAATGATCGCAACGGTCACGAATACCAGTCTTCGAAGTAAAAATTTAAGAATTTTTGAAATTGGTTTTGTTAAATGTTCTGCTATCTTCATCTTACGTCCTTACCTTCTTCAAAAGCTACTTCTTTTCATCTTAACATAGATACCATTCAATTTCAATTTTTATTTCATGAATCCTGACATCATGCAGCCTCCCGCTGCCCCGCATTCCATGATCTTTGTAATATTTTCTTCATTAATTCCACCAATTCCATACACCGGAATCTTGACCGCATTTACTACATCCGCCAAAAATTCAAGTCCCCTTGGCGGCAGACCTTTTTTACAATCTGTCACAAAGACATGTCCTGCAAACACAAAATCCACTCCCAGTTTCTGTGCTTTTATCGCCTCTTCTGGCTTATGGATCGATGTGCTGACAGATTCAAAATCAGACAGATTCCCCGCTTCTTTTAAAAATACCGGATATGGAAGATGAATCTTCTTGATTCCAAGTCTTCTTGCCACATCGATAAAATTATGAATGGTTAAGGAAGCACCGTTTCTGTCACAGATTTCCTTACATTTCTCTGCGATCTCATAGTACTCTTCTTCTGACAGATCCTTTTCTCTTAATACGATCGTTTTCACATCTTTCTTTGACAGATCCTCGATCACATCAAAAAATGGTCGTTTACATAGATTTCTATTTGTCACTGCGATAAAACATGGTTTGTTCATTTTAACTTCCTTTCGTATTTTCCTGACTTTCCTTCTGCTTTCTTATCTTACGGTTCATGATCCCGCCTAATCTTCCTGTTTCACTGGCTGATAATGACTTCCATCCACTCTTCTTTAGTTGATCAAGCAGACCAAGTTCTGCAGCAGTTTCATATTTTAACCGTTCCATCTCATTCATTTCTTCGAATGTCTTTTCTATAAAATCCTTTTCCTTTGGCATGATCTTCTTCCTTTCTGATTTGTCATTTTCTATTCTTAGAATATGACAAATCAGAAATTTCATACATGCACGGGAATTGTTTTTTGCAGGGTTACAGAATAAATGTAAATTTCTTTTACACACTTTCCTGTGATCTTTTCCAATGCTTGTTGGTAAGATTCCATCTGTGCACGATAACGTCTGATCAAAATATCCTCTTCCCCTTCTCTGACCCGGTCTGTTTTATAATCTACCAAAATAATTTTATCTTCTTCCTCAAAATATACATCAATAATTCCCTGAACAACAACAAAATCATCCGTTTTTGCATCTTTGTTCATGTCAGAAAATGGAATTCCCGTCACAAACTGCCGTTCTTTATAAAGCAGTTTCTTCTGTGCTGCCTCTTTCATCCTCTTCCCAAGTTCTGATCTCGTCAGAGCGAGGATTTCTTTTCGATAGATTACTTTTTCATATTCTTTTTTTAATTTTCCAAGAGAGATCCATCTTTCGATATCTTCGTTTAAACTTTTCATTGTATAGTCTTTGGAAAAATCTAGTAATTCAAAAACTTTGTGAATGATCGTACCTTTGGATGCCGCTGAAATCTTTTCAGTTTTCTTGACAAATGATGGTATCCTTTTTTCTTTCTCCATAAAAACAGATGAATACATCACTTCCTCAGTATCTGCTGCCTGACTCATACGTTTGATCTCTGATACAGAATATTTTAAACGACCTTTTGTCTCTGCCTCATTGCGGTAATGATATGCAAAACTCTCTTTCAGCGCTTTTACATTTTCGTTTGGAATCTGATCATTTAGACGTTCATAGAAGATCTGGCGGTTCATCTCATGAAGAAGTTCATTTCCTTCCTGCTGCCACAAAAGATCTTCCAGAGTATAGAGCTTCAATCGATAATCCTGTTTTGGAATCATCGGAAGTGCCTTTTTGATCCAGTCAAAATAACTCCTTCCGCTCAAACGATCAATTGCTGTGACCTCTCCTTTTGCATTCCAGTCAATATCATCTTTCTTGATCCCAGTCAAGATCAGTTTTTCTTTTGCTCTTGTCATTGCAACATAAAGAACTCTTAATTCTTCTCCTAAAGACTCTCTTGTCATCTGATTTTTGATCAGATTCTTTAAGATCGTCTTCTTTCTTGTACGATAAACGGGATCAACATGATCTGCTCCGATAAAATAATCTCCGTGGAAGATCATACTTCCATTCCCATCCCTTAAATTAAATTTCTGATGGATCTTTGATACAAAAACAATCGGATATTCCAATCCCTTACTTTTATGGATACTGGAAATACGGACCAGATCCTGATCTTCGCTCATCGTATTTGCCTCTCCATAATCCATATCGTATTCCCTGCACTGTTCGATAAACCGCACAAAATGAAACAATCCCTTAATCTGGCTGCTTTCAAAAGCTTTTGCCTGTTCAACGAGCATCAGGATATTTCCTTGTCGTTTCTTTCCTTGCGGCATGGCTCCTGCATAATGATAATACCCACTTTTTTCCAGAGCCAGCCAGATCAACTGTGTTAATGGCAGATATGTCTTGGCATCCCGTAACAAATCAAGCAATTCCAGTGCTTTCTTTGATTTTTCCATCTTATCTTTCGTCTCACAAAGACATTCATAGATAGAATCTTTTTCTCCATCTACCTTTAATCGTCCTAGTTCTTCCTCTGACATCCCGATCATTGGAGACCTTAAGACAGCTGCAAGATCAATATCCATATATATATTATCAACTACAGACAATAAACTTAATAACGTGCGGATCTCCACCGTATCAAAATACCCTTTCTGATTATTTGCAAATGCTGGGATTCCCGCATTCATCAATTCTTTCTGGATCACTTCCGCATTTGTCTTCATAGAACGAAGCAAAATAACGATATCACTGTATTGGGCTTTTCTTAAAATCATATTGCCTTCTTCATCTTTTCCAGTGACCATCATTGGATCTTCTCCATCGATCATCTCATGAATCCTTGTTGCGATCATTCTGGCTTCCAAAACAACTGCGTCTTCTTCCGAGTCTTTGACTTCATTAGATTCTAACAGTAACAGTTCTGTCTGTGCATCACATCCCTGTTCAAATTCCATCGTTGGAACAAGAGCAACATTTTGAGTATATTCGATATTTCCAAGATCTTCATGCATGATCTGGTAAAACACGTCATTGACAAATGTAAGGACCTCACTGCGGCTTCGGAAATTATTACGGAGCTCAATGAGCTGATATTCTTCCCCCTTTTGCTGATATCCATGATATTTTTCAAGAAACAGCTCTGGCCTTGCCAGTCGGAAACTATAAATACTCTGCTTAACATCCCCTACCATAAACATATTATGACCGCCTTCGGATTCTTTGGATACACTCCTTAAGATCGCATCCTGAATATAGTTACTGTCTTGATATTCATCGATATAGATTTCTTCGTATCCATCGGACTTTTCTCTTGCGATCTTACTTGGCACTGGATTGCCTTCCTCATCATAATGATCGATCAAAAGTTCCAGCGCAAAATGTTCCATATCATCGAAATCCATGATATTTTCATTCTTCTTTTTCTCATCATAACGGATCATAAATTCTCTCGTCAGACCGATCAATCCTTTTAATGGACTTTTGATCTTTCTTAATTCATGAAAAATTTCTGACTCATTTTCATAAAAATATGCTGCTTTCAGATCATCAAGCAGATTGTACGCCTGATTTCTTTCATACTTACACTGATCCTGAAGCATTTCATCAATCTCATCTGTTTTTTTCTTACGTCCAGAAAGTCGTGGTTTCTCCATCTTTACAAAGCTTTCACATAATTCAGAAAATGTCTGTGCTTCTTTGATCTTTATGATGATCTCTAAATCTTTTCGCAGTGTTTTTTCATAAAAATATGGTCCACCAGGAGAAAGTGCCAGTTCTAATGCTTCCTGAATCGTATCATATGCACCATCTATCGAAAATCTTGCATCTCTTAAGATGATCTTCATAAATGGTGCCTGATCAAACTGTTCTTTTGTCTCTACTGAAATATTTTCTTCTGCCTGATCAAGCCATTTTTCTGGTTCTCTGTGGCTTCTTGCATTTTCATATAACTTTAAAATATATTCACTGATGATATTATCATTTTTTCCTGGAGAATAAGATTCGATCAGATTGATAAAATCTTCTTCTTTTTTCTCATAAGCTTCTTCCAACAGATCATCCAATATTTCTTTTCTTATTGCAGATAATCTTCCTTCATCCCCCGGTGCTGTGCTTGGATCAATGCCAAGCACATAAAAATAATCACGGATTAAATTCATACAAAAACTATGGATCGTTGTGATCTGTGCCTTGTGGATCAATGACAGCTGCTTAACAAAATGCTGATTTCCTGGAAATTCCCGCACCTTTTCATCAAGTGCCGCCATAATCCTTTCTTTCATCTCCCCTGCTGCTGCTTTCGTAAATGTCACGACAAGCAGATGATCCACATCGATCGGATGTTTTTCGTCCGTGATCTTTTGTATAATACGTTCTACCAGTACCGCCGTCTTTCCAGAACCTGCCGCAGCAGATACTAAGATGTCGGCATCTCTTTGATCAATGACTTTCTGCTGTTGTTTGGTCCAAGGCATGTTTTCCCTCCTCTAGTGATACTTTCTTAATCTTCTCTACCTGATCAACACCATCTTCATAGGCGCAGATATTCTTAAACTCACAATACTCACAAGGTTTTCTTCCTTCATATTCATATGGCTTTATAGAAATATCTCCATGCATCAATGAATTTCCAAGCTCTGTCATTTTCTTTTCCACAATTCTTCCCAGATTGAACAACTGTGTTGTATTTAAAACAGAAGATCTCTTGTCATATCCATTCTTCGTTGCACGAACCGGCAGTGTCAGATATCCTTCTGATCCCGTATGTTCCATATGATCGATCAACTGAAAATCTTCATTGACGACGCCACTCATCTTAAGATCTTTTAAAATCTTATCTTCCGCCTCATTCTCGTGTTCTACATTGACGATCGGATCATCCAAATGAAAATAAAACATTCCTGCCGGATATACCCGCTTTCCTGTTTTCTTTTCGTATAATTCCATCATTGCATTCATATAAATGATCAGCTGCATCTGCAATCCATGAAAAATCTTGGCAAAATCAAACTTCTGTTTACCTGATTTGTAATCGATGATCTTTAAATATTTATTTTCATCATCTTCTATACTATCCATACGGTCAACCACTCCAGAAAAGAACATTTTCTCTCCATCTTCTAAAGCAAACGTCATGGAATCTAAATGATTTTCCTCTCCAAAGGCAATCTCATATTCTTCTGGTGTAAAATCACCCCTCTTGATATGTTGTTCCATCGCCCATACCGCTCGTTTAGAGATTCGTTTCATCCGCTCCAGGACATATTCATTTCTGTGGCTGCTCTCAAACAATTCTTTTTGGATATCCGTAACTGCCTGCTCGACCATCAGTTCTACAAATTCATCTCTTGATGTATCATCCGCAAACTTCCAATCACTCCGCTTTCCAACTAATTCCATCGTCTTATGAAAAACTTTTCCCATATCGGTCGGCAGGATTTCATGCACCAGACGTTTTCGAAGCCTTAATCCATACTGCATAAAATGAGAAAATGCACAACCGGCAAATTTCTCCATTCTTGTTACACTTCCTGAAATCGTATCCCCATACAGATCATGGATCAGTTCCTTGCTCAATGGCAATGCCTGATTGGTGTAAAATCTTGCATCTACATAATCACCCACAGGTTCCAACTCTTTTAAAGCATGATATAACGTCTGCATCCATTTCATTTTCTCCGGATCATCGTCTCTTTCATCAAATTCCATCTCCTGCAGACAAAGAATCATCTGATCTAACGCTTCTTCCCTTGTATAGCCCGTCTGCACTTCTTCTTCCTGCATCGTAACCTTTAATTTTGGAAAAATGCGTTGAATCCTTTCAATAAAATAGGACGGACGGTTATTATTTCCTGCTGCATCCATCATGCGATAGGATAAATACAAACGATCGGTTGGTTTTGACACCGTAAGATACAAATAAAACTGTTCCATATAGGCAGACTGTTTGATGCCAGGCGCCAGATTTATTCCATAGGTTTCAAGCACTTCTCTTTGATGGTCATTGACAACCCCTCCACCGCCATTGGCTGCAGGAATCACACCTTCATTGATACCTAGGAAAAATAAGATTTTTACTTCTTCGGTTCTCGTTCGTTTCATATCACCGATCATGACCTGATCAAGACTTGGCGGGATCACACCAATCTGCATCTCTTCCAGTCCACTTTCCAAAACACTTAAAAAGTCATCATAAGAAAGCTTTTCTTCTCCCAAAATCTCTGCCATCTGTTCTAACAGGTCAATGACCTGTTCATAAACCTTTGCATAGGTTGCTGCCGCAATGAGATCTCCTGACGCCTCAAACATCTCCTGTTTCTTTACCATCTTTCCTTCAACATCCAATGTTTCCAGAAATTCATATAGATAGATAAGCTTTCTCTTGACCGTACTGCCTCTTCGCTTTAATCCAGTTTTTAATGTTCCAACTTCCTCAATAAAACGAATCCTTAAGGCTTCCGCTCTTCCAACATCTTCATCAGAAAATAACTTAGATGCAAATGGGCGGTTCCATCTGGCAAATCCACGAATTCCACAAGCCAGCACATAATTTTCCAGAAAATCTGCTTCTTCCATTGTAAAATTCGAGAAACCTGATTTTAAATAACGAAATACCATATCATATGAAAAATCTTTCTGGATCATCTTCAGAACAGAAAGGAGTGTTTCTATACATGGATTATTTAACAGTTTTCGATTCACATCTACGAAATATGGAATATGCAGATCATCAAAACTCTTTTCCAGTTCATTCTGGTAACTGTCAAGATCCGCGGTCAGTACAACAATATCTTTGTAGCGATATCCTTCTTCTCTTACAAAACGTTCGATCTCATTTGCCACCGCCCTGCTTTCCTGCCTTGGATTCATAAAACAACGGATTTTAATATCTTCTGGTTCATCCTTGTATATCTCATATGGATAACGCTCGATATTCTGCTCCAGATGGCGTAATTCCTTAGAATCTCTCTCATCCGGCCAACAGATGATATCTGGCATCACCGGAGTTCCTGCATCCTGCGCAAGTTTGATCAGTTCATATTTTTCTTTCTTTGACATGGCGAATAGTTCGTATTCATGGTACTGACTTCTCACATAACGTCCATCTAAAGTCAATCCAACATATACATTTTTCCCGATCTTTAATAACTTTTCCAGAACTTTTCTCTGGATCGGTGTAAATCCTGTAAATCCATCAAGATAAAATGTTGCATTCTTTAATTTCTCTGATCGTTCCACTTTCTGTGCCAGAACATCTAACAATTGTTCAGAGATCAAGTACCGTTCCTTGATATAATCTTCAAATTTCTCCATCACAAGAAGTATGTCATCCATCTTTGAACGCAGGCCTTCTTCTTTCATTATATCCATCGTCTTCTTTAAATCTTCCATTGAAACATCATACTGATATACTTCTGCAAAAAATGATTTCAATTCATCAATAAATCCCTGTTTTTTCATGCTGGACGCAAATACTTTTAATTCTTCTTTATGCTGCTCCATAATCTTTCGGATCACCATAGATTTTCCTTCATCTTCCAAAAGGTCTTTCGGAATATATGATAATTCTTCGAATACACGATAAGTTAATCTGAAAAATCCCACCACATCAATGTTAAACGTTCCATGACGTGGATGTCTTGTGACCAGTTGTTTTTGTGCATTTAGCGTTGACTGGTCCGGCACAATAAAAAAGAACTCCTCATCTTCGTGTTCCATGGAGTCTTTGATCATCTGATCATAAATAAAATCTGTTTTTCCGGATCTCGCAGACCCTAGTATAAACTGTAATGCCATATCATTTCCTCCATTTTCTATCATTATATCTTATCCTTTATTTTCCGTAAAGATGTTCTAAATATCTCATTCCATTCATAAACTATAGATAGAATCTTTTAGGAGGATAACTATGTCATCAAAAACGAAAATTGTCGTATTAAAAGCACGGGAACTTATTTACACCGGAATCTTTATCTTACTTGGAATACTTTTGATCTTACTTTTGATCTTTATGTTTGTTCCTTCCCATAAATCAAAGAAAACAAAAGAAACTTCCGGTTACACACAAGGTGTCTATTCTTCTCCATTAAAACTTGGAGAAAACGAATTAGAACTTTCGGTCACGGTAAAGGACGGCAAAGCAAGATCGGTTTCTTTAAAACATTTAAATAAATCGATCAAAACAATGTATCCTCTGATCGAACCTTCTCTAAATGAGATCAATAAACAACTTCCAAAAGTTCAAAATATTGATGATATCAAATTTGACGGGCAAAGCCAGTATACGTATACATTATTAAAACAAGCGATCAAAAATGCATTAAAGAAGGCACAGGATTAACACCCCTGTGCCTTCTTTTTATTTCTTATATTCTTCTAATTTCTCTGTTTTTGTATTTCGTTTGTAGATCTTTCCTGTATCTTTATCTACATAGAAATCTCCGTATTTCTTCCCAGAATCATCGGATGTATCATAGATTTCAAAATGATATCCACTGGCTCCATCCCTGTATTCCTGTTCGTCTTTTGTCTCATTTCGAACTTCATACTTACCATCTTTATCGTCATTTTGCAGACGGTTTAATAAATAATCATGTGCATCGTCATAGTTATCAAAACCATTTGCGATATCATCTACCGCATCTCCAACTCCATCTGCCACATCATCAACGGCATCCTCAGCATCGTCTACCAGATTATCTTCCGTTGTAGCTGATGCATTATTATTTTCTGTTGTTCCTTTTGTCGTAGAATCCTTTCTGCCGTTGCCACATCCAGTAAATACAACGGATACTGCAAGGATCAGTGTAAACAAAAGACTCGTAAGTTTTAACGTCTTTTTCATCTTGTATCTCCTTTTCTCTTTAACATCTTGATACTTATATTCTGTCCAGAAGAAAAGAAAATATTTATTTTGATATGAAAAATTCTTATTTTTGTTCTATATTTTGGCTGATCTTATTTTCTTGTAAGCTTCAGTGCGATCTTATCTCCGATCCATTGTCCAACCTGAACGATGATGACAAGTGCAACAACTGTTACTAATAATACTCCTGTCTGATAACGGTTATATCCATACATGATCGCAAGATTACCGATCCCGCCGCCTCCAACAGCTCCAGCCATTGCTGAATATCCAATCACACTAACAAAAGTTACAGTTAAAGCACGAACCAGTGCTGGTGTTGCTTCTACAAATAAAACCTTACGAATAATAAGAGGCATACTTGCTCCTGTTGCAACCGCTGCTTCAATCACACCCTTATCAACCTCACTAAATGCACCTTCCACAAGTCTTGCATAGAATGCGATTGCTGCGATTGCCAAAGATACAGATGCTGCGATTGGTCCGATACTTGTTCCTACAACCAGTCTTGCCAACGGCTGTAATACAATGATCAAAATGATAAATGGCAAAGACCTGATCACATTGATGATCGTTCCTGTAATGCCATTAACTACCCTGTTTTTATAAAAAATCGGATTCGATGCCAGATGTAATACTAGTCCTAAGATCGTTCCAAGGATTGCTGCTGCGATCATGGAGATCAATACCATCTCAAAGGTCTCAAAAGATGCCTGGGCAAATTCTGACTGGATGATCTCTAATGTTTCATTCATATTATCTTCCTCCTAACCTCTCTAATTTATATACATTCTTACTAATGTATTCTAATGCTTTCTTACGTTCTGCATCTTCTCCTCTAAGGATTACGATCAACATACCAAATGGTTTATTCCTGATGTAATCGACTTTCCCATTGATGATATCCATTGTAATATCATAGTTCTTAGAAGCAACACTGATCACAGGATCATAAGAATCATCTCCTGTATAACTTAAACGAAGGATCTCTTCATTTGTTTTTGCTTTTAATCCCTCTGGAACCTCTACATTTAATACGCGTTGTACCAGACTCTTTGCAATATCTGACTTAGGATTTGCAAAGGCAGAATAGATATCTGTAACTTCTTTCAGCTTTCCATCTTCCATAAATGCAATACGATCAAATAATTTCTTTGCTACATCCATCTCATGTGTGATAAATACGATCGTGATATGTGTTTTTTCATTGATCTCTCGTAATAATTCCACGATTTCTTCTGTATTCTCAATATCCAATGCGGAGGTTGCTTCATCGCATAACAAGATATCTGGATTGTTCGCCAATGCTCTTGCAATCGCAACTCTTTGTTTCTGTCCTCCACTTAAGTTTGCTGGATATGCATCTGCTTTTTCTGGAAGATGTACGATCTCTAAGAGTTCTTTCACTCTGTCTTTGATCTTATCCGTTG
>ENA-ORSQ01001408-ORSQ01001408.1-human-gut-metagenome-genome-assembly--contig:-NODE-1408-length-12689-cov-2.566408_pt1 | contig 12689 bp, 10 predicted proteins | sample MGYA00241900_ERZ509164 | MGnify/ENA primary metagenome ERZ509164 (study PRJEB26280, sample SAMEA2338807) | human gut metagenome | biome: human gut; feature: human-associated habitat; material: faeces...
CCAGCAGCTCCGGACCGGCGGCGCGGTGGATGCAGCCGTCCACCCCACCGCCGCCGTCCGAGAGCGAGGCGTTTGCGGCGTTGACGATGGCATCGACCTGCATATGTGTAATGTCGTTTCTGACGATCTGCAGCGGCATGGTATGTCTCCCTTTCGTTCAAAGCGGCATCGCCGTGCGGGCAAGCAGAATGACGACCACAACGGCAAGCGCGAATGCCGCGACGCCGATCAGCACGGCTGTTTTCTTACCCAATCGCTTCTGCGATGCCCGCGCGATCAGCGCGGCGGCGGCCACGCAGACCGCCGCTGCCGCGAGCGCAATGCCCAGCAGCGTCCATAGCCAGGACAGTTCATAAATGATCTGCATACGTTCACCTCGCCCTTTCCGCAGAGTTCACAGCATTTCCGTCGATCTGTTCACTACCCGACGCCGCATAGCCGGCGCCGATCACCGCATAGACAGGCAGTAGGAAAAATTCATCAAAAAACAAAATATCCAGCGCCATCCACGGCAGCACAACACCGACACACATGAGCAAAAAGGCATTTTTCCGGCAACCGCTCCTGCCGCTTGCTCGCTTGAGCGTCATTACCAGCCACGCACACAGCACCGGAAGCCCGATCAGGCCAAACTGGAACACGCCCTGAATGATGGTATTATGCGAAGCCTTCATTCTAAGCGTGACGCTGGTAAAGCCGGAACCGAGCAGCATCAGCACGGGATCGTAGCTAAGGTCATGCAGATACATCCGCCATATTTCCGATCGGTGTGTCGTCAGATCCGAAACATTTGACGCATTCGAAAAGCGGGACATCACCATACGCAGCAGGTCTTGAACCGCTGCGGACAAAAGCATGACCGCAGCCGCGCACGCAACACCTGCAAGGATAGCAATGCCTCTTTTCACATTATCTCTGGTGAGCAGGATCGGAACCCAGACAAGAAACAGACACGCCAAAACGATTACGAACGATTTTGAGGCCGAAAGCAGCCCGCAGTAGATAAGAACCATCATAACGCCGAGCCAGACGATCTGCCGGCTGCGCTGCCGTTCCCTGCTCATAAGCAGCTGGACACCGGCGAGGCAGGCGGTAATATGCGCAGAATAGAAGTTTGGATCACGATAATACCCGGAAAGCCGCGTGATCTTCAGATAGGAATCCACTTTGATGTACTGAGAAATGTTCGGGTACGCCGCGATCTGCCGGGCGGAAAGCGCGGCCATAATGATGCCGCAGGAAAAAAACAATGTCAGTCTCGAAAAATTGGCTGCGCCGCGAAGCCCCTTTGCCGCGCAAGGAAACAGCAGGAGCATCATGAAAAAGAACAGATAATGATTCTGAATGGGGTTCGACTGGATCGCCTTCGCGATCAGCGTCGTGACCGCAAGAAATGCCGTCACCAAGATCTGATACAGCGACAGGCGAAAACCGTCTCTCTGCCAATAATACAAGCATGTCACAAGCAATGCAATGGTAAATAACGAGATGCTGCTGCGGTCCATCCGCAAAAGCGGACTCCATGGGAGAAAAAACAGCAGCACGCACATAGCGTCATTTTGAAAGCACGACCAAAAATGAAAGGCCAAAAAAGCAACCAAGCAGGCCGCGATCAGCATCTTGCTCCCGCTGATCTGCACAATGCAGAGCAGCAGTGCGATCATAAGGCAGCCAAACAGCGTACCGGCACCGCCAATGCCCGTCCTTACAACACCGCCGTGATCAAGTTGTGTCTTCATCATAACCGTTGATCAACTCCGAAAATTTACGTTTTGCCGCTGTCACATCAAACGCGACTCCGCCAAGTGCCTCGCGCTGCGTCCGCAGCATCTGCGGTGCATCCAGCAGTCGCCGCAGCCCCTGCGTGATACCCGCTTGCGTGTTGGGGCACACCCAGCCAAAGCCCGTGTCTTTCACCATCTCGACCGCAGATGAGGTCTCGGTCGTTAAAATCGGTGTACCAAGCAAAGCGGACTCATGTATGACCATCGGTGCAGCCTCTGAAAAAGATGGGATCAGGAGCACATCCGCCGCCTGCATATAGCCATATGGATTTTCCATCGCGCCAAGCAAAATGACTGTATCGTCAAGCCCCAGCTCTGTTATGACCTTTTGCGCCTCGGCATACTCCAGACCGTCTCCGATGAGATAGTAACGCAGCCCGCCGCGCTGTGCCCCCAGTGCGGCCACTGCATACAGCGCGCGCAGGATCCCCTTTTCGCGCCCGAATCTGGCGACAGTCAGAACATTCAGCCGTCCATGGTCCAAATTGACCGGCTGCGCTTTTGCCAAGCGAACAATCGCCGCATCATTCTGAAAATTCGGAATAACGCACGTTTTGCCTGTAAGCTGCGGATGGGCATTCAAAAACGCGCGCCTGCAGCCATCGGAGCACGCCACGATCTCGTCAAACCGCTGGTAGAGATCGGCATTATACGTCGAAGCAGCGCGGATATGTCCATAATCGCAGTGAAGATATGTGATCTTCTTTTCCGCATCCACGCAGTTGAGGACAAACGCATTGCACCCGCCATAAAACGTATGTGCCGCCCCGCTGTGCAAAAAAGAGATCGCCGCATCAAACCCCTGTATGCGCTTTTGCAGCAAACAGGCAAGTCGTGTACTAAAGGGCATTCCAAGCACGCGCGTCGTACCTGCCCAAAACGTGCGAAGCAGCCGGTCACGAACCGTCGATACATCGTTTTTCGTCATGCCAAAATAGCGAAACGCACCATCTGCAGCACACACGCGGACATCCGAAGGCACTTCGTTGAGCAGCGCGCCGCCGCGATAAAACAAAAGCAGCGTGATGTCGTAATCGGCATGCAGTGTCTGCAGCAGGTTCAGCAGCGCTTTTTGCACACCGCCGATGTGCATATTGTTATTTACGATCAGAATTCGTTTCATGTTTTGCTTCCTCGGTTCGAGACTTCCGGCGCTGGCGTCACAACCGCAAGGCTGCAGCAAGCAGCTTGATGCGCTCGCAAACGCTGAGCCGACACCGAATCTCACTGTAGTATGGACTCCACTGTTTTTCGATCCCGCCCCATGGGTACTTGCGGAGTATCTGCCGTTCACGCGCCGTCGCGCAGCTTTTGCGAACGCCAAAGTATACGCTCAGATACATCCTGAGCTGATACAGCGCAAGCAGCTGTTGATGGCGCCGGTCGTTCATACCCCACCGCTCCATGTAGAGAGAAAGCACAGAAAACATTTCCTGGGAGAGCTTTCTTGAAATATCCCGCACGTCAAAGCTGTGTATTGTGCTGTCTGTGCGGTAATAATAGCTGTACAGGCAATTGGGAATATATAAGATATTTGCCGCCTGTGTCAAGGGGTAAAAAAGCTGCACCTTATCCTCACCGCAATGCACCCCCGCAAGAGATGAATAATCTGTATCGTCTCCAAGAAACAGTTCCCGCCGAAAAGCCTTCAGGCACAGCGAATTCAATTCATTGCCGGAAATGAGCATTTCTTTCATTTGCGAAACGGCAAGCCATTGCTCACGCTCGAAAACATGACCGATCATCTGCGCGCCGCCAGACCCCTCACGGATCACCCGTCCTGTGTAGAGGACCATGTCCGGCGCATTGTTATGAATCACAGTCTGAAGCGTCTGCAGACAATCCGGCATCCACGCATCATCACTGTCCAGGAAAACAAGATAGTCTCCCTGCGCAGCGTCGATGCCCCTTCTTCGGGCAAAAAACTGACCGGTATTCTTCTGATGAATCACTCGAATTCTTGGATCCTCTTTCGCGTAAGCATCCAAGAGCTCTGCGCTGTCGTCTTCAGAGCCATCGTCAACAATGATCAGTTCCCAATCGGTCACGCCCTGTGCCTGCACCGAAGAAATGCATCTGTGTAAAAATCGGCTCGCATTGTAGGCCGGAACAATCACACTAAATTCCACTGTTCTCCTCCGCGCCTGCTCGATGGTCACACTGTCTCACGTTGTTTGGAAACCTCATACCATTCCTCTTTTTCAGTCATACGAAAATATGTGCGGGGCCGATCAGCCTGTCTGAGGCCCCGCACACGGATCATGTTTGTTTACTTGCCGGTCATCTTGCCCTCTGCATCAAAGTAATGCATTCCGGGCTCGACGCCGTAATCATTGGCGGGCACCCACATATTTGCGTCCTTGTACATCAGGCCGCTGGCGGCGTTGAAGAAGTAGTAGTCCTCACCGATCTTCGTCAAGCCTTTTGCGCACTCGCCCTTAACAAAGTAGTAAGTACCGCCATTGATGTCCACGAACCCGTCGATCACCATCTTGCCATCGGCATCGAAATGATAAGTCCGCGCCTCGATCGGATAACCATTCGTCTTTGCGATCCAGTAATCGCGGTCACGAACGATTTCGCCGCTGGACGTGCGCGCATAGTAGAAGGTGCCATCGACACAGATCAGTCCTTCGCCAACCTTCACGCCGTCAACATAGTAGTACTTCGATCCATCACCCGAGCAAATGCCGTTTTTGGATGTATCGTCGTCATGAATGATGACGCCATCGGCATCAAAGCGATACTGGTAGGCCGGCAGCGGCAGGCCGTTATTCTTGTCCACCTTATAGTTGCCGTCTTTTACCGCCTTGCCATCTTCACCAAAATAGTAATAGTGATAATGCGGCTGTGCTTCGCTGCCGACATTGACGCGGATCAGACCGGGGAATGCAACATTCTCGCCGTTGGCGATCCAGTAGGTATCCGCTCCCTCGACGCACAGACCGTTTTTGCCAACCTCCGTGAACTGCGCGGTGTAGACAGTATCCTCTGTGGCGGAAACGATCTCCTTGTCCCATCCGGCAAAGGAATAGGCAAAGCGGGCAGTTTCCGCTTTTTGGAGATTGCCCTTAAAGGAGGGCATAGTGCCCTTCTTGTAAACCTCGGTGGTTTCATTACCATCTACGACCCAGGTAATGGTCACGCCAGTCTTGGGGATCGTCTCGCCCATTTTCAGCAGCTCGTTGCAGACAGAGCAGTAGGTGTCGCCGGTGTAACCGGGTGTCGTAAGCGTTGCTTCGACCGCATTGCGAACCTCCGGCTTGTGGCCGGTAGCCGGGATTACTTCCTGTTTAACAATGACTTCGTTGCAAACAGAGCAATGCTTGCCTTCCGTCAGGCCAGGCTCGGTGCAGGTCGGAGCCTTTGCTGCGTCAATGACTTCGGTGTGACCCTTGGCGGGAATAACAGTCTGTGCAACAAGCACTTCGTTACAGACAGAGCAGTGCTTACCTTCGGTCAGACCCGTCTTCGTGCAGGTCGGCTCAACAGCCAGGTCAATGACCTCGGTATGGCCTGTGGCCGGGATCTCTTCAATTCCGGAAATCGTTGCGCCGCAGACGGAGCACTTGACGCCCGCCGTATGACCGGCCTCCGTGCAGGTAGCAGGCTGTTCAGCGACATCAACGGGCGTATGACCGGTTGCATCAAGCACTTCAGTCTTGGTTTCGCTGCAAACAGTACAAGTGTAAGTCTTGACACCGGCATCGCTGCAGGTCGGGGAAGTCGTAATTACGCCCTTGTCCCAGCTGTGACCCTTAGCAGGAATTTCTTCCTGAGCAACAAGCACTTCGTTGCAAACCGAGCAATGCTTGCCTTCGGTTTTGCCGGGTGTGGTGCAGGTGGCTGCAACAGCTTCGTCGATGACCTCGGTATGTCCCTTGGCGGGAATAGCCGTGCCGGTGCCTATTTTCTCGCCGCAATCCTTGCAGTAGGTGTCGCCGGTGTAGCCGGGCTCGGTGCAGGTTGCTTCCTTGGCATTACGAAGTTCTGTGTTCTCATGTGCGCAAGGCGTGCCGCCCCAGACGCCGTTGACATAGTTAATGGTATCGCCAGCCTTGGCGGTCTGCGTCTCAGTGAAGGAGCCGTCAGCGTTGTGCAGCTTGGCGGCGGTGATAGGAATTGAAATATCTTTACTGCTGGCGTTGTACTGGTGTGTAACAGTTCCTGTGCCAGGTGTACCCTGCTGAATGTACTTGCCGGTTCCATTGCTGGAGCAGATGTCTGCGCCACCCTTCGTGGTATAGATAGCGCCGATAGCCGTCAGGCTGCCGTTTACATCCACCTTGGCATCCTTCAGATCTGCATTGGTGCGGTTATAGGCTTTGCCGGGCGCATAGGCAACAGACTTGAACTTGCAAGGGCCCCAGACAAAGTTATCCGAGTTCCATTCATCGCTGTCATAAATGTAGACATTTTTGCCGCTGGAGACTGTCAAATCAGCACCATCGGAAATGCTCACCTCAACACCGGCCAACAGTGCGGTATCCTGGTTGATGGTGACTTTGCCAGACTGGATATTGATGGAAATATTGTTGGTAATAGGCAGTATATAGCTTGCAGAGTCAACATTCATTCCAGCAAGAGATAGTGCCAGCGTATTCAGTTCCGCCTCACCGTTTACGGTCAAAATCAGACGATCCGTCTTTTCATCGTAGTCTTTGGTGAAGCTGCCGGAGACAACTTTGAACATACCGTCGTTGCCAATAAAATTGATGGAGGTGGTATATGTGGTACTCATTGCATAAACGCCGCTGAAAACCTTCTCGTTGGCGCCCGCATTCAGCGTCAGGGGAACTTCGATATTCTGAACGAAATACTGGGAGAAGGGGAAAACCTTGTTGCCCATGTTAGAGGAGGCGCTGCCGCCGCGGAAATCCGCAATCTGGTAGAACTCATACACAGTTGCGCCGGATTCCGCCAGCACAGAGCCGCTGCCGGAGATAAAGCCCCAAGCATAGAGATTACCGCCGTTCTTTACCGTGATGGAGCTGTTATCCGCCATTTTGATATAGCCATAATCGCCTACGGGGCGTCCCTGTTGGCCACCGCCGGCAGCGAAATACCGGCCGCCCAGGCTGATGGCACCGTTGACGGTGATAGAAGTGCCCTCACTCATCGTCAGCGTCCGGAATGCCTTAGATGCCGGAGTTGTCCGAATTGCTGCGGGAGCATTTGTATACAAAGTCCCAGCTGCATCAAAGGGAATCAGCAATGTAATACCCGTCGGGATGGTATAATTACCGCTGATTGAGCCATCGGTAGCCAAGGTAATCTTGGACTGTTTATTTGCCTGCGCATAAGCAACCGCTTCGTTCAGGTCTGCAAACCGCTGACCGCCGGTCTCAAAGAGGGCTACAACTTTGCTCACAAATTTTGCCGTAACAGTGCAGTCGCTCTCAATATTCAAAGACGCGGTCGCAGTGGTAGCGATGCACTTGCCGGTGGTCAGGTTGTACCAGCCAAGGAACTGATAACCCTCTGCCGGGGTTGCCACTACCTGATAAGCCGTCATGGAGCTTTGCGTGTTGCTGTATTCCTCGGTGACAGTCTTACCGTCTACGGTATAGGTGCCATTTTCGGCAGGCATAAAGGTCGTGGTCGCTGTTACATCTGAGACCAGTGCAACATTGGTCATAGTAATTCTTGTGGCTGTGGTGCTACCGGATTTGATATAAACCTTGATGCTCTCGCCAACGGCAAGCTCTTTGTTAAAGGCACCACCTGCGGCGACGGCAGTTCCGTTCACCTTAATCTCACCGCTGTTCTGCTCAATGGCATAATTAAACGACAGTGTGGCTTTTGCGGTTTTGTTGTTTTTGATGGTTAGTGTGGATTCATAATGTGTGGAATCGCACATTCCTTCAACACTGACAGCTGAACCCGTGATCGTTGAGCCATTTGCGTTCCATGCGTCCTCTGCCGTTCCGTCAAAGCTCAGACCAATGTTGGCATCACTCAGACCTGTCACGGTGCCGCTTGTTGCTGCAAATGCAGGCAGCGTAATGACGGGCAGCAAAGCCAACACCATAACTGCCACCAGCAGCAGGGATAAGAACCGTTTGGATATTCGTTGGATCATGATTGTTTTCTCCTTCTCGGTTTCGTTTTTGTTGTTTTCATTTCAGCGTAAATACTTGCGCCGAGGAGTAATGTAATCATCGCCCACAGATGTGCCCGATGGAAAAGGCCGGCACTGTCCGCCTCTCGGAAGAACTCGATGATAAACCGGAACGCTCCATAGCACATCATGTAGACCGGGTAAGCGCGTCCCTGCAGCCGTTCTTTCCAAATTCGCGGACACAAGACGGCAAGCAGGATCAGGTAAAACACGATCTCCGCCTCCCGCGTTGGGAAGCGCATCCCGTTCGTTCCCGGAATCGGCAGCCCCCGGCAGCAGCCGGACAAAATGCAGTTGACCCGGGCGCACATGACGGTAAAGATCATGCAGGGTGTAAAAACATCAAAGACTTCGTCGAGCGGCCTCTTTGAGCTTTGCCCCCAGCCAATACGCCAGCGGCATCAGGAACACGCCGCCAAACAGGCTCATGTTGCCGAGGGTGGCTTTGTCAAATCCGGTTTCAAGAAAGGCGAATACCTTCACCGTCAGCACGCCGAAAATGGTATGAAAAATCGCCAAAGGGATCGCCGCATACCATGCCATGTTTAGCCGATCCCGCATGAGAACAAGCCATGCGGCGCTGCCGGCAAACCCGATGCCGAGCAGGATCCACAAGGAAACTTCGATGGTACTCACCTCATTTCTTCTATTGCACCTCGACGCCGCATTGCTTACGCATACGGATCACCTGAGCAGGCACTCCTGCAGCGATCGCATAGTCCGGGACATCCTTTGTCACGACCGCGCCCGCCGCAATGATGCAGCCATTTCCGATGTGTACGCCCGGCAAAATCAAAACACGGTCTCCGATCCAGACGTCATCTCCGATACAGACAGGCAACTCGGCTTCAAACCCCTGTTCCATCATAGGAACATCCGTCCGCTCAAAACAGTGATTTCTTGTGATAATCGTGACATCCGTCCCCATCATCACACAGCGGCCAATGTGACAAGTACCATAAATTTTGGCATTGATGCCGATTCCGGAATCGTCACCAAGAGTCACTTTTGCAGAAAAGGTAGCATTTTTCTCAATATTTACCCGTTTTCCACAATCGGCCAGCATCCATCTTCCGCAAAACCGGCGTAAAGCCGTCTGGCCAAGCTTTAAGCTGCTATAGGAAGGCGGTAAGTGCTTCGCAACCGTATGATACAGCAAAGCACCGAGTCTGCGCTTTAACTTTGGGATAGTCATCCCGCACCTCCCTGAAAGCCTTCCAGATGGTTGATCTGCTCGATGAGATCATTGACGAAACTCTGCAGTGCATTGATATGAGCGTATTCGTCCGCCGTCCACGCAGCGTCTTTCGGGATCTCGTGGATATCCAACCAGATAGGCATTTGATTCCCGGATGCATCCGGCGCACTTCCAAGAGCATAACCGCTCCCGTTTTCGCCGACGGACAGCACAAACAGCAGCACGTCATCCGTTCCAACCGGTGCAGATACGCGCACGGCATACTGCCCATCCGCAGAGACATCCTCGATCCGGCAGACCGCTGCCAACTCCTGCGGCAGCACAAGCTCTCCGACCGGAGTGGACAGCTTTGCATCCGCGGATACGGGTATTGGCTCTGCGCTCTGCAGCGGTGTGAGCGTGTCCGCAGGCTTATGGCCGCGAACCAGCACCACAACGAGAACGGCAAGCGCGATCACAGTGATCACTGCGATCACGATCGGCAGCGGTTTTACACCACCACCAGATGCTTTTTTGACCGGTTGATTTTCTTGTTTCAAACGGTTTCCCCCCTTTGCATTTGAATCGATCGAACCAAAACATCAGAAACGTTATGGGTTTCTTTCTCTTGGCGTTTCCCTGGTACCCCGGCGCATTGCCCGCAAAGCTTGGGAAAAGGTCATCTCTTCCCGGTATGCACCGTACCGCTTCAGGCAAAAGCGCAGGCACAGCGGCACTGCAGCCGCACCGAATGCCGCCCGATACAAAACGCCCTGATCGTAAAAATACTTTTCATCAAAGCCGTGAAAACAGGTGGACGCGTCCTTGGCACAGGTACCCAGACAGAAGCTGCTCGTATACACTCGAAGCCCTCGACGAAACGCGTCACACAAAAACAGCGTGTCCTCCCCGTGGGCATAGTTCGTGCCGCCGCCGAAGATCGTGGAAAACCAAATGTTCGCACGGCGCTGGCTGTCACGGCGGATAGAGCAAACGCACGTCCCATACCGCAGAGCGCGATGAAAACGCAGACGACCATCGCGGTTTTTGACCTGGCGGATCACACGCCCGCCCTGCGTAATGTCCAGGGAAAAAAGGATCATATCCGCATCCGGATGCTGCGCATAGGCGCGGCGCACACCGTCGGCATAACCGTCGGCATAGCAGATATCATCGTCGGCAAAAAGCAGGATATCTCCGGCAGCGTGCAGCAGCGCAATGTTGCGGTTGAAGCCGACGCCCCGCGTGTCCGTGGTGATCATGCGCAACGTGCGCCCAGCGTTTAACTGTGTCTCTTTGCGGTATCCGTCGGCCTGATTTCCAAACACGGCATCGCCGGTAATGTGCATTTTATCCGCGATCGTCAAGTCCTTCTGCCCCATGGTGACGCAGACAACCTCTACTCTATCCATACATTCCTCCGGCAGTCAGCGGATGCTCCGCGTGCAGACATCAATATGCATTGCCTGCTGTGCGGCAAGGTAGTTCGTGTAGGAGCGCTCGAGATCGACGATTGCCGCGTGCTCCTTACACCTGCGCTCCGACGGAGACGGAAGCGCACGCCAGTTGCCGTACAGCTGCGTCAGCAGCGCGTCATAATGCGCCGTGACCGGAAACACGCCATCCTCAAACGGGAGCTCGACCGACTCTGTCAGCCACTCACGCGGGAGCAGATTTTTTTCATACCGTTTTCCGGCCGCCAGAAACGAATGCAGCAGCGCGGTCCGGTCGTCTCCTCTGCGTATACAGAGCGTTTCCAACGCCCGGCGCGGCAGCAGGCGGCAAAGCTGCATGAACACTTTTTTCGCCGCGCTGTCCGTCTCATAGCCGCGCGCATAGAGTGCCTTTGCAATGATCGCCTTGGACGCCGCAAATTGCAGCCGCCGCATCAGCGGCCGATCCGAAAGATTGTCGCACGGAAAAATGTCTATGTAGACGCCCTGATGGACAAGCGGGTCTTTCGGATGATATTTTTCGATGCAGGCCGTATGGTTTCTGCGCAGCTTGGAAAACTGCATGGGCCAGTGCGCGCTGTTTTCCCGCTGTACATAGTAGCGCTCAGGATCAAAGTCCCCCGCCGCCTCCGTAAACAAGCGGTCATATTCGCTGCGCATGAGGATCACATCCACATCATCGTCCCACGGGATGAAGCCGTGGTGACGAACGGCGCCCAACGCCGTTCCGGCGAAGAGCTGATAGGATATATGGTGCTTACGGCACACGGCGTCAAAGTCCTTGAGCATCTCCAGCAGGAGCGTCTGATGCGCAGTCAAAACCTTCACTTCTCCCATGGTTAGATTCTCCCGTGCTTACGCACGCCATGGAGTGCGTAAGAAAAAAACGCGCAAGCGGATCGTGGCAGCGAGAGCCGCTCGACATCCCGGTAGATCCGCCAGCGGTATCTGGCAGATTTGAGCTTATCGCTCGAACGAGAGCCCTTCGCAACACGGTAGTCCGCCAAAGTTTCTCTACTCGCCAAGGTCCGGAAGCCGGAACGCATCAGCTCCAGCCAGAGCGCATAGTCCTCGTGATAATACTGCGCACAAAAACGATGGTCACGTAAAGCATCCCGCCGAATCAGCACAGTGGAACAGCTGAGCACACTTTCCTCGAGCATGGCATGATAGGACGTCGTTTCCGGAACGATGAAATCCGACAAATGGCAGCCGTTTTCATCTATCATCGCATACGAACAATAGACAATATCCGCATCCGAACTCCTCGCCACGGCAAGCTGTTTTTCCAGCTTCTGCGCACGCCACCTATCATCACTGTCAAGCAGCGCGATCCATTCCCCCTGCGCGAGATCAAAGCCTCGGTTTCTTGTGCGTGCAACACCCATGTTCTGCGGATTGCACAAGACCTGAATGCGTGCATCCTGTTGTGCATAGCTCTCTGCGATCTCTACTGTGCGGTCAGCAGAACCGTCATCGAGGATCAGCAGATTCCAGTTTTTATACGTCTGGGCGCACACGGAAGCAATGGCTTCCCCGATGTATTTCTCAGCATTGTATGCGGGCATGATCACGGAAACCAGCGGCTGCTTGTCGGCCGCACCGGTCAGAGTATCTTGTTTCATGGCACTCTCTTTTCCAGCAGCCTTGCACATTTCTCCCAATCCTGATAGCCGCTGCCGAGCATATGGATGTCGCTGCCGAGATAGCGCACGCAGCCGCCTTCGATCCAGGTGAGATAGCGCTTGCGGTGCAGCGGCTTTGTCAGGCACGCGGCATTGAGCTGCAGCGGCACACCGTCGCGCGCCAGCTGCTCAATGTCCGCAGCCGGATAGCGCTCGGCGTGTGCGAGGATAATTTGTATATCCTGCAGATCCAGCAGCTGATACAGCGTGTCCCAGATAGACTCCGGCCACGCATAAAACGGCATTTCGAGCAGCAGCTCATTCGTGCCCTCGCGGCACAGACGGTGCAGGCCCTCAAGCCGCTCCATCCCGTCGCAGATGAGCACCTCCGCACCGAGGCAAATCTGCGGCGCTTGTTCCGGCAGATGCGCACGCAGCAGCTGCGCGCACTCCTCCCTGCGGCGCAGGAAGGATTCCGCCGATTCCTTGTGCGGGTAAAAGTGCGGCGTCGCGCAGACCGTTCGGATG
>ENA-ORSQ01001410-ORSQ01001410.1-human-gut-metagenome-genome-assembly--contig:-NODE-1410-length-12684-cov-5.746536_pt1 | contig 12684 bp, 9 predicted proteins | sample MGYA00241900_ERZ509164 | MGnify/ENA primary metagenome ERZ509164 (study PRJEB26280, sample SAMEA2338807) | human gut metagenome | biome: human gut; feature: human-associated habitat; material: faeces...
ACACGCACGACACCGTTCGCACGGCCCTCGTTGTTCGCGCGCGGCGACGAGTACAGCAGCACCTTCGCCTTCGCCGAACCCTCGGGAGCGTTCGGGAACGCGCGCGTAATATGCGCGTTGTTGTTCGGATCCGGCAGCTGCGTCTCGTTTTTGACCGTACCGTAGTTCACGCCGCCGTCCTTCGAAATCGCCACGCGACGGTAACCGGAACCGTTACCCGGGCGGGAGTTGAGCATCACACGGCCATCAGACAGCTCCACGACCTTGTTCTCATCCATCAGCATGCCCGTCACCGGGTTGCCGGCCTGCCAGGTCTTGCCATGGTCATCGGAGTACACGGATACCGCGGCGTTCGAACCGGTCGTACGGCCCACGGCATACTGCTGAATCAGACGACCCTTGTACTTGCCGTACTTGAGCTGGATGCCGGCACCGGAGGTGGCGAAACGGGACTTCCACTCGTTCTCGTAACCCTTGGTGATGTCAGCGGTGATGTCACGCGGCTTGCTCCACGTCTCGCCGTTGTCCTTTGAGCTGACGACGACCGCATGCAGCACATTGCGGTTGCTCTCATCGACGCCAAGCTGAGAGTCGGCGAAGCCCTTGTTGTACGAGTGAACGAAGAACAGGAAGACCTCGCCGGTCTCCTCATCGACCACATAGGATGGGTCGGAATAGCCGTAGCGTTCCGGGGCGTTCTTGCCCTGCGCGACATATTGGATCGGCGTCCACGACTTGCCGCCATCCTTGGAAATGCGCTGCACGATGGAGTTCGGCTGCGGGGCATCCCAGCACTTGACGCCGCTGCCGTTGGCCATCGCCGTATTGGGACGCTGGTCGAATGCGGCGAGGATCCAGCCGTTGGGCGCCTCGGCGAGCGCCGGAATACGGTAGCATTCGGTACCGAGATTCTGGCGGGCGGTGGCCAGGCGCACGGCCTCGCCATCGGCACGGTCTGTGGGGATGGTGGCCGGATCGGGGCGCTTGCCTTCCTTCACGGTGACGGTATCGCCGGTGGAGACGATGTTGTCTTGCAGCACCTGAGTGCCCCCTCGGTCAGAGGTGGCCTTCCACACGGTACGCGGGGTGAAGCTGCCGGCCGTGAGATCATCCGCAGTGATGGTGTGGCTGGCCGTGGAGCAAGGGTAGGAAGCGCCTCCCGCAAGGTTCTCATAACGGCAGTTCGGCGTTCCTGTGGTCAGCACACCGCTCAGATTCGACTCGGCGGGGAATGCGGTGAATGCCGAACTCGTGTTGTTGGTGTTGGTGAAACTGTAGGTGAGCGTGTCACCGACATATACCTCGTCGCCGAGGGCGTCGGTACGCGTCATCGTGACGGTGAGCATGTCAGCATCATCGCTGGCCGCACTCGCGGTGGATACCCCTGCGGGCAGTACCACCAGCATGGCAGCAGCCGCCACCAGCGCGCCAAGACGGCGCAGCAGCGATGGCTTGGTCGAACGAACCATGTGTGTTCCTCTCCTGTGCAACGCCGGGTCACGACTTTGGGCCCCGACCGCCGTTCCACCTATGGGACGGCATGGCTTCCTCACCATCAAGCGTTATTTGTATAGTATCTTGCTATTCAATCTTCATTGGCATAGCAAAATCGCTGTCGGGTACAGTATTATAGCCTACATTGTGAACAAAATGACATACAATTGTCTGCAATTCCGTATCATTCCCCCACTTCCCATCCAGCACCCGCCCAAAGTCCCATCCGACAGGAATAAAACGGGACGATGGCGGGATACAAGACGTCCCCATACGACAAAAGTCCCATCCAGCGGATGCCAGATGGGACTATGACGGGATGATGGCCGCCTATTCGCGACCGGATGTGATCTGCAACGGTGCGATATATGCGCGCCCGCGCCGACGCACATGATAGAACGGCGACTGCCGCACCTCGACGACTTCACCATCCATACCGGCCTCGAACACGCTATCGCCGTCCAGTCGACGGCGAAGATGCCGAATCTGCCGGCGCAGCTGCCTGTTCTCCTCCTGCAACGAAAGAATATGCGTGATGCCTGCGAGATTGATACCCTCGTCCTGGCTCAACTGCTGCGCCTGCGCAAGACGCGCCACGTCACGAAGCGTGTAGCGCCGCGCACCGCCCTCCGTGCGCTGAGGCACCACCAGACCAAGGCGGTCGTACTGGCGCAACGTCTGTGGATGCACGCCCGCAATCTGAGCCGCCTGGCTCACCGTGAACACCGGCATCTCCACGTTCAGGCCGAGCGCGTCGATTGCATCGAGATCAACGCCGCCGGAGACCAACGCCGCGGCGCAAGCAGCATACGCACGCCTGACTTCCTGTGCGATTCGCGCCATGATCATCATCTCCTTAACGTTGATTATCGGCTGCGGGGTGATGGTGAACCGCCCCCAGTCGCTCCGCGACGATGCGAGATGCCGCCGGGAGGATTACCGCTCGGCGGCAACCGCTTCGGCGTAGCCTTCGACGGACTTGTCGAATTCCTTCGCGGCGTGCTTCGCGCCCAGACCCGGCTTCGCGGGCACGCGAATCTGCACGCAACCAATCAGGTCGCCGGCAGTGGCGGACTGAACGCCCTTGCCGCTGACACGGATCTCCGCGCCACTGGACGAGCCCGCCGGCACCTTGAACGTGACGGTCTCGCCATCGATGTCATGCGCTTCCACGCGGGCACCGGCCACAGCCTCGCCTACGGTCACCGGCACATCCATGACGATGTCATGGCCGCGCATCGTGAACCGCGGATCCGGCTTCACCTGCACGGTCAGATACATGTCGCCGTTCGCGCCGCCGTTGCTGCCCGGCCTGCCCTTGCCTGCGATACGAATCTTCTGCCCGTCCTTGACCCCGGCGGGAATATGCGTCTTGAACTGCTTGCCGTCCACGCGCAGCGACACGGTAGCGCCCTTGACCGCCTGACGGAACGTCAACGTGATCTTGGACTTGCGGTCATCGCCGCGCTGCGGAGTCGGCGGCTCCTCATACGGGTTACCGTAACGCGAACCGCCATAGCTCGCACCGCCACGGCCACCGGCAGCCCCGCCGAACATCGAGAAGATGTCGTTGAGATTGCTCGGACCGCCGCCGGACGTGCTGAAGCGCACATTGCCGCCGTTGCCGCCGAACATCGAACCGAAGATATCCGAGAATCCGGAAGCGTCGAACCCACCCTGACCGGAGCCGCCAGAGAAACGCGCCCCGCCCATGCCGAACTGGCGGATCGCATCGTATTTCTGACGATTCTCCTTGTTGCTCAGCACGTCGTACGCTTCGGAGATGTCCTTGAACTTCTCCTCCGCTTCCTTCGTCTTGTTCAGGTCGGGATGGTATTTGCGCGCCAGCTTGCGGTACGCTTTGGTGATTTCGGCGTCGGTGGCGTCTTTGGAGACACCGAGGACCTTATAGAAATCCTTGCTCAGCCATTCATTCTCAGCCATGATGTGCCTCCTTTCGTGAGGTTTTCATGCAGTAAAAAGTACAGTTTTTCAAACTTTCAAACAGTTGTCGTTGAACCGTTGTTTCAGGTAATCGAAGGCCCCTCGTTTTTCAGAGGGGCCCGATTACTCGTCACATGCGTTTCGCGCGGATACGCGGATTGTGCGAATGCGCGATCAGTTCTGCGGAGAAGCCACGACCACACGGGCCGCGCGGATCACGCGGTCGCCGATGCGGTAGCCGGCTTCCACCACGGTGTCGACGGTTTCCTTCTCGGCATTCGGATCCGGCTTATGCAGGATCGCGTCATGCTTCGTCGGGTCGAAATCCTCGCCCTTTTCGCCGAACTTCTCAACGCCGAACTTCTCAAACGCCTTGTCGATCTTGTTGGCGACGGCCTTGAACGAATCGTCCATTTCGCTGTGTTCGCGAATGCGGTCGATGTCGTCGAGGGCCGGCAGCAGGGCGGTCAGCACGTCGATGATGCCGTGCTGACGGAAGCGTTCCTGCTCCTTCTGCGCGCGGTTGCGGAAGTTGATGAACTCCGCACGTTCGCGCTGCAGCGCCTCCAGATATTCGGCGGCTTCCTTCTTGGCCTGGCCAAGGGGGGTCAGCGTATCGTCGGCCTTGCCGTCGGCAGCGTCTGCCTTGTCAGCACCGTCAGCGGCAGCGGAATCGCCATTTTCTTGCGATTGCGCGGCAGCCGGCTGAGCTGCACCTTCCTGCGTTGCGCCAGCGGCGGCAGCGGCGGAATCGGCGGAAGCGCCGTCAGCAGCGGAAGCGGCGGCCGGGGCGGCCTGCCCGGACAGGTCATCCATGTCGGGCAGGTCGTTCAGGTACTCGTCCTTGTTGAAATCGGACATGATTACTTGTTGTCCTTGTCGTCGTCCACGACTTCGGCGTCAACCACGTCGTCGTCGGAGCCGTTGGAAGCGGAGCCAGCAGCGCCTGCGCCAGCAGCGCCTGCGCCAGCAGCGCCGGCCGCACCGGCAGCGTCGGCGGCGCCCTGCTGTGCGTAGAGGGCCTGGCCGATCTTCTGGGCGGAGGTCATCAGCTCGGTCTGGGCGGACTTGATCTTCTCAATGTCCTCACCCTTCAGGGCTTCCTTGAGCTCGTTGACCTTGTCGGTGACTTCCTTGGCCACATCGTCGGAGAGCTTGTCCTTGTTGTCGTTGACGAGCTTCTCGGTCTGGTAGGCGAAGGACTCGGCCTGGTTGCGGGTCTCGGCGTCTTCCTTACGCTTCTTGTCCTCGGCCTCGTGGGCTTCGGCTTCCTTGACCATGCGGTCGATCTCGTCCTTCGGCAGGCCGGAACCACCGGTGATGGTCATGGACTGTTCCTTGCCGGTGCCCTTGTCCTTGGCGGACACGTGCACGATGCCGTTGGCGTCGATGTCGAAGGTGACCTCGATCTGCGGGATGCCACGCGGAGCCGGCGCGATGCCAGTCAGCTCGAAGGTGCCCAGCGGCTTGTTGTCGCGAGCGAACTCACGCTCGCCCTGGTAGACCTGGATGAGCACGGACGGCTGGTTGTCTTCAGCGGTGGAGAAGACTTCGGAACGCTTCGTCGGGATGGCGGTGTTGCGCTCGATCAGCTTGGTCATGATGCCACCCTTGGTTTCGATGCCGAGGGACAGCGGGGTCACGTCGATAAGCAGGACATCCTTACGGTCGCCCTTGATGACGCCGGACTGCACGGCTGCGCCGACGGCCACGACTTCATCCGGGTTCACGGACTGGTTGGCTTCCTTACCGCCGGTGAGCTCCTTGACGAGCTCCTTGACGGCCGGCATACGGGTGGAGCCACCGACGAGGACCACGTGGTCGATGTCGGAGACGCCGATGCCAGCGTCGCGCAGCACGTTGTTGAACGGGGTGCGGCAGCGGCCCAGCAGGTCGGAGGTCATTTCCTCGAAGTGGGCACGGGTCAGGGTCTCGTCCAGATGCACCGGAGTGCCGTCAGGGGTCATGGCCAGGTACTGCATGGAGATGGAGGTGCTGGTGGAGCTGGACAGTTCCTTCTTGGCCTGCTCGGCGGCTTCCTTCAGACGCTGCAGGGCGATCTTGTCCTTGCTCAGGTCAACGCCGTACTTGTTCCTGACTTCGCCGACGAGCCAGTCGATGATCTTCTGGTCCCAATCGTCGCCGCCCAGGTGGTTGTCGCCGTTGGTGGCCTGCACCTGGATGGTGGAGAAGCCGTCGTCGTCCTTGCCGATTTCCAGCAGGGACACATCGAAGGTGCCGCCACCGAGATCGAAGACCAGGATGCGCTCGTCTTCCTTGCCCTTTTCAAGGCCGTAGGCCAGTGCGGCTGCGGTCGGCTCGTTGATGATACGCAGGACGTTCAGGCCCGCGATGGTGCCGGCGTCCTTGGTAGCCTGACGCTGGCTGTCGTTGAAGTAGGCGGGAACGGTGATGACGGCCTCGGTGACGGGCTCGCCCAGATAAGCTTCGGCGTCAGCCTTCAGCTTCTGCAGGATCATGGCGCTGACCTGCTGGGGAGTGTACTCCTTGCCGTTCAGGGTCACCTTATGGTCGGTGCCCATCTGACGCTTGATGGAAGAAACGGTGTTCTCCGGGTTGGTGATGGCCTGACGCTTTGCGACCTGACCGACCAGACGGTCGCCGGTCTTGGTGAAGCCAACAACGGACGGGGTGGTGCGGGCACCCTCAGAGTTTGCGATGACGACGGGCTCGCCGCCCTCCATGACAGCCACGCAGCTATTGGTCGTGCCAAGGTCGATACCAATGATCTTACTCATAATAAAAGCTCCTCTCAATTCAGAACGTATTGTTTATATGATGCTCAAAGTGGATAAGCGGATGTTTATTGAAACTCCCCTGCGGGAGGTTTGGCTTATTCAGCCACCACAACGGTCGCATGGCGGACGATCTTGTCGCCCAGCTTGTAGCCCTTCTGGTAAACGGTGACCACCGTGCCGCTTTCTTGGCCCTCTTCTGCGGGGACCTGCTGCACGGCGTTCATGATGTTGGGATCAAAGGCCTTGCCCAGTGCTTCGATCTCCTCCACATGGAGGGTATCCAGCGCCTTGGCGGCTTTGTCCAGCGTCATGGTCACGCCCTTTTTGTAATTCTCGTCGGTGGTGGGGGCGTTGGCCGCCATCTCCAGCGTATCGAGGATCGGGATGATCTGGTTGACCGCGAAGGAAATGCCGTCGTTGAACTTCTGATCAGCCTCGCGGGCCGTGCGCTTGCGGTAGTTGTCGTACTCGGCAGCCATCCGCAGCAGCTTGTCTTTCGTCTGGCCCGCCTCCTGCTGGGCGGCTTCGAGCTTCGCCTTCACGGCCTCTAGCTCATGGGTCTTTTTGTTGAACCAGCCGTCCTTCTTGCCGTCCTTTTCCTCGGCGGCGGGAGCAGCCTGTTCCGCAGCCGCTTCCGGTGCGGCCTGTTCTGCGGTCTTGGGCTCCGCAGCGGGCTGTTCCTGCTGCGGGGTCTTCTTGGTTTCTTCGCTCATTCGAGATCCTCCTTATAGATCACAGTCCGCCGGGGTGCGGCTGCCTGCGGGGTATCTTTTTGTCGGCCGCTCATTCCCTCGCCCAGATGATCGGCAAAGGCGTGGAGCAGCGGCATCAGCTTCTGGAACGGCATCCGGGTGGGTCCGATCAGTGCCACCGAACCCCACAGCCCGCCGCCGACCAGATACCGGTCGCTGACGATGCACAGGCCGGGGATCTGCGGCTCAATATCCTCACCCAGCAGCACGCTTTCCCTGCGCTCTGCAGGCGGTGCGATGAGCCGGGCGGCCTCTTCCTCGTCGTTCAGCAGCGAGAGGATGGAGCCGACCTTGCCTTCCAGCTGGGGCCAGTCGAGCAGGTACTGCTCACCGCCCAGATAGACATGGGGCGTGGTGGAGTCCTGCAAGATCGCCGCCGCCGCCGAGACCACCGGCACCAGCTCCGGGCCGATCTGGCTGCACAGCTCCGCAAGGAGCCGGGGCGAAAGATCTACGGGAGCCACGAAGGTCAGGTTCCGGTTGAGCAGAGCGGCCAGCGCCGCCGCGTTCTCGCGGGAGAGGCCGGTGCGGACCCGCGCTACACGGGTGCGGACGTAACCGGCTGTGGTGACGGCCAGAACTGCCGCCGCGCTGCGGCCCACCTGCACGACTTCGTAATGCGTGATGCACAGATCCTCGGCACAGGGGGTGCTGATGGCGGCCGTGCAGCCGCTGATGGCGGCCAGCGCCTTCGCCGCGCCCTGCGCGAGCTTTTCAGGCTCATGGTCAAGGCTGGCGAACACGGCATCCACCCGTGCACGGGTCACACGGTCCAGCGGCTGATCGTCGGTCAGCAGATTATCCAGATAATAACGGTAGCCCTTGGCGCTGGGCACGCGGCCCGCGCTGGTGTGGGGCTGCTCCAGCAGACCCAGCTTTGTCAGCGCCGCCATCTCGTTGCGCAGCGTCGCGCTGGAAACCGCCATGTCAAAGTAGTTTGCCAGCACACTGCTGCCCACGGGCTCACCTTCGAGACCATACAGCGCCACGATCGCCTGCAAGACTCGCTGCTTGCGTGCATCCATCGTCATAGCGCCTGCCTCCTTTGTTTGCTTTTCGTTCTTTAGCACTCCATCTTCCTGAGTGCTAAGACCATTATATTCAATTTTCCGGCGCTGTCAATAGGTTCGCAGAAAAGTTTTGAAAGATTCACAAATTATACATCTCTCTCAAATCAAAATTGGCCAAGCCGGAAAATCGGATCAGCGTTTGCGCCCACTGGCGCACCGTCCGATTTTCCGGCTTGGCCTTCTTCCTTTATAATGTTATTCTTCCATTTGTTTAGCCAGAAACGCCGCCGCAACGGCTATCGCCTTTTGCTGGGCAGCGTCTGGCTGGGCGCTCTTGTCCTCGGTCAAAAGCCCCACCGCGCCGGTCACATCCCCCGCCGCGATGATGGGGCTGACGCAGAGCAGCACCCGCTGGGCCCCCTCGCAGGGCAGCAGGGTCTTCTCCGCCTCGCCCTCGCTGGCGTAGGGCTTGCGGCCGTCCATCAGCCTTTCCAGCGGCTGACTGACGCTGCGGTCGATGATGTCCCGCCGCCCGGCACCGGACGCCGTGAGTATGCGGTCCCGGTCGCAGACGAAGGCCGTCAGTGCGAAACTCTTGCTCAGCGCATCGACGTACTGGGTCGTCACGCCGCTCAGCTCCCCCACCGGCGAATACTTTTTGAAGATGACCTCTCCCTCGCCGGTCGTGAAAATTTCCAGCGGATCGCCCCGGCGGATGCGCTGGGTGCGGCGGATCTCCTTGGGGATGACCACCCGCCCCAGCTCGTCGATGCGGCGCACGATGCCTGTCGCTTTCATAGCACATTCTCCCTTTCTCTGTTCGGCGTTTCCTTTGCTCCCAGATTTCGTTTTCTGTGGTTATTTTGTGGTAAGAGAAAGAGAATTATTCAATCTCAGATTTTCTGATTGATGCTCCGGCTGCTCCCGGTTTTTTGTTTGTCTTCATACATCCGCTGATCGGCAAGGATGCGCAGCTCCCGCACGTCGGCGCTGTCCGCCGGGTAACAGACCACGCCGCAGCTGGTGCTGATGTCGATGGTCTGCCCCTCCAGCACATAGGTCTGGCGGATGATCGATTTGATGGTTTCCATCCGCTGCGCACACCGTTCTGCGTCCACTTCGCCGTTGACGATAAGGGCGAACTCGTCGCCGCCGATTCGGAAGGCGTAGTCCGTGTTCCGCACACAGCTCCGCAGCCGGCCCGCCACCGCTTTGAGCAGTTGGTCGCCGACGTCATGGCCGTAAGTATCATTCACCGGCTTGAACCGGTCAAGGTCGAGGTAGAACAGCACAAAAGGCTCGCCCTGCTGTTCCTTCTCTTTCAGGGTCTTGTTGAAGCACCGCTCGTTGAGCAGGCCGGTCAGGCCGTCGCTGTTGGCAAGGCCCTCCATCTTTTTGCGCTCGCTGGCCTCCGCACGCAGGGCGTGTTCCTTTTCCTCCACTTCCTGCCGGGCGTTGATCCGGACAAACCGCACCAGCGTGAACACAATACCCGCCATCAATGCGATCAGCAGCAGGATGGTCGCCGTCTGGATCTTCCGCATCCCGGCGTCCACCACGCTCCGGTCCACGATGCCGACGATGCTCAGGCTCTGAAAACCCACCGGCTGATAGACCAGATAATAGCTCTTGCCCCCATAACGGTACGCCACACCGCCCCGGCCGCTGTTCTGCACGTCTTCGCGCATCTTGGCCAAGGCATTGGTGTTGACCTGTGCGTTCTGCTCCAGAAAATCAAACAGGTTTTCCATCCGGGGCTCGATCTCACTCTTCGGCTCTTCGGAGAGCATGATATCACCCGACGGATAGATGATGTAGCAATCGCTCTGGCCGTTGTAGGCGTGCCCGCCGATCATCTCTTCCAGCGTCTCGTTGTCGTAGCTGACAGCGATGCAGGTGTAGGTCTCGCCGTCCACTTCCACCGGCTCAATGGGTACCGTGAACACGACCCGGCGCTCTCCGTTTTTCATGGTATAGCTGCCCACACAGGGAAGTCCGGTGGTGTACATTTCGGAAAATGCGCCCCAGATGTGCTTAGCTGAGCCATAGCCGCCCTCGGCATCCAGATAGGTGCAGTCTTCGTTGAACAAGTACAGGCCGCTGTATTTCCATGTAGGCTTCTGTTGGTTGAACAGGCACAGACTGGCCCGGACCGCCTCCCCGTCGGCGTCATCCTGCAGGTTGCTGCCCCACTCGCTCAGCACATTCCAGTTCCGCTGGGCGAACATGGTGAAGGTCTTGTCCACCTGCTCATAGGTCTCCAGCAGGTTTTTGGTGCTCTCGGTGTAAAACTGGTGCTGGACATAGATCATATACCCCACGATGCCCACCACAAGCACGGCAGCCAGCAGGATCGACAGCGTGATCTTCTCTTTGCTCCTCTTCATATTCTACGCCTTCTTTTGCGATGCTTCGTTTATTTTTCACTGCCTCAACTTTTTCTCGAAGGACGGCTAAGATTTCTTTACCGTTTTTTCAATAAAAATTTATCAAAGCCAGTGATTTTTGTCAATGGCATTTTTCCTGTTTTCCCGAAGGGACTGGTCGTTTTTTTCGGTTTATGCTATACTGGGATCGAATCCGGGACATCCCCGAACCAAGGAGCGTTTCATGCAACAGATCGTAATTTTAGGCGGCGGTGCTGCGGGTATGGCAGCCGCGCTGGCGGCGGCACAGGCGGCGGGCGGCTCGGCCCGCATCACCCTGCTGGACCGCAACCCCCGCTGCGGCAAAAAGCTGCTGGCAACCGGCAACGGCCGCTGCAACCTCGACAACACCGGCATCGCGCCGGAGTGCTATTTCACCGCCGACCCCAAGGCGCTGGCCCCGCTGCTGGCGGCGGTGGAGCGGAGCGCCCCGCTGGAGTGGTTCCGGGCGCTGGGCCTTTACACCCGCACCGACGAGGCCGGGCGGGTCTACCCTTACTCGAATCAAGCCGCCGATGTGCTGGCCCTGCTGGAAGGGCAGATGGCCCGCCTCGGCGTAGAGGTGCGGACCGGCTGCACCGTAAATACCATCAGCCAGAACCGGAACGGTTACACCGTCCTCTTCGACAGCGCCGAGCGCAGCAGCGAGACCCTCCACGCCGATGCCGTCATCTGTGCGCTGGGCGGCAACGCAGGCCCTCAGTTCGGCACCGACGGCTTCGGCACCAAGTTCGCCGCCCAGTGCGGCGGGAAGCTGGAGCCGCTCTACCCCTGCCTGACCGCCTTGCAGGTGGCAAAACCGAACAGATCCCTTGCGGGCATCCGGGCCAAGGCCGCAGCCTCCCTGCTGGACCTCGACCGGCACACCACCCTCGCCGCCGAGACGGGCGAGGTACAGTTCACCGAATACGGCCTGTCCGGCATCTGCATCATGCAGCTTTCCGGTCTGCTGGCCCCCAAGCGCGGGCCCAAGCGCCCGGCCGTGGAGCTGGACCTCTTCCCCGCGCTGGACGAAGCGGCCCTGACGGCCCTGTTCGCGGGGCGGGTTTCCCTGCTGCCCGGCAAGACCCCCGCCGATCTCTGGACGGGGCTGCTGAACCCGAAGCTGGGCAAGGCGCTCTGGGCCGCAGCCCAGCTGCCGGACAAGCCCCTGAACACCCTGCCCGATGCCGCGTGGCAGGTGCTGGCCAACACCGCAAAGCACTGGCTCTTCGAGGGGCTGACCCCCTGCGGATGGAAACAGGCCCAGACCACCGGCGGCGGTCTGAGCCTGACAGAGCTGGAACCCAGTTTTCAATTCAAGGGCTGCCCCGGCCTCTACTTTGTGGGCGAAACGCTGGACTGCGCCGGAATGTGCGGCGGCTTCAACCTCCACTGGGCCTTCGGCAGCGGCATCACCGCCGGGCGGGACGCGGTGCGCTCGCTGTCAGCGGCGCGACATCCCGCCCATAAAAAACACGGGCAGCGTAATTCCGGGTGATCCGTGCCACCGTGCCGGAAAGCCCCGCCACTCCCACGAGGTTGGGCAGCATCATCAGCCCATTGAACGTGTCGGACAGGTCCCACGCGAGGTCGAGCTTCATCACCGCGCCCACCACCATGATCCCCACGAACACGGCCTGATACGCCCCGCCGGCCCGCGGCCCCAGCAGGTAGCTGACCGCCTTGGTGCCGTACTGGCTCCATCCCAACACTGTGGAGTAGGCGAACAGTAAGATCGACACCGCGATGAACTTGGGCCCGAAGCTGCCGAAGACGGTGGAAAAGGCTTCGCCCACCAGCGCGGAACCCACGACCCCGGCGGCGGCACGGCCTGTTTCCAGATCCACCAGACCCGACGTCAGGATGACAAGGGCTGTCAGGGTGCAGACCACAAGGGTGTCCGCAAAGACCTCGAACAGCCCCCACATCCCCTGCTGCACCGGCTCGGTGACGTTGGAGGACGAATGCACCATGACCGACGCGCCGAGACCCGCTTCGTTGGAAAAGGCCCCCCGCTTGAACCCCCACGTCACGGCGCGGGCCACGGCGCAGCCCAGCACCCCGCCGCCCGCCGGGGCCAGCCCGAAGGCCCCCCGGAAGATGGCCGCGAAGGCCGCCGGGACGGCAGAAGCGTGGACCAGCACCACCACCAGCGCCCCGCCGAGGTAGAACAGGGCCATCAGCGGCACGACCCGCTCCGCCACCGCCGCCACCCGCTTGAGCCCGCCGAAGATCACCGCCGCCGAACATCCGGCCAGCACCACCCCGGTGGCCAGTTCCGGCACCCCGAAGGCGGCGCGCAGGTTCCCCGCGATGG
>ENA-ORSQ01001413-ORSQ01001413.1-human-gut-metagenome-genome-assembly--contig:-NODE-1413-length-12668-cov-5.496630_pt1 | contig 12668 bp, 8 predicted proteins | sample MGYA00241900_ERZ509164 | MGnify/ENA primary metagenome ERZ509164 (study PRJEB26280, sample SAMEA2338807) | human gut metagenome | biome: human gut; feature: human-associated habitat; material: faeces...
CGGTTGACGATCAGGGTGGACAGAGCCTCGCCCTCGATATCCTCAGCCACGATCAGCAGCTTCATGCCGTTCTGCATCACCTGCTCCAGCAGGGGAACCAGATCCTGAATGACGCTGATCTTCTTATCGGTGATCAGGATAGCAGCGTTGTCCAGATCGGCCACCATCTTGTCGGTATCGGTGACCATATAGGGGGTCAGGTAGCCGCGGTCAAACTGCATACCTTCCACGATCTCGTTGTAGGTCTCGGCGGTGGTCTTGTTCTCCTCGATGGTGATAACGCCGTCAGAGGTGACCTTCTCCATAGCCTCGGCGATCAGACGGCCGATCTCGGGGTCGCCGGCAGAGATGGTGCCGACGCGGGCGATATCGTTGCTGTCCTTCACCTTCTGGCTGTGTGCCTTGATGGTCTCCACAGCGGTGGTAACAGCCTTGCTCATGCCGCGGCGGATATCCATGGGATTTGCACCGGCGGTAACGTTCTTCATGCCCTCGTTGACCATAGCCTGTGCCAGCACGGTAGCGGTGGTGGTGCCATCGCCTGCGGCATCGTTGGTCTTGGTTGCGACCTCACGCACCAACTGTGCGCCCATGTTCTCGAACTCGTCCTTCAGCTCGATCTCTTTTGCAATGGTCACGCCATCGTTGGTGATGACCGGTGCGCCGAACTTCTTGCCCAGCACCACATTGCGGCCCTTGGGGCCGAGGGTGATTTTAACGGTGTTAGCCAGGGTATCAATACCGGCACACAGTGCCTTGCGGGCGTCCTCGCCCTGCTTGATCTGCTTTGCCATAATACATCGCTCCTTTATAATACAAACTCAATTGAAAAGGGAAAATTCAGTTTCAGTCTTCCACAACAGCCAAAATGTCGCTCTGGCGCACAATGGTGCACTCTTCGCCGTCCACCTTGACTTCGGTGCCGGAGTACTTGCTGGTGAGGACCTTATCGCCGACCTTGACGGTCATCTTGACTTCCTTGCCGTCCACGACACCGCCGGGGCCAACTGCAATGACCTGTGCGACCTGCGGCTTCTCTTTTGCGCTGCCGGTCAGGATCAGGCCGCCCTTGGTGGTCTCCTCAACTTCAACAGTCTTGATGACAACACGGTCTGCAAGAGGAATAATTTTCATAATTCTTGCCCTCCAATTATATTGAATTTATTTGAAACTTTGTTGTGTCCTGCGGGGGCTTCGTGTGTGCTCCGCAGTGGTTTAGCACTCCTTTTCTCTGAGTGCTAATTGTATTGTACTCATCTTGCTCTGAAAAATCAAGGGGTTTTGCAATTTTTCTTTGTTAAGAATTTATGACGCCCAAAAATCGCACCCTACTACGCAAAAAAGTGGTGTGTTCTTGACAGGACGCGCCGTCTTTTTTATACTTATAGCGCATTACAAAAACACAGCTGACGCGCTTTGCGGCAGAACGGAGGATACTTTGACAGACAAAAAGCTGATCTCATCTTTGCAGGGGCTGCGGGCAATCGCATTTCTGAGCGTGGTGCTCTCCCATTGCGGGGCACCGTGGCTGGGGCCGTGGGCGATCACGGTATTCGTGGCGCTGTCCGGTTTTCTGATGACCTGCAACTATTACGACCGCCCGCGCACAGCACCGGGACTGCGGTCTGCCATAGCTTTCTCTCTTAAAAAAATACGAAAGCTGTACCCGCTGCACCTTATAATGATGGTTGCCGCGTTGTTATTTGTGCTGAAGGGGCTTCTGGCGCAGCCCTCTGCCCGCGGGGCGCTTTCCTGTGCGGCGCAGCTTGTTGTAAGCATTTTTCTGCTGCAAACATGGATTCCCTCCAGCCGTTTCTGGTTCTGCCTGAACGGAGTGGCGTGGTATCTTTCGGTACAGGCTTTTCTGTATGCCATCTTTCCCCCGCTTCTCGCCGTACTGAAAAAGGCGGATGTCCGCAGGCTGCGCTGCATTGCCGCCGTGATCTTCTGCGTGCAGTGTCTTTTCTCCCTTGCGGCCTGGAAAGTCGGGCTCAGCGGAAAGGCCGCCTTTTACCTGACCTATCTGTGCCCGCTGTTCCGGGCTGGAGATTTTACCATCAGCTGCTGCATGGGCTGCCTTTACCACAGCCGCAAACAGGAGCGTTCTCTGCCGGGCGGTGCTTTCTCCCTGCTGGAGCTTGCCGCTGTGCTGCTTGCGGGCGGCTGCCTGTTTATCGCCGCCAAGCAGGTGGGGATTCTGGGCGCGGTGGCCTTCCGGTACAATGTGCTGTTCACACCCTCTGCGGTGCTGCTGGTCTGGCTGCTTGCCGTGGGTAAGGGAATCATTTCCCGGCTGCTTTCCGCAAAGCCGTTTTTGTGGCTGGCGGGGCTGTCCCCTTACGGTTTTCTGATCCATCAGGTGCTGATCCGGTATATGGAGTGGACAGCGGACAAGCTTAACCGCACGGTGCAGCCTGTGGTCTGGACCCTGACTGTATATTTGCTCACGCTCTGCCTGAGTAGCTTTTACAAGGCGCTGGAACGCCGGGTGCGGCAGCGCCATACCCAAACCGGCACATAACAGTAAAGCACAAGGCCGCTGCACGGAACAATGTGCAGCGGCCTTGTTTGGGTCTGATGATTTATTTTTTACTTCACACCCGCCTTTTTGGTGGTAAAGCGCTGGTAGGCGGGCAGCGGCAGCAGCACGCGGCCTGCCAGCGGCTGCACCTGTACCGACACCTGCTTGCAAGGGGCGCACTCGCCGTCCACAGTGGCAATGATGGGCCCACGGCCATCTGCTGCCCGCAGACTGACCGATTTTGCGCGGCGATAAATAAAGTAGGGCTTTGCAGCCTCGGTCAGTTGGCCGTTTTGAAAGTGCTGGCCGTTTTTGTACAGCATCAGCAGCTTTGCAATGACCCGGCGGCTGACCTTGCGCACGATGAACACATCCAGCCAGCCGTCATCCGGCTGTGCCTCCGGCCCGGCCATAAAACCGCCGCCGTAGGCGCGGCCGTTGCACACTGCGCACATCAGACAGTCCACGGTCAGCACCTCGCCGTCAATGACGTACTCCACCCTGCGGCCGATATGCCCGCACAGCTGCTGAACAATGGACAGCGCATAGGCTGCCTCGCCGCCGCACAGCGGGATGCGCCGGAACTTGGGGATGCCGTAGGCCACCTGTGCGTCCAGACCGGCGGCGCAGATGGTGGCAGAAAGCCCCAGACTGGTGCGCATCAGGTCGATGGGCACTGTCCCGCCGGCCAACTGGGCGTCCAGATCCAGAAACTCCTCCTTTGTACCGTAGGTGCGCAGAAAGTCGTTGCCGCTGCCATAGGGCAGGCAGCCCACGGCGGTCTTATCAAAGCCGTGGGCACCGGTAAGCGCCTCGTTGAAGGTGCCGTCGCCGCCGGCGGTAAAAATGCGCAACTCCACCCCGGCCTTCTGGGCGGCAGCTGCGGCTGCACGGGACAGTTCCCGGGCGTGGCCTGCGTGGGTGGTGACGCGGATGGTGTAGTCCTCCGGGGCAAGCCCGGCACCGGCAGCAGCCGCCGCGATCTGCTGCGGCAGGGTGCGGGTACAGTCGGCCTTTCCGGCTGCGGGGTTCAGAAGAAACAGCGTGTGCATCGGGGTCCTCCCTGTTGTAACTCTATTTCCTCTATAATAGTCGAAAACCGTGCCGGTTGCAAGCAAAAACGCTATTTTCTTATAGGGTTATGGTCTCATCCTCCCGCAAAACGATGCTGCCATCGGCGGCGCAGTCTGCTGTCCAGTGCTGCCCTACGCAGGCAGTTCCGGCAGCAATGCGGTTTGCAAGTGCCTGCTCCACCGCCCTGTCCACCTGACGGCGCAGTTCCCGCGCACCATAGGCCGATTGCGCCCGGGCAGCCAGTGCCGCCCCCACCTGCGGGGTGTGGCGCAGCCGGTAGCCGCTGCGGGCGGCGCGCTGCTCCAGCTGACAGAGCATTTTTTCTGCAATGGCGCAAAGGTTTTCCTCTGCCAGCGGGCGGAACACGATCACCTCGTCCAGCCGCCCCAGCAGCTCCGGCCGGAACCACTTTTTAGCTTCCTCCACAGCCTGCGCGGACTGCTTTTCAAACACGGCTTCTGCCCCGGCGGCAAAGCCCAGCGGCGCGTTCTGCCCCGCCAGGAACCGTGCGCCCAAGTTGGAGGTGAGCAGCACGATGGTGTTGCGGAAATCTGCCTTGCGGCCCATGGCATCGGTCAGCTGACCGTCCTCCAAGATTTGCAACAAGATATTCTGGATGTCCGGGTGCGCCTTTTCGATCTCGTCAAACAGCACCACGCTGTACGGGCGGCGGCGCACAGCCTCGGTCAACTGACCGCCCTCGTCATGGCCAAGGTAGCCCGGCGGCGCACCCAGCAGCCGGGCGGCGGTGTGCTGCTCCTGATACTCCGACATATCGAACTTGAGCAGCGCCTTCTCGCTGCCGAACCAGCTGACCGCAAGCGCCCGCGCCAGTGCGGTCTTGCCCACGCCGGTAGGCCCCAAAAACAGCATAGCACCGATGGGCCGCCCCGGTTCGCCCAGACCGGTGCGGCTGCGCCGGATAGCCCCTGCCACGGCCGCCACTGCCCGCTGCTGGCCAACAATTTCCGCGTTCAGGCGGCTTTCCAGCTTGTCCAGACGCTCCCGCTCCTGCTCGCCCACCCGCTGGGCGGGCACGCCGCTGGCCGCTGCCACCACCCGGGCGATATCCTCCGGGGTGAGCACCGGCTGGGTGCGCTGCTCCTTTTCGGCAAGGATGCGCGCCGCCGCACAGGCTTCGTCCACAAGGTCAATGGCCTTATCCGGCAGACAGCGCCCGGGCAGGTACCGCACCGAAAGCTCCACTGCCGCCTGCAGGGTCTGGGGCGGCAGGCGCACGCCATGATACCGCTCGTAGCGGGGCGCAAGGCCGTTGAGGATCTCCACCGCCTGCGCAGGGGTGGGTTCTTCCACCTGCACCCGGCCAAAGCGGCGCTCCAGCGCGGCGTCCTTCTGGATGTGGGTGCGAAACTCCTGATTGGTAGTCGCGCCGATAAGCTGCAACTCGCCCCGGGCAAGCACCGGTTTTAAGATGCTGGCAGCGTCAATAGCACCCTCGGCGGCACCGGCTCCCACGATGGTGTGGAACTCGTCGATGAACAGGATGGCAGTGCCGTCCCGCACCAGCTCTTCCAGCAGGTTTTTCAGCCGCTCCTCAAAATCGCCCCGGTATTTGGTGCCCGCCACCAGACTGGCCATATCCAGCGCCAGCAGCCGCCGCCCTTGCAGCGCTCTGGGCACCTGCCCGGCGGCAATGCGCAGCGCCAGACCTTCGGCCAGCGCCGTTTTGCCCACGCCCGGCTCGCCGATCAGACAGGGGTCGTTTTTCTGGCGGCGGCACAGGATCTCCACCATGCGGTCCAGCTCCGCTTCCCGGCAGAACACCGGGTCCAGCTCCCCTTCGGCGGCACGGCGGGTCAAATCGCGGCAGTATTTATCGCTGGCGCGGCTGCCCCGGGGGATGCTGGCCGACACCCGGGGCTGGGCGGGCAGCACAAACTGTCCGCTCAGCTGGCGGCACTCCCGCACCGCCTCGGTGAGCGAAAGCCCCATCTCCGCCAGCAGCAGCCCGGCGGCGCAGCCGTCATCTTCCAGCATGGCGCAGAGAAGATGCTCCGGCTCTGCCCGGCTGACGTGGGCGTTTTGCGCCCCAATGAGCGCATAGTCCATGGTGCGGCGCAGGTCCGGTGCCATGGACTGCCGGTCCAGCCGCTGTGCCGGGGCGCTGCGCCGCTGCGCCAGCTGGCGGCGCACCTCCGGCTCGGTAATGTTTTTCCGGGTGAGGAACTGCGCCGCAGCGCCCTGCTGCTGCAGCATTGCCAGCAAAAGATGGCTGGTATCCGCCTGTTCACAGCCCAGATCTCCCGCCAGCTGCACCGCCTGCTGCAACAGCCGCGCTGCCGGGCGCGAAAAGCCCCGGTAACCGCCCATGCCCAGATTTTCCCAAATGCCCATGTGTCTGCTCCTTGCTGCATATAAAATCGTCTGCACTGGAAGTATAGCCCTAAAGGCGCAGAAAAAATCAGTCGTTTATGTCGGGCGGCAGAAAAGTAAAAACCGATCCGCAGCGGTTGCCGGTGCGCGGGGGCGTCCGGCTGCTGCGGATCGGTTTTTGAGCTTTTATCTTGCGGGGAACGTTTTCAGAACGAACCGCCTCCGCCGCCGTGGGTGGAGCCGCTGGAGGAGGTGTGAGTGGAGCTGCCGCCGGAGTCGCTGGAGCTGGACTCCTTCGGCCGCTCGGTGCGGTGGACCTCACGGTACAGATACAGATCCCGCTGGTTAGTCAGCTTCATGCTGCCCTGCCGCACATAGCTGGTTGCGTCCCGCTGCGGTGCCACGCTCTTGAGCCGGCTCTTCATCACGCCGGTCACGATCAGTGCCGTGATCAGGCCAATGACCAGCGCCACGCCCAGATACACGATCGAGAACGGCTCCTTGGGCATGTTGTCCACATCGTAGGGGTGGCCTTCGCGGGCGGCGGTAACATACGCATCCGTCCACTGGATAAAGGTGCGGAAGGCGGCGGCGTAATCGCCGTCTGCCATATCGGGGGTCATCTGCTCGCCAAGGTACTGGATGCCGGCATCCGTAAAGGCGGTGATGCCGTAGCCGCAGGTGGAGATGTGCCATTTGCGGTCGCCCACGCTCACCAGCAGCAGCACGCCGTCCATATCGGAGCCGTAGCCGAACTGGCAGAAGTCATACAGGTCATCAGCATAGGCCTCCATGCTGTCGTAGTCCACGCTTTCCAGCGACTCGACGGTGGCAATGACCACATCAAAGCTCTGGCGGACGCTCAGCTCCTCCAGCGAAGCCTCCAGTTCATTATCCTCGTCCTCGGTCAGAACTTCTGCGCTGTCGTTCATGCGGTAGTACAGGTCGGCAAAGCCGCCCTCCACCGCAAAGGCCGGAACAGCCAGCGCCGCCGCAAGGACTAGTGCTGCCAGCGCCGCAAAGAGGGAGTGCAGTCGGTTGGAAGTCTTTTTCATCGTTCGTCCCTCCTTTACAGGATCCGTGCCAGCCACAGCAGCCACATCACGCCGTAGGACGCGGCGGAAAGGGCAGCCGTAAGGCCCAGCATCCACTTGCGGGCAGCGCCCTTGTCCACGGGCAGGTCACCCACGAATTTGCCGGTCTGACCGTTCATGGCAAACAGATAGTTTTCACCCCGCCAGCTGGTGCTCAGCAGCCAGACCGGGAACAGCGCATACTTTGCCTTGCCGCCGTGCAGCTGGATGCTGCTGTTATCCACCTTGACCGAATCGTAGCCGGTAACGGTCTGCTGGAACGTCTCCTCAGTGGAGCGGCGGATGCGCTTGTTGGCCCGCTCGATGCTGTCCTCGGCGCTCACATCGTATTTGTCTGCCACATAGCCGGCCAGATAGGCCGTCTGGAAGGGGATGGCGTCCTGCATGGCAAAGGGCTCGATGGATTCCATCAGGTCGTCCTCGATCTTGGAGGAGCCGTCCACCGGCACGGCGTCAAAACCCAGCGTGCCGTCCCGCCGGACGGAGTAGTAGTTGGTCTCGGTATAGTCGTATTTGCTGTCCGACCAGCAGCGGGTCCGGGTGGCGGTGAACCGCAGCTGAGCGTCGGCATCGCTGCCAAAGAGCCAGAAGGGCACATACACGCCCTTGATCTCGTCGATGTGGTTCTGGCTGCGGAACACCTTGGGCAGCAGGGTCTTGCCCTTGAGGTGCTCCTGCAGCTTTTCCTTCGCCGCTTTTTTATCCAGCTTGAAGGGGATGATGAGGTCGGGGCGCAGGTCTCCGGCAAACTGTCCGGTCAGAACGATGGGGTTGCCGCAGAAGGGGCAGGCCGAGGCTGCCATGGTGTCGTCGCCCACGATCTCGCCGCCGCAGCTCTTGCAGCTGTAAGTATGCAGACCGGCGGTCTCCCCTTCTGCCCAGCTGCCGCCGGGGGTCGCCCACTCCATCTCGCTGGGCTTTTCGTCCTTCAGCTCCTCGTCATAGCCCTTGAGGGTATCCACGTCGAACTCGGTGTCGCAGTAGGGGCATTTCATCTTCTGGGTGGCGCTGTCAAATTGGATGGCGCCATCGCAGCAGGGGCACTTATATTCCAGCATTCCTGCCATAGCGTTTCCTCCTGTTGTTCCAAAGGGGGCCGAGGGCTTTTCCCCGGCCCCGCTGTTTTTGCGTTGGTCTTCCCGCCGAAGCGGTCGGCTCAGAAATCCGTAGTGATGCGGAACACCACCGGCTCGTCCGGCTCGGTGGCTTTGCCGTGGTGGCCCACTGCCAAGAAAGCGTTTTCTTCCAGCGGCAGGAAAACATCAAAGGTGCAGAAGTCGCCGCACAGCTGGCACAGGGTCTCGCGCTCACCCACGGGAAGGGACTTTTCCAAAAAAGTGCCGTCCGGCGCGTACAGCTCCCACATATAGCCTGTGTCCAGCAGATAGCCGTTGGGGCGCTTCATCATCACGGCGTCAAAGCTGCCCACCGGCTGAGAGCTGCGGGCCAGCTCATTGCCGTCCAGATCAAAGGCGGCAAAGTAGTAGTCTCCGCTGGAGTCCGGCTCGCCCACCGTCAGCAGCTCGTCTCCGCTGAGGTTCAGGGAGGGCATGCTGCAGAAGGGGCCGATCTCGTTGTCGCCCTCCAGCGTCAGCTCAGTGTACTCGCCGTCCTGCACCAGCACCGGTGCGGAGTCGGTCCAGTAGATTACGGTCAGATCCCGATCCTTGGAGGAATAGCAGCTGCCCATGTAGTCCAGTGCGTCGCTGGGCTCCTCCGGGTCGCTGCTGTTCAGATCGTAGCAGTAGACATCAAAGTTGTCCATGGCGTACAGGATGCCATTGCGGTCGATGCTGAGGGCGTTGCTGCCGTCAATGTTGTACTCTTCCACCGGGGTCAGCCGGTCGTCCTTGATGGCATACTCGAAGATTTTAGCAGACTGCTCTTCATCGTCCTCGTTGTAGAAGCTGAAGAAGTAATTGCCCCGGTAGCTGTCCGCATGGATGCAGTGATGCGCTCCGTCCAGTTCCCGGCGGACGTCAAAGGGGATGTACTGCGCCTTGAAGGTGTATTCGCCGATGGTCAGCTCCCCGGTCTGGAACTGGGTCACAGGGGCCCCTGCAGGGGCGGCTTTGTCCACTGCTGATTCCGGCTGTGCCGAAGCGGACGGGGCACTGCTGCTGGAAGCCGGTGCACTGGAAACGCTGGATGCGCTGGCGGCACCGGAGCCGCCGCAGGCGGTCAGCCCGAGGGCGGCGGTGGCAAGGCCCATGGCCTTGAGGAAATCTCTGCGCTGGATCTTTCTCATATCCGTTCCTCCTTTTGGGGTCACTGCACTTTTGCAAAGGCTTCGTCAGCACGGCGGCTGTACAATGCCATGCCGCCGGTCTGGGCGTCGTTTGCCAGATTGATGTTCTCCACAAAGCGGGCCTTTTCCTGCTCAGAGAGCTGCCCGCCCTTCATGGCGGCAGATGCCACGGCACCCATGGCACCGATCATGCCCATCTGGCCCTTCAGCTCCCGTTCCTCGGCCTTGGACATCCGGCGGCCGAACATGCTGGTCTCATTATCGTGGACCCCGAAGATGTGGTCCAGATGCTGTCGTGCGATGTGGGCATAGCCGATCTCCCGCCGGTCCCGCTTGCTGAAGCAGATGACCAGCTCCTGCTTGATGTAGGGGTGGGGATGCATGCCCCGCTGGGTCTGGGCCTCGGTGATGCTGCGGGGCTGCACCAGCTTCAGCTTCAGGCCGCCGCCGTTGAGGGTGGGTTCCTGGCCCGGCTCCTTGGCGGGGGTCTCGTCCAGATACTCCTCGTAGCTGGCGATCTGGTCGTAGCGGATCAGCTCCGGCATCTTGCCCCGGCCGCCGGTGCGGTCGTCGATGTACAACATTCCAAGCTCATCGCAGAACACCAGCCCCATTTGCGTCGGGGTGGAGGGGTATGCGTTGACCCGGAACTCGGTCTTGTCGAACACCTCGTCGAATACCCGCTTCATCCGAGCCATGTACTCCATGTGCTCCTTGGCCTCGTCCAACGTCAGCTCACTGAGCCGGATGTATTTGGAGCACTTGTTACCGCAGTCATCGCAGAGGAACTGTCCATCCCGGAGCTTGGAGCGGTGCATGGTGCCGCACTCCTTACCGCAGACGGCACAGTTCTGTTTTGCGAACAGGTTGGAAAAGAATCCCATCATGGTATGCTCCTTTCATTGCTCTGTATTTGTCAGGTCTGGTCGCTGTCGTCAAAGGGGTCGCCGCACTCCGGGCAGAACTTGGGCGGATGTGCGGGGTCTGCCGGTTCCCAGCCGCACTTGTCGCACTTATACTTGGGCGTACCGGCGGGCTTGGGTTTGCCGCACTCGGAGCAGAATTTGCCCTTGTTCACCGCGCCGCAGCTGCAGGTCCAGCCTTCTGCTGCCGCCGGGCGGGGCTTACCGCACTCCGGGCAGAACTTGCCCGTAACGGTAGCACCACAGCTGCAGGTCCAGCTGTCGGCGGGCTTCGGCTCCGGCTTTTTGCTGCCGCATTCCGGGCAGAATTTGCCGGTAACGGTAGCGCCGCAGCTGCACTGCCAGCTGTCCGCCGGGGCGGGTGCGGGACGGCTGACCTGCTGGGGCGCGTCCACGCTGTCCGGACGGGCCTGCTGGCCCATGGCAAACAGGTTCTGGGCGCTCATGCCGCCCATACCGCCTGCACCGGCTGCCCTGCCCATGCCCATAAAGCCGGGCCTGGCACCGGCGGTGTTGCCGGCGGCGGTCTTCATGGCATCGATCTGGCCACCCACCAGACGGGCGGCAGCGGTGGTGGGGTCGGTGGTCATGGCGTTCTCTTCCCACTCGGTGATCTTTTTCTGCTGCTCCTCCGGGATGGACAGGGAGTTGATGTTGAAGGAGAACACCTCGATGCCGCGCTTTTTGCGCCAGACATTGGACAGCTGCTCGTTGAGAGCGTCGGAGATCTCCAGCGTGTGGGCGGGGATCTCGTAATACTGCACCTTGTTGGCAGAAAGAGTAGCCAGCGCAGGCTGCAAAGCGTTCAGCAACTCACTCTTCAGGCGGGGAGCAATCTCGGATGCGTCATACTGGGTGGAGACGTTGCTGCACACGTTGGTGTAGAACAGCAGCGGGTCGCAGATGCGGTAAGTAAAGCTGCCGTTGCAGCGGATGTTCACCGAGAGCTTGTAGCCTCGCTCCTCGCTGACCACTACGCGGAAGGGGATGGGCGTTGCGGTGCCGTACAGGATCTCGCCCAGCTCCTTGGTGTTGATGTAGTACACGCGCTGATCCTTGCCGGTGTCGCCGCCGTAGGTAAAGCGCTTGGCTACGGTCTGGAAGGTAGCTGCCAGACTATCGCCGAAGTTGCCGGTGAACACGCTGGGCTCGGTGGAGGAATTGAAGGTATACTCGCCCGGCTCGGCGCACACTTCCACCACCTTGCCCTGCTCCACGATGAGCATACACTGACCATCGGCCACGGCAATGCCGCTGCCGTTGGTGATGATGTTATCCTCGCCGTAGTTGGAGCTGCGGCGGGAGGTGCGCTTCTGACCCTTGACCATCAGCACATCCTTATCCAGCGCATCGCAATAGAAAAATTCTTTCCACTGGTCTGCAAGCGTTCCGCCCAGTGCGCCCATACCTGCTTTGATCAAACCCATAGTAATTTCCTCCTGTATGTTTTATTGTTTTTGCTCTCTTCTTTATCATGCAGAACGATTTCGTTTGTAAAAAAGGTTCTGCCTGCTCAGGGGTAAGGGTCAGATAATTGATATTATAATCATACTGCAATGCGGCGCTGAACGCAAGGCATTTCTAACCGTTGCCACCTGCCTTTGCAGCTTCTTTCACAAAAAAGAACACCGGAGTGTCCATAGAGACTCCGGTGTTCCGAAATAATATTTTTATGCTTGTCCCGTGCCACAAAAGCACTTAGAACCGCCGCCATGTATCCGGCATAAACAGCACCAGCATGGGGAAGATCTCCAGACGGCCGGCCAGCATATCGAAGATGAGCACCAGCTTTGCGGGGTCTGCAAAGCAGCCGAAGTTCTGCATTGGGCCTGCCATTTCCAAGCCCGGGCCGATGTTGTTCAGGGTAGCAGCCACGGCGGTAAAGTTCGTCACCATATCAAAGCCGTTCAGGCTGATCAGGAAGAAGGAGGCCGCAAAAATAAAGATATAGGCCGCAATGAACACGTTGGTGGTGCGGATGGTCTCGTGGTTCAGTAGCTTGCCGTCCATGCGGGCGGGCGCTACCACCTGCGGGTGCAGGGCGGTCTTGAGCTCCTTGGCTAGGGTCTTACCCAGAATGAGGAAGCGGCTCACCTTGATGCCGCCGCCGGTACTGCCGGCGCAGGCGCCAATAAACATGAGCATGACCAGAATCTCTTTAGAGAGGGTCGGCCACAGGTCAAAATCGCAGCTGGAGAAGCCGGTGGTGGTGATGATGGAGCCCACCTGAAAAGTGGCCTGCCGCAGCGCCTCGCCAAAGCTGTTGTACATACTATAAATGTTGGCAGTGATGATACCCACTGCCACTGCGATGACCACAAAGTAACCCCGCACCTCCTCGCTGGCAGCAGCGCGGCGGAACTTGCGCATGAGCAGCAGGAAGTAGGCGTTGAAGTTGACGCCGAACAGGATCATGAAGATGGTCACGACCCACTGGATGTAGGGCGAAAAGCTGGCAAAGCTGTCATTGAGGA
>ENA-ORSQ01001417-ORSQ01001417.1-human-gut-metagenome-genome-assembly--contig:-NODE-1417-length-12586-cov-3.497805_pt1 | contig 12586 bp, 10 predicted proteins | sample MGYA00241900_ERZ509164 | MGnify/ENA primary metagenome ERZ509164 (study PRJEB26280, sample SAMEA2338807) | human gut metagenome | biome: human gut; feature: human-associated habitat; material: faeces...
AGCTGGAAAAGAAGGCTTCCGAAGTCATTCTGGCGAATATCCGCCGCTCCTTCGGCGACCGTGCCGGTCTGATTGCACGTATCGAAACCTTCACACAGGACAGCGGCCTTCCCCTTTCCTTGAAGAATTTCATCGGCTATTATCACCTCGACCCGCGTTCTATCTACGGCAAGTTCTCCTTCTCCCGTCTCTGCGCAGATGCAGGCGTCTGCGACGATTTTGCCGAGCCTGCCGAAAGCATTCTGACAAAGGCGTTCAGCAAGCTGGTTGCCGTGGATTCCCGGCGCTGGATTAAGTTTCTGACGGATATTCTTCCGCACTTCTCCTGTGAACTTGCGGCTTCGCTTTCCGATTTTGAAAAACGCATGCTGCAAATGTTTTACATCACCGTATTTCAAGAAGCGGCAGACTGGCGTTCCCATACTGCGCAAGCCAACATGCAGCTGCTCGCGGACAGCCCGATAATGATGCACGAACTGTATGGGCTTCTGGCACTCAATCTGGAGCGCATTGACTTCATCGATCAGCCTGTCCCGCTTGGCTTTGATTGTCCGCTGGATCTGCATTGCACCTATACCAGAGATCAAATTCTGATTGCAATGGACTACATGACGCCGAAAAATGTGCGGGAAGGTGTCAAATGGCTGCCGGACAAGCAGGTCGATGTATTCTTTATCACGCTCAACAAGGCGGACAAGGACTACTCACCGACTACCATGTACAACGACTATTCGATCAACGAAAGCCTGTTCCATTGGCAAAGTCAGAGCACGACCTCCGATACGGCAGGCACCGGTCAGCGTTATATCAACCACCGGCAGCGCGGCAGCAGGGTCGTTCTCTTCGTGCGGGAGTTCAAGCAGGACAGCATTGGCGCTGCACCGTATACCTGTCTCGGAACAGCAGCCTATGTGAAGCATACCGGCAGCAGGCCGATGAATATTACATGGCATCTGGACCAGCCTATCCCGGCGAAGTATCTTCGCAAGACGAACAAGCTGGTAGTCGGATAAAGAAAGGCATTTTATGAAAACAATTCGAGTCGTCGCCGCAGTTATTCGCGATGGCGAAAAGATCTTTGCCACCATGCGCGGCTATGGTGACTTTAAGGGTCTGTGGGAGTTTCCCGGCGGAAAAATCGAGCCCGGCGAAACGCCGCAGGAGGCCCTAAAAAGAGAAATCCGAGAGGAATTGGCCTCCGAGATTTCGGTTGGTGAGTTGATTGATACCGTCGAATTTGATTATCCGACCTTTCACCTTTCAATGGATTGCTTCTGGTGTCAGCTGATTCGCGGTGATCTTGAGCTGTTAGAGGCCGCTGAGGCGCGATGGCTGACCAAGGAAACTCTGAAAAGCGTAGAATGGCTTCCGGCTGATTTAGGCCTGATTGAAAGGATTGAGAAAGCGCTCGCTATAAGCAATTCCTCGACGAGCGGCATTCCCTCTGCTTCATTCTAATGCAGCGCCTTTGTGGGACAGACCTTCGTACACTCGCAGCAGAGGATGCACTCCGTTCCGTTTTTCCGTCTGCGGGACCCCTTGTTGACCTCTACGTTCATGGGGCAGACACGCAGGCATTTCCCGCAGTGGATGCATTTGCTTTCATCGCAGTGGACGCGCAGCAGCGAAAAATAGCTCGCGGGCGCGAGAAACACTGTAATCGGGCACAGATATTTGCAGAATGCGCGGTTATCTTTAAATACAAAAGCCAACACAATACCTACAATATAGTAAAATGTATTTCCTACAAGGAAGATCCAGAACATGATTCTCTCCAGATTCGCGATTTTCATCAAAAACAGGCTGAGAACCACTGCCAGGGATAATACAAACATCACATACCGCAGAACACCTAACTTTTCCTTTCGCGGCTTTTTCGGCTGCTTATAAGGCAGAAAATCCAGTACCATAGCCGTCCAACAGGCATAGCCACACCATCCTCGACCAAAAAGCAAAGGACCAAAAATCTTTGCTACTGCATAGTGGATTGTTGCTGCCTCAAAAACGCCCAGGAACAAATAATACCAAAAACCCTCAATCTGCATATTTTCACAGGAGATTATACCAAGATACAATAACATATAACTTCCTACCGCCAATTGCACAAAATGTCTGGCATAGCATTTTCCGGCAGTAAAAAGTGCTGTTCCTAATGCAAGGCATCCTCCTATGTAACTAAAATTCAACAGATAAAATATGTTATACTTAGCAATCCACAACGTAATCGCCACTAGCTCAAATAACAAAAATAACAGAAGCGATGGTATATATTTGCGAAACATAGTATTCTTTCTCATCATCGTCCCTATACTCCTATGATTTTTTATTTTTTCTCAGTGCATCGATGAGGAATTTTCTTTCTATCTCATATGGTCAGGTTCCCCTAAAAAGTTTGCAATTTCAGCAATCAGATGTTTCATCTTTTCTTCAAATCCTAACGAATTATCAATGATTCTAAGGTGTGGATGTCCGGTCCATGCTGCTATCAACTCATTGTTCCAGCTGCCTGTTCAAATACTTTTTCCTTCTCCAACTGAAGTTTCATCTGGCATTTCTGGTATTCCGTATTATCGGAACAGATCCACGGTTGTGTTATATTGTGTTAAGGTCATGCATTTACCAGCCGCATTCCCTCATTTCTGATATTTACCGCCGCATTTACATCTCTGTCATGATGGGTCCCGCACTGCGGACAATCCTACTCTCTTAACGCAAGATTTTTTGTTTTTGCATTTTTGTAACCACAAAATTTATATGCTCTGTTCGCCACTCTGTCACTTCCTTTTTCGGTCCCTTTGTCCCTGACTTTCTATATATTTTTTGAACACTTCAATTGGAGCATCGCCTGTTGTAATCAAACAAAAACTCTGGCTCCAGAAATGTTCTTTCCACAACTTTTGCCGTATCTGCGGAAACTCTTTCTTAAGAAGTCTGCTGCTTGCACTCTTATATGCATTTATGAACTTACTTATTTCCGTATTGGGGTGTGCCCTGAAAAGGATATGTATATGGTCTTTATCGTGATTCCATTCCTCAAGAGTAATATTGTAGTTTGGAGCAATATACTCAAATATCTCTTTCGCCCTGCTGGAAATACCATCATCAAAAACCTGTCTACGATACTTAACCACAAGCACAAGATGATAGTGCAGTAAGAATACTGAATGTGCATTATTATCTAAATTCATTGTATTTCAACCTTTCTTTATCATGCGACTGAATATATTATACTATGATTAGAATGCAATATCAAGTAGGTAACAGACGCAATCCATCTCCCACCTTAGAGGTCGGAGTCTTCTTGCTGGAAAAGGATAAATTAACGAATATGTACCATATAGTTTCTTTCTTCTAATACCTGGGCACCCTTCTGACAGGATTCTTCGTCATAGAGAACGATTTCGAGAACACCCTCTTCAAATTCCCGATTATAAATGATGCCGATATTCTTTAAGCTGATATTGTTAAAGGCAAGAAGAGAAGCGACAGTAGCAATCGTACCTGGCTGATCTGGGATATGGACATAAAGTTTATGTACTTTGTCAAATAGTCCGATAGAATGGTCTGGTACAGAATTACGGTAATCACCGGCTTCTTTAAAGTATTCATTCACATATGCTCCATTTTCCTTATCAAGCTGGTCAATGACTTCCTGTAAATCATGAATCATGGATGTGAGAAGCGTTTTTATATTTGAAGAGTTATTTTCACAAATCTGCTCCCACATAACCGGAGAAGAAGATGCGATTCGTGTAATATCTTTAAAACCTCCGGCAGCAAGCTGTTTTAACATACCATTATTGCGGTCTGCGCGGCGGACAAGATGAACAAGTTCTGCTGCGACAATATGTGGTACATGACTGATAGCTGCAGTGATAAAGTCGTGCTCTTCTGGTTTTAAAGAAACGGCAAGTGCACCGAGTCCCTGAATAAAAGAGGAGAACTTTGTCGTAAGCTGGAATAAAGTGCGCTCGCTTGGTGTCAGAAAATAGTAGGCATTCTCAAGAAGATGATCATTTGCGTGAGCGTAGCCTGACTTTTCAGAACCAACCATCGGATGACCGCCGATAAAGTTTGACTCCATGCCAAGTTCCTTGATGGCAGACTGAATCGGTTCTTTTACACTACCAACATCCGTAAGCAGGCAGCTTTCAGAAATGATTCCTTTTAATTCTTTTAAGTACTCAATATTATTAGATACCGGCGCACAGAGAAAGATAATATCACAGGATGAAAATGTAGAATCAAGCGTTTCAAAGTACTGCGTTAATGTACCATCTTCCTTTGCCATTTTAAGAGAATCAATATCTGTATCAAATCCATAGATAATACTATCCGGATGAATTCTTCGTATTGTTTTAGCGATAGAACCGCCGATAAGTCCAAGGCCGATAAAGCCGATTGTCATATGATTTGCATTCATGGTGCAACCTCCAAAAAGTGTGAATTTTGTATTCGCATCAGGGATGAAGGCTGTGGAGTGAACTTCCTGGTGGAAATCTATCCCACGGCATCGTTTCGCTTGCGGGTTGAATGTTCGCTTCCATACTCACATTCAATCCTCGCTCTAATATGCCGTGGGATAGATTTCCACCAGGAAGTTCAATATCGCAGGTTAGTGTACTGATGCGAGATTTCAATGGCTTTTATTGTACATGGAAATTCACACCATGTCAACACTTTTTAGTGTTAAAGTGAAAAGGGTAGAAGGTATATGTATTTCTATATGATTCACATGCGAACATTCAACCCGCAAGAGAAACGATGTCGTAAATAGATGGTAGGGGCAGTTTTTATGGAGAGGAAGCCATAATGACTCGGCATAATTCTGTGTCCTCAAAAAAATATGTCAAAATGCCAAAATTACTCTTGTGAAATGACAAGTTTTTTGTTAAAATAGACCTGTGAGAATCCTGACATAAGAATATTGATTCATTTATCCTACAAATTCTGACGTAAAATTCTCACAAATATGATTAAACAACACGGGAGGAACTGATTATGAACGTATATGCAACCGAAAGTATTAGAAATGTCGTATTACTTGGACATGGTGGCTGTGGTAAGACTTCTTTAATTGAATCTATGGCTTTTACAACGGGGATTATTAAGAGGGTTCGTACAGTAACAGAAGGCGGTACAGTAAGTGATTACGACAAAGAAGAGGTTAAGAGAAAGTTTTCAATTCAGTCCTCAGTTATTCCATTAGAGGTAGACGGAGTTAAGGTGAATCTTTTAGATACTCCTGGTTTCTTTGATTTCTCTGGAGAAGTATATGAAGCATTGAGCGTAGCAGATGGAGCAATCATCGTTATCAATGGTAAGTCAGGTGTAGAAGTTGGAACAAGAAAGAGTTTCGATTTCTGTGCGAAGAGAGGTATTCCTGTTATCGTATACATCACATGTGTAGAAGATGAACATGTAGATGCTTCCGCAATCATTGATGAACTTCGTGAAAGTTATGGTAACAAGATTGTACCATTCCATATGCCAATGAAAGAAGGCACAGAGTTTAAGGGATTTATCAATGCAGCCAAGATGCTTGAATGTCGTTTACAGCCAAATGGAACTTACTACGAAAAAGAAGTAGAAGAAGGAGTGAACGATGAGCTTGACGAGTATCGTCAGCAGTTAATGGAAGGTGTTGCAGAGACAAGTGAGGAACTCATGGAGAAGTTCTTTGCAGAAGAACCATTTACAGAAGAAGAGATTAAGACAGCGATTGTTTCTTCTATCGCAAAGAGAGACCTTATGCCAGTTATCTGTGGTGCGATCAACACAGACTACGGTGCTAATATCCTTCTTCACGATATGGTAAAATATTTCTCCGCACCAGGTATGGTAACAGACCAGTTCGTTGGAATAAAGGTGAAGACAGACGAGCCAGTAAGTGCATCTTACGATGTAAGCCAGCCGGTAAGTGCTTATGTATTTAAGACAATCGCAGATCCATTTGTAGGACGTTTCTCTTTAGTAAAAGTTACAGATGGTATTTTAAAGGCAGACAGTGCTGTTTATAATGCAAATAAAGACGCAGAAGAACGTATCGGTAAGCTTTATGTATTAAGAGGTAAGGAACAGATTGAAGTGAATGCCCTTTATGCAGGTGATATCGGTGCTATCGCAAAACTTTCTGTTACAAAGACAGGCGATACATTATCACCAAAGGCAAACCCAATCATATTTGAGAAGGCAGAGATGCCAGAACCATATACATTCGTTCGTTACATTGCAAAGACCAAGGGTGATGAGGATAAGATTTCGGCAGCTCTTAAGAAGTTAATGGATGAAGATCTTACATTAAAAGAAGTTAATGACAAAGCGAACCGTCAGATGTTATTATATGGTTTAGGAGACCAGCATCTTGAAATCGTAAAGAGTAAGCTTGCCGACAGATATAAAGTAGAGATTGAACTTGTAAAACCAAAGGTAGCCTTTAAAGAGACTATCCGCAGTAAAGTAGAAGTTCGAGGCAAATATAAAAAACAGTCTGGTGGACATGGACAGTATGGTGATGTTCTTATGGAATTTGAACCGTCTGGCGATTTAGAGACACCATATGTATTTGATGAGAAGATTTTCGGCGGAGCTGTTCCAAAGAACTACTTCCCAGCAGTTGAAAAAGGTATTGCAGAAAGCTGCCTTAAAGGACCTTTGGCTGGATATCCAGTAGTTGGAATTAAAGCAACATTAACAGATGGTTCTTATCATCCAGTTGACTCTTCCGAAATGGCATTTAAGATGGCAGCAATTACTGCATTTAAGAATGGTGTGATGGATGCCAAACCAGTTCTTCTTGAGCCAATCGTAAATCTTAAGGTAGACGTTCTTGATAAGAATACCGGTGATGTTATGGGCGATTTAAACAAACGCCGTGGCCGTATTCTTGGAATGAATCCATTAGAGGGTGGCCGTCAGGAATTAGTAGCAGATATTCCTTTAGCAAGCCTGATTGGATATTCTACAGACTTACGTTCTATGACCGGAGGAAGTGGAGAGTTCTCCTATGAATTTAGCAGATATGAGCAGATGCCAGCAGATGCTCAGGAAAAAGTATTAAAAGAAGCAGCGGCTGAAAAGGAGAATGTTAAATAAACTATGATTGATAAAGCGATTACATTTGCTACGAAGGCCCATGAGGGTCAGTTTCGAAAAGGAACCAAGCTTCCCTATATTGTTCATCCATTAGAGGTGGGGGTTATTGTCTCAAGGATGACGCAGGATAAGGAAGTGATTGCAGCGGCAATCCTCCATGATACTTTGGAAGATTGTAAGGAAGTAACGTTTTCTACACTCTGCCAGGAGTTTGGAGAAAGAGTGGCGGAGATTGTAAAGGCTGAGAGCGAGGAAAAGGGGGGGTCCTGGAACGAGCGGAAGGCTAATACAGTAAAAAGGTTAAAGGAAGAAAAGGCTTCTGATATGAAGCTGGTTGCTTTAGGAGATAAGCTTTCGAATGCCAGATCTTTAAAAAGAGATTATCAGATGATTGGAGATAAGCTGTGGGAACGCTTTAATATGAAGGATAAAAGGCAGCAGGCATGGTATTATCGGGGATTATGTGATTCGCTGAAAGATATGGAGAATTTTCCTGAATACTGGGAATTTTGTGAATTGATTGCTTATGTGTTTCGCGGTGTAGTTGTAGATTAATTTATAGTGTTTATTTCCATACATAGAAGTTGGGTGTAAACGAAACTTAGAATGTTAAAAAAGAACAGATATCATCGATGAAATAGTCGGGGTATCTGTTCTTTTTGTTATGGGAAGTTTGACAGAAAGTTCCAAGAAAGAACTGACAGAGCGTATTTGAAAAATTATTTCAACAATCTGCATACCTCGCTTTATAAAAGTGTTTATTTAATGGATTTTAATAAAAAAATGAAAGAAAAGAGTTTTAGATTTGCATTTTTTAAAAAAAAGCAGTTGCAAGGATGGGAATAATATGATAATATCTTTCGGGTGAGAACAAATGTGTTTCACTGGCAAACAAATATGCAGAAGAGAGAAATTACTGTTCTGTACAGGAGATTACAATATGGAGAATGGTTCGAAATTTTATATGGTAAAGAAGAAAGCTTTGCCGGAAATTTTATTAAAAGTAGCGGAAGCAAATGTTCTTCTAAACAGAGGAAAGGCAAAAACAATCAAAGAGGCGATTGATGCCGTTGGAATCAGTCGGAGTTCTTATTACAAATATAAAGATGACATTTTCCCGATTCATGAAAAGATTCAGGGAAAGACAATTACCTTTGTAATGGAAATGGAAGATCAGCCGGGATTACTTTCCAGTATACTGAAAATTGTGGCAGACTGCAAGGCAAATATCTTGTCGATACATCAGAGTATACCGGTGAATCATATCGCACTGATAACACTTAGTGTAATGATTTTACCAATCACAGAAGATGTGGCAGTACTTTTTGATAGAATTGAAAATGCAGATGGGATTAATAATCTGAAGATTGTTTCAGAGGAATAAGGAGGATAAAGATGGTAAATGTAGCGGTGTTAGGATATGGTACAATTGGTTCTGGAGTTGTAGAAGTATTGCAGACCAATACCGAAGTCATTGCACAGAGAGCCGGAGAGGAAATAGCCGTAAAGTATATTTTGGATTTAAGAGATTTCCCTGGAGATCCGAATGCAGATAAAATCGTTCATGACTATGACATTATTGATAAAGATGAGGATGTTCAGGTTGTTGTAGAATGTATGGGTGGCGTAGAGCCTGCATACACATTTGTAAAAAGAGCATTACTTAATGGAAGAAGCGTGGCAACCTCAAATAAAGAACTTGTTGCAAAGCATGGAGCAGAACTTATTGCCATTGCCCATGAGAAAAATATCAACTTTTTGTTTGAAGCAAGTGTCGGCGGCGGTATCCCAATTATCCGTCCGTTAGTACAGTGCCTTACCGCAGATGTTATCGAAGAAGTCAGCGGAATCTTAAATGGTACAACAAACTACATGCTTACAAGAATGAAAGAAGAGGGAATCTCTTTTGAGGAAGCATTAAAAGAAGCACAGGAAAAAGGTTACGCAGAACTTCATCCGGAAGCAGACGTGGAAGGTTATGATGCCTGCCGTAAGATTGCGATCTTATCTTCTCTTGCCTTTGGACAGCAGGTAGATTTTGAAGATATCTATACAGAAGGAATCACAAGCATTACTGCAGAAGATATCCGCTATGCTACAGCGATGAACAAAAGTATTAAGCTTCTTGGAAACAGTTGGAGAGTTGATGGTAAGATTTATGCGATGGTCTGCCCGATGCTTTTAGATAATGCACATCCACTTTCCGGAGTAAATGATGTATTTAATGCCATTTTTGTCCGTGGGAATATGGTAGATGAGACAATGTTTTATGGTAAGGGAGCAGGAAAGCTTCCGACAGCCAGTGCAGTAGCAGCAGATGTCGTAGATTGTGTAAAACATACTGGTAAAAATATTAAAATTCTTTGGAATCCAGAGAAACTTACATTAAGTGACCTCGGTGACTTCGAGAGACAGTATTTTGTAAGAATGCCGGCAGATGCAGAAGCAAAGGCAATCACAGCAGCATTTGGAGCAGTAGAGATGGTATCTGTAGAAGGTATCAATGAAAAGGCATTTATCACAGGAGTGATGAAAGAGAGTGCTTTCAATGAAGCAGCAGAAAAGGCCGGACATATTATTAATCGTATTCGTCTTGACTGATTGTTAAAAACTATGTAGAATAGTTGGCATAATAAAAAGTACTCATAGAAATTTGATATATTGGTTTATCTATGATTTGTCTGATAAGTCGGGCATGAAGATTTTTGCAGTATATTAATAAAGATATGATTTTACGGTTACTTTTTATGTCACTTGAAAAGTCAATCGTAAATTGAAACAATAGATAAAAACTGAAAGACTTAGGGAGGAACAGAATGTTAATCGTTAAAAAATTCGGAGGAACATCTGTAGGGAACAAAGAAAGAATTTTAAATGTTGCCAAAAGATGTATCGAAGATTACCAGAAAGGTAATGATGTAGTTGTTGTTTTATCCGCAATGGGTAAATCTACCGATGAGCTGATTGATATGGCAAAAGATATCAATCCAACTCCATCAAAAAGAGAGATGGATATGCTCATGACAACAGGAGAGCAGGTTTCCGTATCTCTTATGGCAATGGCAATGGGCTCTTTAGGAGTTCCAGCTATTTCACTGAATGCATTTCAGGTAGCAATGCACACCACACATCGCTATGGTAACGCACAGTTAAAGAGAATCGACACAGACCGCATCCGCAACGAATTAGAGCAGAGAAAAATCGTTCTCGTTACAGGATTCCAGGGAATTGATAAGTTTGATAATGTAACAACACTCGGAAGAGGCGGATCTGATACAACAGCCGTAGCATTAGCAGCAGCTCTTCACGCAGATGCCTGCGAAATCTACACAGATGTAGATGGTGTCTATACAGCAGATCCACGTTATGTAAAGAAAGCAAGAAAGCTTGCTGAAATCACATATGATGAGATGCTTGATTTAGCTTCTCTTGGAGCGGGAGTTCTTCATAACCGTTCTGTAGAAATGGCAAAGAAGTATGGAGTACAGTTAGTAGTAAGATCTAGTTTAAATAATCACGAAGGAACAATCGTCAGGGAGGAAGTAAACATGGAAAAGATGCTTGTAAGCGGTGTTGCAGCAGATAAGAATGCCACAAGAATTGCAGTAATTGGATTAAAGGATGAGCCAGGAATCGCATTCCACCTCTTTAATGCACTTGCAAAATATAACATTAACGTTGATATTATCTTACAGTCCGTAGGACGTAACGGAACAAAGGATATTTCCTTTACTGTAGCAGAAGACGAAGCTGATGAAGCAGTAGCAATCATCCAGAAGAGCTTCCCTAAGAGCGAGTACAACAAGATTGATGAAGAAAAAGATGTGGCTAAGATTTCTATCGTAGGTGCTGGAATGATGACACATCCAGGTGTTGCAGCTTCTATGTTTGAAGCTTTATACGATGCAGGAGTTAACATCAAGATGATCAGTACTTCTGAAATCCGCGTAACAGTCCTTATCGATGAGAAATACACAGAAAAGGCACTGAATGCAGTACATGATAAATTTGCTTTAGGTGACTAATTTCTGATTTGTGAGGCTGCAAAGCAGACGAACTCCTGAAGCTAAATTCTCTCTCAAATCTTTCTCAAAATAAATTCTGAGTTTGAATAGGCAGCCAAAGACAGCTCTCAGTAAATAAAATAACCTATATTTGTGGCCTCGGAGCAAGGGTTGGATACGAGCGTGTGTAAGCGAGTATTCAACCCGCAGCGACTAAAGTCACAAATATAGGTTTTTTATTTACTGAGAGCGTCTCCTTTGCCTGCGCAAATCAGAATTGCCTTTTTGGTTAAAAGTTGGTAGAATATTTTTGAAGGTATTATTTATATGAGGTGTTTATGAAAAGAAAGATAATATTATTGTTAGTAACTCTCTGGATAAGTATTTTCATAATCAGTGGCTGCAGTATGATGCCACATCTGAATGCTTCTGCCCAGACGGTGATTGATACGAAAAAGGAACTGCTTGCAGAGATTGAAAATGCGCTATCTAGTGGAAAGACGAAGATTTCTTTTGTGACAAGTGATCTTGATCAGACAGATTTTGATACGCTGAATCAGAATATAGAAGGTTTTTATGGTGTGGTAAAGGAATATCAGATAAAGAGTGTAAAGTTTTTGAATAAGTCTTATGTGACGTTAAATTGTGAGATTAGTGATAATTATTATGTAGAAAAAGCCTTTTTTGATGAGGAGGATATTCCAGAAGAACGAGAAAAAGCAAGGGATTTGTATGAAGCTTGTAAAAGTTTTCTTACCAGTTTACAAAGTAAGAAGCGAAGTGATTATGAAAAGGAAAAGCTGATTCATGATTATATTGTGAGTAATGTTGCATATGGATATCCAGGTGGAAAGAAAGAGCCGGAAGGAGATGCCTATAGTGCATATGGTGCTCTGGTTTTAAAGAAAGCGGTATGTAATGGTTATGCAGAGGGGATGAAGCTGCTTTGTGACCTTTCTGGTGTGACCTGTAAGATGATTTCTGGGACAGCAGATGGAGAAAAACATGCCTGGAATTTGATAAAGCTTGATAAAGAGTGGTATCATGCAGACCTTACCTGGGATGATCCGGAACCGGATGAGACTTCCCGTATTATGTACCCTTATTTTAATGTGGATGATACACAGATGAAAGCAGACCATAAATGGAATGCGGCATTGTATCAAAAGGCAGAAGGAAACGAATATAATTACTATAGAAAAAAAGATTTACTTTGTGAGGATTATAAAAGTTTTCGTAGTAAATGTGAGGATATTTTGGAGAAAAAAAGTCCAAATAGTATTCAGTTTATGGTGAAAGATTATGACCAGGATACGTATTCAGATGATAATCTCCAGTTTATTCTTCGGTATAGCGGCGCTTCTTCGCTACGGATGCAGATTGCGGGAAAAACTCCCTATACGATGTTATATTTTAAGCTTCAATATTGATAAGTGATAAATTACAAATTATATGGCGGAAAAGGACGTAAAATATAATATTTAAAA
>ENA-ORSQ01001433-ORSQ01001433.1-human-gut-metagenome-genome-assembly--contig:-NODE-1433-length-12476-cov-3.062636_pt1 | contig 12476 bp, 5 predicted proteins | sample MGYA00241900_ERZ509164 | MGnify/ENA primary metagenome ERZ509164 (study PRJEB26280, sample SAMEA2338807) | human gut metagenome | biome: human gut; feature: human-associated habitat; material: faeces...
CGTTACGGCGGCGGTATCTTTCTGCTCGTGTATCTGATTTTGGTCGTGACCTTCGGCTTTTCGCTGATGATCACCGAGTTCGCGATTGGCCGCAAGACCAAGCTGTCGTGCATCGGCGCCTACGGCGCGCTCGACAAGCGCTTTAACTTTCTCGGCTGGATCGCAGCCTTTGTCCCGCTCATCATCACCCCGTATTACTGCGTCATCGGCGGCTGGGTCATGAAGTACCTGTGGACGTTCATTTCGGGCGGCGCGCTCGAGGCAGCGGACAACGGCGGCTTTTTCAGCCGCTTCATCGGCTTCGACGCCGGTTCGCTCCCGGCGACCATTCTGAACTTCAGCGGCCCGACCCCGTGGTTCGTGCTTTTTGTACTCATCACCGGTCTCGTCGTCATCTTCGGCGTGCAGAAGGGCATCGAGAATGCAAGCCGCCTCATGATGCCGGTGCTCGCCGTTCTGATCGTCGTCATCGCGCTCTATTCGCTGACCATCCCGGGCGCTCTGGCAGGCGTCAAGTACTATCTGATGCCGGATTTCTCGCAGTTCTCGGCCTCTACCGTGCTCGGCGCGTGCGGCCAGATGTTCTACTCCATGTCGCTCGCGATGGGCATCACGATCACCTACGGCTCGTATATGCCGAAGGAAAACCTGCTCGAGCATTCGGTCACGCAGATCGAGATCTTTGACACGCTGTTCGCGTTCTTCGCCGGTCTGATGATCATTCCGGCGGTCATCGCATTCAACGGCGGCGACCCGTCTCAGGTCAACAGCGGCCCGAGCCTGATGTTCATCTCGCTGCCGATGGTATTCGATTCGATGAAGTTCGGCACGGTCATCGGCGCGGTGTTCTTCCTGCTCGTCCTGTTCGCGGCGCTGACCTCCTCCATCGCGCTGATGGAGACGCTCGCGTCGGTCATCATGGACAAGTTCAAGCTCAAGCGCATCCCGGCAACGCTCATCATCATTGCGATCTGTCTGGTCGTCGGCATGCTGTCCTGCCTCGGCTACGGTCCGTGGGAAAGCGTCACGATCATCGGCATGCAGTTCCTTGATTTCTTCGACTTTATCTCGAACTCGGTGCTCATGCCTATCGTTGCCGTGCTGACCTGCGTGCTGATCGGCCATGTCGTCGGCACCAGGGTCGTCGCAGACGAGGTCAAGTCGGGCGCAGGCTCGTTCCACCGCGAAAAGCTGCACCGCGTCATGATCCGCTGGATCGCGCCGATCCTGCTGGTCGCTATCCTTGCTTCCGAGCTCGCAAGCAAGATCTTCGGCGTGTTCAGCATTTAATTCTTCCTGTCGAAAAACTGCGTTTTTCCGACAAGATGTGTTCTGACTTCGCAGAACACGAGTCGTCCGAGAGTTCCCATACGGAAACTTTCTCCCTCTTAGTGTAAAAAAACCGAGGCACATGTCCCCGGTTTTTTTATTTGCTCCGCAAATGTTTTAACGCGCGCTGACGCGCGACTGTCTTAAACGAGCTGTCTGCGATGTATATTGCATAATTTAGCTTTCCCTGCAAAAAATACATTCAAAAACCTCTGGGAGGGAACGTTATGCAACCGGATAAACGAAAATATGCGGCGCTGCTGGCGCGGAAAAGTCCGCCGTCGCCGCTCGCACGAGACTGCCTGCTGGCGTTTGTGTTCGGCGGCGCGATCTGCACGGTCGGCGAGGGCGTGCGCATGTTCTGGCTGTCGCGCGGTCTGGATACCGACGGCACGACCGCCATCACCATGGTGTTCCTCGGCGCGCTGCTGACCTGTCTGCACCTGTACGACAAGCTCGCAAAACACGCCGGCGCCGGCACGATCGTCCCCATCACCGGCTTCGCGAACGCCATCGTCTCGCCTGCCATCGAGTACAAAAGCGAGGGACTCATCCTCGGTCTCGGCGCAAAGCTGTTCGTCATCGCCGGGCCGGTTCTCGTCTACGGCATCACCGCGAGCGTCCTCTACGGCCTTGTGCTGCTCGTGCTGAAGGGAGGCGGCGCCGGATGATCACACACGCCGGAAAACGCACGCTCACGCTCGAAAACCGCCCGTATCTGCTGTCGCACGCCGCCGCAGTCGGCAAAAAGGAGGGCGAGGGCCCGCTCGGCAGCCGTTTTGACTTCGTCACGCGGAACGACCGCATGGGACAGAAGTCGTGGGAGCTTGCGGAAAGTGAGCTTCAGCGCACCGCCATCGACCTCGCGCTGCGCAAGGGCAGTCTGCGGCACTGCGACCTCGACCTGATCCTCGCCGGAGACCTGCTCAACCAGTGCATCGGCTCATTTCTCGCCTCCATGCACTCGGATGTCCCCTACCTCGGTCAGTACGGCGCGTGCTCGACCATGGCGCAGGGACTTGCGCTCGGCGGCGTGCTCGTCGAGGCAGGCGCAGCCGCACGCCTTGCCGTCTCTGCCTCCTCGCATTTCTGCTCGGCAGAGCGGCAGTACCGCTTTCCCCTCGCCTACGGCGGTCAGCGCACCCCTACTGCGCAATGGACCGCGACAGCGGCCGGCGCGGCCGTGCTCGGCGCTGAAGGCGGCTCCTCCGTCCGCATGACCCACGTGCTGTTCGGAAAGATGATCGAGCTCGGCGTCAAGGACGCCAATAATATGGGGGCTGCGATGGCGCCCGAAGATGTAAATTTAGACCCATACATTTTCCGGTGCGCTGAGCGCTGTGTTTTGCAGAAAATCCGCTATTTTCATAACCATTCACTGGTATTCCCGTTAGAACGAACAGAAACAGAAAACAGACAATCCCCCTTGATGCCGGACTGGCGTCAAGGGGGATTGTATCTGCGCAAATGTTTTTCTTATCCAAACACCGGCGGTGAGATCTGCCGGTTTCCGTGTTCCCTGCTTTTGAGACTGTCCTGCTGTTTAATCGGCCCAGACTTCTTCTGCAATCTCCTTGACGAGCGCCAGCTTGCTCCACTGATCCGCATCGGTCACAAGATTGCCTTCCTCGGTGGAAGCGAAGCCGCACTGCGGGCTGAGCGCCAGCTGCTCGAGCGGCACATATTTGGAAGCCTCGCGGATACGCGCGATAACGTCTTCCTTCTTTTCCAGTCTGGCATCCTTGGAGGTTACCAGACCCAGAACGACCTTCTGCTTGCCGATGTAGCGCAGCGGCTCGAAACCGCCGGCACGGTCGCTGTCGTACTCGAGGAAGAAGCCGTCCACGTTGCAGTGGCCGAACAGGATTTCCGCTACCGGCTCATAGCCACCGGTGGACGACCAGGTCGAGCGGAAGTTGCCGCGACAGATGTGCATGGTGATAACCATGTCCTCCGGCTTTGCTTCGAGGATCTTGTTGAGCACGTAAACATACTTGCGGCCGACCTCATCTACGTCGATACCGCGCTCTGCATATGCTTTGCGCTTCTCAGCCGAACAGAATTCGCCCCATGAGGTATCATCGAGCTGTAAATAACGGCAGCCGGCAGCGTAGAACGCCTTTACCGCCTTCTGGTAAGCCGCTGCCAGATCGTCCAGCAGAACCTGCTCGTCCTTGTAGCGCTCGATCGGCTGGTAGTCGGTCGAACGAACACAGCAGATCAAATGCAGCATGGACGGAGACGGAATGCACTGCTTGGGCTGTACGAGGTCGGAGGCCACGCTCTGCAGGAACGCAAAGTGCCTGAGAAACGGATGATCGTCCGGGAAGTCCAGCCTGTCAACGATCTTTACGGTCTCAGCCTTCGGCTGGAAGCCCTTGAATGCGACGGAGAAGTGCTCAGACTTGACCTTCTGCGTACCGGTCAGACCCCAGAGGAAGTCCATGTGCCAGAAGGAACGGCGATACTCGCCGTCGGTAACGGCGTGCAGACCGACATTCTCTTCCTTCTTTACCAGACCGGTGATCTCGGCATCTTCGACCCTGGCCAGTTCTTCAGCGGAAATTTCGCCGGCTTCAAACCTGCTGCGTGCTTCGTGGATGGCCTTCGTGCGCAGGAAGCTGCCGACAATATCGTAACGATAAGGAGCGAGATTTTTCATGGGGGTTGTCCTTTCTGATCTATGCAATGAGCAGTGGCTCGTTTATTTTATGATATTAGTATAAAGGCTGATGGCCCATTTGTAAAATACGAGAAACTCATCATTATCCATAGTTTGAAGCTATAGACAGCGGTTCAACGCAGGTATTTATTGGATGGCGTATAATCAAGTTTTCAAAAGTGAACAGGCAATAGACAAGCCATCCGGACTCTGAACTGCACCCCATTTTAGCAGATGAGGACTTTCAGGATGCAATCGCGAATACTGTGGATGAATTTTTGGGCAACGCACCCGAAGCCGATATATTCTGATTTGTGCACCGTCGTGCGAACAATGCGCAAAAGTAAAGGGCGCTCCTGCTGGAGCACCCTTGGACTTGTGAGAAATTATGCAGTTGGCTTAACCGTCGCAAAACCGGTGAATTTATCACGGTTTGCGGTGATGAAATCTGCATCTGCGCCGGTCAGGTCGAGCGTGCCGAACGAATCGCGGTTGACGCTGGCCTTATATGTGCTGTAAGAGCCGGTGCTCATCGTCGGCGCGCCGCTGATGATAAGCGTCAAACCGCCGGTTACGGTGCCGCCGCTCTGTTCGCCGAGGAACTGATTCAGCTTGACGCCGTCTGCAACGGTGAACCGCACATCGCCGTCCAGTTTCGCGCCCATGTACGCGCCCGCAAGCTCGACCTCCGCGCTGCCGCCGACGGCAACGTCCACGTCAGCCTTATGCGTCGTGCTGCCTCTGCCGCTGGCGATGACCGCAAAATCCCCGGCCTGCACGCTGATGCACTGCGTGTCCGCAGCGGTGCTGTCCACGGTACTGCCTGCATACAGACTATAATCCGTGAAGCTCCACGCGGTCTTCACATCTTTCGCAATCGTGAGATCATGGCCGTTGGCATATATCCGGCTGACGGAATAGGTGATGTTCTCCAGTGTGAGATCACCATTCAGCGTCAGCGGGGAACCGGACAGCTTATACTTGGTCTCACCGGCCGAGCGGATGGTGCACGCGACATCCGGGAGCTTGTCCTCCTCGGTCAGCTGCACATCATCATTGAGCACGATCGTGCCGTCTTTCTTGATGGCGGCGGCCGCCGCAGACCAGCTCTGATAATTCTTCCCGTCCACCACAAAGGCGTTTTCCTTGACGCCCTTGGCGAACGTCAGATCCTTGCGAACGATACCGGACCATTTGCCGTCCTTTTTCGCCGCTGCGCGGATGTACAGCGTTCCGCCTGCAATGTCCCCGATGGACACCGAGAGCGGATTTTCGTACTTTATGCCGGTTTTGGTCGGGTCGGAGAGCGTCGAACCGGTCGGGGTATTGCTATTATCCACGGTATAGTAGATCTCCGCGCCGTTGGTCGGGCAGTCAAGCGTTACCGTTACCTCATCCGCATTCGCGTAGGTGGTTTTCTCCGGCGAGACGGTGAGCGTCGGCTTGGAAGCCGTCAGCGCCTGATTCAGTGCCGCCCGCACGGCTGAGAGGACAGCTTGGCTCTCTTGCTCGTGCCCCTTGATCGGCTCAACGCCTTCGGTGGTCTGTGCAAGATAGATGCGGCTGAACAGCTCGGGGAGAAAGCCTGCGTACGTTTCGCTGTGTTCCTTATCGAGCGTCAGGGAGGTGATATAATAATTATCATCGTTGTTGGGACTTTGTGTTACAGCGGTTGCAGTAATGCCGCCAACAGTTGCGGAAATGCCGCTGTACTGCGCGGTATAGGCCGCGTTGCCGAGCGGATTGGCGAATACATAGAACTGCCGAACCACATCCGAGTGAGTGCCGTCCTTGGCAAAGGCGACAGCGCGTACTTCGATGACCTGGCCGTTCGGATATTTAGTCAAATCGGGTTTCAGACGAACGCCAATGTCACCAGACCAGCCGATGGAAGCCGCTTCGGTGCTGGCGTCAGTCGGGTCGGTACCGTTGAGTGTGTAGCGGATGGTACAGTCCTTGTCGGCCGACATGGCAACATCGATATACTTATAGCTTGCGTTCGGAACGCAGGTCTGCGCCGTGAGGGTCGGTGCGAGCACGGTAGATTCGCTTTCGCTGACAGGCGCGGAGCGCAGTGCCGCGATGGTGGCATGACGGATGGCATCCGACCAGACAGTAGCGCCGGAAACGGCGTCTACGTTGTGGGCATCGTCATCCGGTACGGTCTGCATGTTCAGTACATTTTCCAGCGACTTGCCGCGCAGCTTGGCGGGCATACCGTCGGATTTCATTACGCCGTAACCGGACCAGAACGCATGGTCGGAATCATCGTCAATGCTGCCCTCGGTGCCGTTGTCCTGCACACGGGTGATCTTGCCGTTGGTAGTTGTTACGCGCACACTGACCTGATACGGGCCGCCGAACACACCGCCGTCCGTCACTGTGCTGATGTAGGTGCGCGTGCCGGAGGTCAGACTGGGGATCGCGACAAACTGCACGGTCTTTTCGGTGACATCGGAAGCCTTGCCGTCCTTGACGGCGATGGCCTTGACGGTAACGGAGCTGTCTGCGTTGCTGTTCGGCCGGATGGTCAGCGTTGTGCCTTCAAGGGTTTTTGCAGTGTTCCCGTCTACACTCGGGGTGCTGCCATCGGTGGTATACCGGACGATACAGCCATCCCCGGCCGAAACATGAAGTTCCGCCGGGGATGTTGCTGCATACAGCAGCTGCGTCCGAGCGTCTGCCGCTTTCAGGGCTGGCGCAGAGGGAGCCTGCTCACTTTCCTATTTCGAGAGAGCGTCCTTGACGGCCTGCTTTACCGTCGCAGCCGAATAGGTTGCGCCAGTTCTTGCATCAATTTTATCGATCGCCGAAGTGTCGGTTGCAAGAATGTCCTTGAAGTTGTTGTAGAAAGCTTTTTCAGCGAGAGATGCAAAGTAACTCTTATCCTTTGTGCTCGACGCTGTAGAAGTTGCAGAAACATTGGTAATCTTACCATCAGACAGAGTTACTTCTACAGTGATTTCATAATCCTTGCCGTCGTACTCCTCCTCGCTGCCTACAACATTCTGATCCTGAAGCATTGCAAGAGTTGCCGATTTGGTTACAACATTCGACTGATTATCGCGTTCTTCCTTAACCGCCTTAATCATGCCCGGCAGCTCGTCCAAAAGCTCTTTTGCCGCAGAGGTTGTTGCGTTCTCGTTTTCAAGAAGCGCAACTGCTTCATCGTAGTGCTCCTTCAGCAGCTTTTCGTTATCCGTAGCGGTAGCTGCGTCATACTTCGTCAGCAGCGCTCCAGCCTGATCCTTGAGTGCGGTCAGCTGGTTCTTCTGTTCTTCGGTCATCGGGTCCTTGCCGGTGTCGCGAACATTCTTTGCTTCCAGATTTACCTCGAAGGTGAAGTCCTCATAGCCCAGAGCATGGATGGTGCCGACCCACTTGCCGGTGCCGTCCGTGCCTTCCGGAAGCTTCGCGCGCAGAGAGTCAGTCAGACCGAGCTGAATGCCGTTAGAGCCGTGCATCCAGATGTCCGCTGCGAACTTGGTGCCGTAGGTTGCCTGAACGGTATCACTATTACCGTAGTACTGCCACGTTACGGACTGCATGCGGCTGCCGAGCTGACCATAAACGTTATCGTCGCTGGAAGCATCCGCCGTATTCTTGTTGGTGATATGTACGCGGAACATGGCGCCGTAAGTGCCGCCGCTGAAGTTCTGTGCCTCAATCTTAAGCTTGCTTGCGTCTACCTTCTTGAGCGCAGTGCCCTTGATGCCGGAGCCAGTGCCGTCCTGACGTGCGCCGAACGAGAAGTTATCGCCAGACTTGGTAACTTCCTTCAGTCCTTCGGTATCTGCGTCAACCGCTGCAACAAGGTCGGTGTAGCCGAGCAGCATACGCTCGGTGTAGCCGCCGGTGAGCGTACCGCCGTTCTCCGTTACTTCATATGCAGTCTTGAATGCTTCAAAGTCCGCAGTCTTAACCTTGACCGGTACGTACTTGATGCCGGTCATGGTCGAACCAGTCATATGATACTCCTGATCATTTACGGTAATCGTTGCAACCGAGTCACTGCTCGTTGCCGGAGCGGTCGTAGTAAACGTTGCTTCCGTGCCATCCTTCAGCACCAGACTGGTACCGTTATTCCAGTAAGCTACCTCAAAGTCCTGATTTTCCTGTGTGTGGAGCGTCAGCACCTGCTGATAGCTGCCGCGGTGAATACCGTGACGAGCCGTTGCACGGGAGGTTGCGTCAAACGCGCCCTTGTCCTTCTCATCGTAGGATACCAGAACCTTTTTGGTCTCCTTATCCGTCACATACGGATATACGTAATCCGTCTCATCCGAGGAGGCCGTCCAGTTATCACCATCCAGATATACACTCTCGCCCTTCCAGTATTCATTATACGGAACTGCGGCGTAAGTGTAGGTGTAGGTCGGGGTGTATTCTACGGAAAGTGCCGGATAGCCAGTTGCGGAGATTACGAGCGTACGCTTTTGACCATCAGCGAACAGTGCTTCACCATTTACCTTGACGTTTTCATCAATCGAACCATCATCCTTGATGATTTTTACAGCATCTTTGCCAGAAACATTATAGGTCGTTTCACCAATCTTAACAGAAGTAATGTTTTTCAGATAATTTGCAAATGCAGTGTCAGATGCATCGGTTGCCTTAACCAGAGATTTGCTGGTGTCATTGTATCCAGCAACAGCCGTGTCAGTAGACAGAACAAAGGTTGTGGATACAGGAGCATACTTATTCTTGGTATCCGAAACTGTTACCGTGTAAGAACCCGGCAGCGCGGAACCGAAAGTGATTTTGCCGTCGGAATAGGTCATGCCGTCCGGTACTTTTACTTCCTGTTTAAAATCTTCCGGGAAGCCGGTCAGAGTCAGAGTAGTGCTCTTTGCGTCTGCATCGGACTTTGCAACTTCTGCCTTTGCGTCCTTTGCGATGTACGGAATATACTGCTCCTGCGCCAGATTGAGCTTGATCACGCCGTTATCGGTGTAATAGGTGATGGTCTTGATGGTCTTGCCGACAATCGGAGAGTCAGCCTCGAAGCCAAGCTCGGTCGCGCGCCAGATTTCAACAACATGACGCAGGCCGTAGCTGTTGCCGTCCGTGTCGGTCAGGACAACGGCGTAAACCTTCTGGCCCTTCTCGATTTTGTCGCTTTCGACCTTTATTTCGTAGTCGGCGTGATGGCCGGAGGTCTTGAATTTGGCAATGGTTGCGGTATCCTCGGACGCCGCACCGGTCGCCTTGCCGAACGACCACTTGCCGTTGGTCAGGGTCGCTTCCTTGTAGTAAGACGGGGTGGAGCTCAGAGCGTAGTAGGAGTAGCTTGCGCTTTCAAACAGCGCTTCCCTGCCGGTATAGGTGGAGGTTTCATCCTTGCCGCTTTTTTTAACCGTGATGCTTACGGAGTCGCTGTCTGTTACCTTCTTGAGGCCGGAAAGGTCGCTCGTCTTTACGCGAACCGGATAGGTAACGCCGGTAATATCCGAGCCGTCGGGATTGACATGATACGAACCGCCTGCCAGAGTACCGATGCGGATCTTATTCTTGGTCGCCGACGAAACTGCGTCAACGGCTGCGGCATTTTCGTTCAGCTCCGCCTTGTAGAACTCGTCATACGGGTAGGCGGCCGCGTTGCCGGTGAGCACGAAGCGGGTCTGCGCGGGGGAGGGCATGGTCTGGCGGGCCACGGTGTTCTCGTCCTCGAACTGCTTGACGAACTTGAAATGTTCGACGAACGGATGGTTCTCGCCGGAGATTCTTCCGGTCACGGTGGCGGTGTCGGCCGGGGTCACCTCGTCGTGGAAGGCGACGCGGTGGGCTGCGGCGGCATGGTCCACGCCGGTGAAGCCCCACCTGAAGTCGAAATGCCACCAGCCGCGGCGGAATTCGCCGTCGGTGATCACATGCAGGCCGGCGGCCTTCTGCTTGGCGACGAGTTCGGTGATGGCCTTGTCCTCGACCGCCTTGAGCGCTGCGGCATCGATTTTGCCGGCGGCGAAATCCTCACGCGCGGCCTTGAGCTCGGCCGGGCGGAGATAGGAGCCGACCACGTCGGCGCGGAACGGCGCGTTATGCGAGTATGCCATTGAATACCCCTTTTTTTGGGAAAGCGACAAATACCTAGTGAAGGTTACACGCACGTCCCGAAACATGGGCGCACACGGCTTCTCGGCCAGTATTCGTGCTTGAATGGATGATGTTATCCGTTACACATTCGAGAATGGAAGGCAATGAGCGAATCGCGCGATCCCGCAGGCGACAGTACGACCACGAACAACATGGGGGAGGTGCGGGAAGCCGAACATCAGGGCGCAGCCGTCAAGGCGGCGTTGGGTGCGAACATCGGCGTCGCCATCGCGAAACTGTGCGCGGCGTTCTTCACCGGATCGTCCGCCATGCTTTCCGAGTCGGTACATTCCATCGCGGATTGCTCCAACGAAATCGTATTGATGGTGGGTGGACGTTTCTCCAAGCGCAAGACGGACGGCGACCATCCGTTCGGCCTGTATCGCGCCAAATATCTTGCTTCGTTCGTCGTGGCCACGCTGCTGTTCTTCGTCGGCGGTTTCTTCTCGACGTCCGAAGCGGTGAAGAAGCTTGTCGCGATCAGCGCCGATCCGGCATTGCGTGACGTGAACAGGATGGAACTGCTTGTCGCGTTCATCGTGGTCGTCATCAGCGCATGCCTGGAAGGATTCGGCCTGCACCAGAGCGTCAAGGAAGCCAACGAGCGTATGGAACGCACGAACACGAAGCATATGGGCGTGTTCCGTTTCTGGAGACGCACCAAGTCCGCCGAACTGGCTTCGGTGATCATGGAGGATACGCTCGCTTTGATCGGTTTGGCGTTCGCAGGTCTCGGCATTGGTCTTGCGATTCTGCTCGACGATGAGATTTTTGATGCGTTGGGTGGTCTCATGGTCGGTCTGGTGCTGATCGTCGGTTCGCTGTTTCTCGCGTTCAAATCCGGTTCGCTGCTGATCGGCGAAGCCGTGGATCCTGATACGCGCGGGAAGATCGTCGAGGCGGTCACCACCACGCCGGGCGTCGAACGATTGCTGAACATGCAGACCGTGCACATGTCGGAGGACGACATCCTCCTGTGCGTCAAAGTGCAGACCAGCAAGCTCGACCGCGACTATGACGTGGAAACCGTCGACAAGATCGAGAAGGCCGTGCGCACCGCGTTGCCCTGGTACAATTTCGAGATCTACGTCGAGCCGGACATCTACAGCGCCAAACACGTGCACGCGTAACCGGTTCCCGCGTAACAGGAACCGTTCAATATGGGAAAGTCCGGACGATCTGATTCGTCCGGGCTTTCCCATATGCGTGTCGGAAATGGTGGAAGTGGGATTATTCCTCGGCCACCAGATCCAGGTAGGAGTCGTTCCACAGGTCCTCGTCGCCGTCGGGCATGAGCAGCACGCGTTCCGGATTCAACGCCTCGACCGCGCCCTCGTCGTGGGTGACCAGCACAATCGCGCCCTCGTATTTGGCGATGGCCTTCAGAATCTCGTCACGGGAGGCGGGATCAAGGTTGTTGGTCGGCTCGTCGAGCAGTAGCACGTTCGCGCGGCTCGTCACCAGCGTGGCCAACGCCAGACGGGTCTTCTCGCCGCCGGAAAGCACTCGTGCCGGCTTCAACGCGTCGTCGCCGGAGAACAGGAACGACCCAAGGATGGAACGTGCCTGTGTGTCGTCAAGTTCCGGTGCCACGTGAATCAGATTCTGCAACACGGTGGCGTCAAGGTCCAATGTGTCGTGTTCCTGTGCGAAATAGCCGATCTTGCAGCCGTGCCCGTACTCCACGGAACCGGTGTCGGGATCCTCCAGGTGGGCGAGCAGACGCAGGGTGGTGGTCTTGCCAGCGCCGTTGTATCCGAGGATGACCACGCGGGAGCCCTTGTCGATGGCCAGGTTCACGCCGGCGAACACGATGTTCGAACCATACGCTTTGGAGATGTCCTTTGCCATGATCGGCGTACGTCCGCAAGGTGCCGGCTCGGGGAAGCGGATGTCAGCAACCTTCTCCTTCTTCTGTGCTTCGGACGTGTTCTCCAGCAGTTTCTCCGCGCGGCGCATCATGTTCTGCGCGGCCACGGCCTTGGTGGCTTTCGCGTGCAGACGGATGCCCTGCTGCATCAGACGTTCGGCCTTCTTCTCTGCGACTTCACGTTCGCGGCGGCGACGTTCCTCGTCGACCACGCGTTGGTGCAGGTAGGCCTTCCAGCCGAGCGAGTACATGTCGATCTGGCCGAGCTGTGCGTCCAGATGCCACACCTTGTTCACCACTTCGTCAAGCAGTTCGGTGGAGTGGGAGATGACCAGGAAACCGCCCTCGTATTTTTTCAGATAGCCGCGCAGCCATTCGATGGAATCCGCGTCCAAATGGTTGGTCGGCTCGTCAAGGATCAGCGTGTCCGCGTCGGAGAACAGGATGCGGGCCAGTTCGATACGACGGCGTTGACCGCCGGAAAGCGTACCCAGCTGCTGGCCCATCACTTCCTGTGGCAGG
>ENA-ORSQ01001438-ORSQ01001438.1-human-gut-metagenome-genome-assembly--contig:-NODE-1438-length-12450-cov-4.155627_pt1 | contig 12450 bp, 7 predicted proteins | sample MGYA00241900_ERZ509164 | MGnify/ENA primary metagenome ERZ509164 (study PRJEB26280, sample SAMEA2338807) | human gut metagenome | biome: human gut; feature: human-associated habitat; material: faeces...
CCCGCTGAGCTGGGCCTATGCCGGAATCTCTCCCACAGAAACCACCGAAGAGCCCGAAATTGTGGAGGCTGTCCGACGGTGCGGGTGTGTTGTCTGCAAATGCCGCTCGCAGGGGAATGCCCGGCGCTGCGGTTTCGGGCAGGCTTGCAAGTGGTGACAACGCCGCAAGCCCTAGGCCCAGCGTAAACGCTCGGCGGCTGATGGCATGGTGTTCGGTCATAACTTCTCCATTCGCAGAGTGCGGTTATGCGATAGTTTTGGTCACTATACTGCCCAGATGTTTAAAGATGCTGGTTTAATTGTCTGCGCGGCGCAATAAATCGGTGGGCGGACGTGTTGGGGTGTTTGTCGTTTTCGTACTGTTGCCACATTTGGGGCGGTTCCGGCGTCCGGCATCCTCGCGTTCGTCGGCTACAGGCATAAGAAAGGGAGGGTCGGTTTACCGGCCCTCCCTGGGTACGAAGCGCTGGGGTACCGTCGCTTGTTTGCACTGCGACCGTGTTTCCCGTTGCGCTCGCCAGTCGCTTAGCGCTTGATCTCGATATCGTCGAGCTTGACGTCCATGGCCTCGGTCTTGGCCTCGGCGATGTCGTCGGCAAATTCCAGAGACTTCATCATGGTCTCGACGGCGTCCTTGTGCTCCTCGACGTTGTCGATACGCACATACACACTGCCGCCGTCAACGTCGGTGTAGTATTCGGTCGTTACGCCGCCCGAGTGTGTATAGGAAGCGTTGCGCCAAGTCTTGCCGTTGTACTTGACGGGGTCATTCTCGGTCCACTCAAAGCTGGCATTCCACTTTGCCTCGTAGTCGAACAGCTCGTCGGCGTTCTTGTCAGGATCGAAGACGGGGATGAAGCGATCGCTGGCGTGCTCGCTCTCGGTGAACTTAAACTGGGCCCTGTCGGCAGTGTCGCCTGCGACGTCGGTGATCTCGACGCCCTCGGGGACCTCGACCTTAAACCAAATGAAGTCGGTCCTCATATCCACGGCTGGCTTTTCTGCGCCGCCGCCACCGCCACTTCCGGTAGCGTCGCCGCTGCCACCGCAGCCCACCAGGGCAACTGCGGCAAAGAGACTGATGCAGAGGGTGAGAATCGCAAAGGCCTTCTTTTTCATGGTCGTGTCCTCCTCGATCTGTAACCGCCCATGGATTACCTGTCTTTACTGTACGCGTGGACGGCTCGCTAGGGTGGGCCATGTGTCCCATTCTGAGGGCCGGATTTGCGCCGTTAAGTGGCAATATGTTCGGGCGCAAAAGAGGGGAGGGCTGGTGCTGTCGGCCCTCCCCGGGTTGGGCGCCCGTTGTTTTAATGGGGCGCATGTGCGCGGGTGCGCGTAGGCGCGTGCGGGTGTCCCGTTACTTGATCTCGATGCTCGAAATCTCGACTTCGCGTGCCTCGGAAACTGCCTCTTCCATGTCATCGGGGAACTCGATGGAGTTGAGGAGTGCCTCGGCTTCTTTCTTGTGCTGGTCGAAGTTCGAGATGAGGACGTAGACGCTTCCCGGCTCAACATCGGTAAAAAGCATGGTTGAGATGCCGCTGTTGTCCTCGTATGTTCCGACGAGCCACGTCCTGCCGTTATACTCGACGGACCCGCCATCCTTCCACTGGAACGTATCCCCCTTCTTTTCCGCCTGGTCGGCGTGGGATTCCTCGGCCGTCAGCGCTTTTTTCCAAACGGGGATAAAGCGATCGGCCGAGGCGTTCTCGTCTTCGGGGAAGGTGAGCTGGACCCTGTCGGCATTCTTGCCGGCAGAGTCGCTTACGCCGACGCCCTCGGGCATCTCGACCTTAAACCAGATGTAGTCGGTCTTCTTGGCGACGGGGGCCTTTTCCTTGCTCTCGCTCTTGGGGGCGCTGCCGCCGCCCGATGCGCTCCCGCCGCAGCCCACAAGGGCGAGCGCGGCAAAGAGGGCGATGCAAAGGGAAAGGATTGATAGGGTCTTTTTCATCATGGTGGCGTCCTCCTTGTCTGCTGATGACATCACGGCGCCGCATGCTGTTAGGGTACTGATTGCGCTGGCGGCGGATGTCTCTGTGTACTGTGTGACTTATGCCTCCGTTCATCGCTTGTGGCCGTTGCGCGGCCGTGCCCCAACGGGCTCCTTACTTATAGATATGCCCCGGTTTGTACCGTCCGGGAGTCTCGAAAGGTGGGCCATGTGTCCCATGCTTGCGTTGTCGACGCCTATCGCGTGCCATAGAAATCTGCGATGGTCAGGTGCGCTGACGCTCATGTACTTATGGGCTAGACTTAGCACCATTACGTGATCGATGCGGTTGGTCGGCGATTCCGCCCGACCGATGTATATGACTTGAAGGTGCATGCGTATGAGCCAAGAGATGATGGACAAGACCTGCCGCGGGTTTGCCGAGGCGCTGGCCGCGCGCGAGCCGGTTCCCGGCGGCGGCAGCGCGAGCGCCTTTGTGGGCGCGCTGGGTGCCTCGCTTTGTGGGATGGTTGCTCGTTATGGGGCGACTAATCCCGCGCTTGCCGATCGCGCGGACGACCTGACGCGTGCATTTGCCCAGGCAGACGAGTTGGCGCAGGAACTTGTGGACCTGGTCGCCGAGGACGTTCGTGCGTACGGCCAGGTGTCCGCTGCGTACGGTGTTCCGCGCGAGGACCCAGCTCGACCTGCGGCGATTCAGGACGCGTTGCACGTGGCGGCCATGCCACCGTATCGGATCATGGATGCCTGCGGCCGCGCGCTGGCGCTGCTCGAGGACATGGCCGACAAGGGTTCGCGTCAGCTGCTGTCCGATGTGGCGTGCGGCGCCGTGTTCTGCCGTGCCGCTATGCAGGGCGCGAGCTTGACGCTCTTTGCGAACACCACGTCTATGAAAGATCGCGTTCGTGCCGAGGAGCTCGAGACGGCGTGCGATGAGCTGCTCGACACATGGTTGCCGCGCGCCGATGCGCTGGCGCGCCGCGCCGCCGACGCTGCAAGGAAGAGAGGATAGCCATGGCTGAGCTACTGAAGGGTGCTCCCGTCGCCCGCGCGTTGACTGAGGAGCTCGCTGCTCGCTGCGCGGCTTTGCGCGAACGCGGCGTTGTGCCGACGCTGGCCATTGTTCGTGTGGGCGAGCGCGAGGACGACCTGTCCTACGAGCGCGGTGCCCTCAAGCGCTGCGAGAAGGTAGGCATTGAGGCTCGCCGCGTTTTGCTTCCTGCCGATGTTTCGCAGGATGAACTGCTGGCGGCTATTAAGGACATCAATGCCAACCCCGCTGTTCATGGCTGCCTAGTGTTTCGCCCGCTGCCCGCTGGACTTGACGAGGATGCGGTTGCCGCGGCGCTCGATCCCGCCAAGGATGTTGACTCCATGACGCCGGCCTCGCTGCTTACCACGCTTTCGGGTCGTGGCGAGGGCTTTGCTCCCTGCACGGCCGAGGCCGTGTTGGCGTTGCTGGATCATTACGGCGTTGAGCTGGATGGAGCTAAGGTTGCTGTGGCCGGGCGCTCGCTGGTGATCGGGCGTCCCGTTGCCGCCATGCTTACGGCTCGCAATGCCACGGTGACGACGTGCCATACGCATACACGCGATCTTGCTGCCGAGTGCCGTTCTGCCGATATCGTTGTTGCGGCCGTTGGACGCGCGAGCACGATTGGCGCGGATGCCGTTCGCGAGGGCCAGACGATCATTGATGTTGGCATTAACTGGGACGAGGCCGCTGGCAAGCTGGTCGGGGACATCGATTTTGATGCTGCGGAGCCGGTCGTTAACGCCATCACGCCCGTGCCGGGCGGCGTGGGGGCTGTGACCACCGCGATTCTCGCCAAACACGTGATTGAGGCGGCGGAGCGCGCATCGAAATAGGCGTTTTGAGCTGTTTGAGGGGGTTAGCTATATACCACGTGGTCAAACAATGCCAAATATGAGTACTGTTGCCAAGATAGTCACATATGTCTTACGTCTTTTTGGCTTCCTAACGGTATCCATTATCGTTAGGAAGCCTATTTTATTGAACTTATGGGGAATAACGTTGTCTTGCTTTTGGGCAAATGGGGATTTTCGGCACTCGTTACAGGGAAATTTGCTGCCACTAAATTGGTGACAGTACTCATATTTGGCATTTTTTGACCACGGGGGCTGCCGAGGCCGTGGTTTCGCCCTTTTTGCGCCGAAGCGATACACTGTTATCGTTTGATTTCTTCGCTCAAGGAGGATGCGCATGCCGTGCACAACGATTTTGGTTGGTAAGAACGCGAGCTACGACGGGTCGACGCTGGTCGCCCGCAACGAGGACTCGTCCAACGGGGTGTTTGAGCCCAAGCGCATGCGCGTGGTGCATCCCGACGAGCAGCCGCGTGTCTACACGAGCGTCCTGAGCCACCTGACCGTTGAGTTGCCCGACAATCCCATGCGCTACACGAGCGTCCCCGACGTCGTTCCCGGTCACGGTATTTGGGCCGAGGCCGGATTCAACGAGCTCAATGTTGGCATGTCCGCAACCGAGACGCTCACCACCAACGAGCGCGTCCGCGGTGCCGATCCGCTCGTGGACTATGTGCCCGCCAAGGGCAACGAGGGCGAGGACGGATATGTTCCGGCACAGTCCGGTGGCCTGGGCGAGGAGGACATGGTGACCCTGGTTCTGCCGTACGCCAAGTCCGCCCGCGACGGCGTACGCATTCTGGGTGACCTGCTCGAGCGCTACGGCACCTACGAGAACAACGGCATCGCCTTTAGCGACGTGGACGAGATCTGGTGGCTCGAGACCATCGGTGGTCACCACTGGATTGCCAAGCGCGTGCCTGACGACGCCTATGTGACCATGCCCAACCAGCTGGGTATCGACAGCTTTGACCTGGATGACGCCGAGGGCGCCCAGGCCGACCACATGTGCTCCGCCGACTTGCGCGCCTGGATGGCCGAGTGGCATCTGGACCTGACGCTGGGCGTCGAGGGCGACGGCCCGGCTGCGGTCTTTAACCCGCGCGAGGCCTTTGGCTCGCACAGCGACAGCGACCACGTCTACAACACGCCGCGCGCGTGGTACATGCAGCGCTGTCTCAACCCCAGCGACGTGTGGGATGGCCCCGACGCCGACTACACGCCCGAGAGCGACGATATCCCCTGGAGCCGCGTGCCCGAGCGCAAGGTGACCATCGAGGACATCAAGTACGTACTCTCGAGCCACTACCAGGGCACGGAGTACGATTGCTACGGTAGCAAGGGCACGCCCGCTACGCGTGGCGCATATCGCCCCATCGGCATCAACCGCAACAGCCAGCTCGCCGTGCTGCAGCTGCGCCCCTATGCGCAGCCGGCGTATCGCGCCGTGCAGTGGATGGCCTTTGGTTCCAACTCGTTTAACGCGCTGGTTCCGCTGTACGCCAACGTCGAGACCATGCCCGAGTACTATGCCGACACGCAGGCTCGCGTGACGTCCGAAAACTTCTACTGGGCCAACCGCCTGATCGGCGCCCTGGCTGACGTCCGTTTCCATGAGTGCGGCCGCGCTGTGGAGGACTACCAGGAGAAGGTCGGTGGCATGGGCCACAAGCAGATCCATGACGTCGACGCTGCCGTAGCCGCTCTGCCCGAGGCCGAGGTGCCTGCCGAGCTTGCACGCGCCAACGAGGCCTTTGCCGAGCGTGTCCGCGTGGAGACCGATGCTCTACTGGGCAAGGTGCTCTACACCACGAGCTGCGCCATGAAGAACTCTTTCGCGATGAACGACAACGTGAGGTAGGGATTTCCCGTCGATCGAATAGCGCTAAAACGCTTTGTCGCTTTCACTCAATCTTGGGTACAAGAACGCCAATGCAGTTGTTTGTGATTGGAGACAACCATGGTTATGAAACTCGATCAGCTTGTTAACGGCGCCATCAACGTTGGCTTTGGCGCTGCCGCCGTTGCTGTCGAAGGCGGCAAGAAGGTCCTCGACGACCTTAACACCAAAGGCGAGCAGGTCCGCAAGGACACCGCCACCCCCGATATCGCCCGCAGTGTGTCCGACATGTTCGAGCAGGCCGGCGGTACCATCTCCGATCTGACCGAGCGCTTGGGCATGCAGGGCGAGACCGCGGCCCAGCGCGTGCTCGACGAGCTCATCCTTGCCCGCGTCCGCGTTATGACCGCCCCCGAGCGCACGGCCTTCCTGGCCCATGTGCGCGACATCGTCGATTCGGTCGAGGACAACGTGACCTCGGTGCCCGTCGAGTCCGTTGAGCCCGACGATGCAGAGGACACCGAAGAGGCCGAGTAGCAGCGCAGATGGCAGATTCCACCACCGATTACAACAATCTAGATCCTCTGGGTGACGAGGCGGCGGTTGTCGATGAGGTCGACGCCGCCGTCTCGGGCGCTCGCAAGAAGCCGCGCGCTGTCGATATGGTGCCCGAGGAGCCCGACGCGATGGCGCCGGACGAGGAATACCAGCTCACGCCGGCGGGTCGTCGCGAACGCATTGGGCAGATTGTTCGCCTGGTCAAAAAGTACCGCGTGTGGGATAACCTCACGCCGGTTCGTTTGCGCCGCCTGCTCGAGGAACTCGGCCCCATGTTCGTCAAGATGGGGCAGATTTTGGCCAACCGGTCCGAGATTCTGCCGCAGCGCTTTTGCGACGAGCTGCGTCGTCTGCGCTCCGACGTGGAGCCGGTGCCGTACGAGGTCGTACTCAGCTGTCTGGAAGAAGAATACGGCCTGCGCCTGGGGGAGATGTTCGATGCGATCGACCCCAATCCGCTTGGTAGTGCATCGCTCGCGCAGGTGCACCGCGCTCGTCTGGTGACGGGCGAGGACGTGGCCGTCAAGGTGCAGCGCCCCGGTGCGCAGCAGGTTATGGCACAGGACATCGATATCATTCGCTCGGTGGTGCGCATCGTTTCCAAGTTTGTCAACACCGATCAATTCGTTGACCTGCACGGCGTAGTCGAGGAGTTGTGGACCTCGTTTCGCGAGGAGACCAACTTTTTGGCCGAGGCCAAAAACCTCAACGACTTCTACGAGTTCCATAAGAGCGTTCATGGCGTGACGTGCCCTAAATCCTATCTGGACCTGTGCACCGAGCACGTGGTGGTTATGGACTACGTCGACGGCATTTCGATCGCCGATCCTGAACGCTTGGTGGCCGAGGGCTATGACTTGGAAAAGATCGGTGCTGCGATTGTCGAGGACTACTCGACGCAGGTGCTCGACGACGGCTTTTTCCATGCCGACCCGCATGCGGGAAACATCATTCTCAAGGACGGCATCGTTTACTTTATCGACTTGGGCATGGTCGGACGCATGTCGAGCCACGATCGTGGCATCGTTAAGGACATGATTTTCGCCGTGGCCGAGGGTGACGTGCCCAAGCTCAAGGATTCGCTCATGCGCTTCGCCGTGACGCGTGGCGACTCGGCTGAGCTAGATCATTCGGCCTTTTTGTCCGACCTGGACTTTATCGTCGCCGACTTTGCGGGTCTTGACCTGAAGGATCTGGATATCGGCGAGTTTTTGACCTCGCTGCTAAACCTGGCGCGCAAAAACGATGTTGAGCTGCCGAGCGTGGTGACGATGTTCGCGCGCGGCATGGTGACGCTCGAGGGTTTGCTGACCGAGTACATGCCCAACGTCAACATGATCCAGATTATCCAGACGCACATCAAAAACGAGAAGAGCACCTATGCGCGCGTGCGTGATATGGGACGCGATTTTGCCGCGAGCAGCTATCGCGCGGCAAAAGGCTCGCTCGAGGCGGCCGAGTATCTGGGCTTGGCTTCGCGCATGCTCACGCGCGGCCAGCTTAAGGTGAACACGCAGATCATGAGCAGCGATAAGGCACTGCGACAGCTGGGCGGAATTATCGACCGTATGTCGATGGCTATCGTTATCGCTGGCCTGTTTATCGGTTCGTCGGTGGTGTACTACGCGCGCATCGAGCCGGTTGTCCTCGGCATTCCGGTCATCGGCTTCTTTGGCTACGTGAGCGCGCTGGTGCTGGCGCTTATGCTGGGCCGCAATATCTGGCTCAACAGTCACGGCGGCAAGCACTAGAGGCTGCGACCGTCACCGCATTTTCCTATCGCAAACAATAGCTTTTACCTTGGGCTTCGCCTGTGTGCGGGGCCCTTTTGCGTGATACCATTTTGACGGTAATAATCGATGGCCTAGATGGTGGTGCGGAGACGCACGAACGCGCGGTTTTCCTGCGCATTTGGGAGAATCGGGGTGCAAGTCCCCGGCTGTACCAGTAACCGTAATTCCTCTTGGCTCGGGATGTTCGCGTCGCAGATCGGACGACGCGCCTGAGCCGTTAAGGTTAAGTCGGATCGCCTCCCATCTTGCATGCGGCTGCGGCGTATGCCGCCGGTGTGCATAGGGCTCTGGAGGGAAGGGGGACCCCGATGGGGGAACTCGAGCGTAACATGCGCGATGACGTGGGGCAGCCTCAAGGCAACGCTCCAAGTACAGACAATGGGGGACAAATGGGTATGGTTGAGGACGAGCGTGAGCGCGCCTCGTTGCATCGCCGTGGCGCGATTGCACGCGGTGTAGCCAAGCGCGGCCTGGTGGCATTCCTGGCCTTCGCGATGGCCTTTGGCACCACGCCGTCTCAGCTGTGGGCCGAGGGCGCCGAGGGCATTGCCGAGGCTGTGGCTCAGGCTGCGACGCCGGGCGAGGGCGCAGCGCTTGCGGGCGGTGCCGCTGAGCAGAGCGGCGCCGAGGTTTCGGATTCCGGGAGCGCGCCTGCAGCCAGTGCCGTCACAACAGAGGCAGCAACTGGCGACGAAGGCTCGGCGATGGGGGAGAGCCCTGCCACGAGCGAGCAGTCTTCGACGGCATCCACTGGCCAAGCAGGATCTGCCGCCGCGACTGCCGTCCAGACAGAGAACCCGACAGAAACCGGCGATGTCGCTAAGAAGCAGGTCGAGGTCTCGTTCTCGATTATCGGCACCGATGCCGACGGCAAGGCTCAGACCTGGGTGGCACCTACGCAGCTCAAGCTCGACGAGGGCGCGACGGCTGCGGATGCCTTCATTAAGCTGCAGGAGAAGACGGGCTTCAAGGCAGACTACGATGCAAACACGGCATATGGGTTCTACCTCAAGAGCATCACGTCTCCGAGCGATGGCCGCACGCTTGCCTACGATCCGACGACTTATGCCTTCTGGCAGCTGTTCGTCGACTGCGTGTCTTCCTCGGTTGGCGCGAGCAGCGTTAAGCTCGCCCCGGGGCAGAAGATTGAGTTTGCCTATACGGCTGGTAGCGCATCCCCTGTCGTTAAGGACCAGCTTGCTGCGAATGTGACCGTCATTGGTCGCGATGCCCAGGGCAAGACTCAGACTTGGGTCGATAACGCGCAGTATGTGGTGACGTCCGGTTCGAGCGCACTTGACCTTACGAAGGTCGCGCTTGAGGCGAATGACATCGACGCCGTTGCTGCTGGCTCCTTCATTCTGAGCCTTAAGTACAACGGTGTTGAGCTGGGTACGCCCCAAGATTATTCGACCTATTGGCAGCTGTTCATCAACGGCAAGTCGAGCGACTACACGGCAGACAATGTCACCATTCATGCTGGCGATACCGTTACGTGGTTCTACGGTGGCTGGGGCGACAAGTTGCCGTCCGATTCCGTCCATGCTTCCGTTCAGGTCCTTGGTAAGGACAAGGACGGCAAGCAGCAGGTTTGGGCTTCGACGGGCCAGACAAGTCTCAAGGCGGGCTCTACTGCCAAGGATCTCCTTGAGCAGACCGGCCTTACTCTCGATGCTAGTGAAGAGTCTTGGGGCTGGTTCCTCAACGGCATTACTTCGCCGTTCGACAGTAAGTCCTATGGCTGGGATGCTGCGACCAAGAGCTATTGGAAATTCTACGTAAATGGCAAGTTCGCCGACGTTGGCGCCGGTGCCTATGAGCTCCAAGAAGGCGATGCCGTCACCTTTATGTATGGTGCTGACGCCGATGCCCTTCCTGGCCAGGTTCTTGGGTCTGTCGATGTTATCGGTCCCGATGTCAACGGCAACAATACTCGCTGGGGCTCGGCAAGCAATGTTTCTTTGCCCGAAGGTTCTACTGCCCAGAACCTTATTGAGACGGTCCTGAAGGCCAAGGGCGTTACGTACAACGGCTCCCAGAGTGGTGAGTACTGGTTCCTCAATTCCATCAACTCGCCGTTCGATCACAAGCCGTATGCCTGGGATGCTGCGACCAATAAATATTGGCACCTGTATATCAACGGAGAGCCCTCCTTACTCTGCGCCAATCAGATTACGCTCAAGAGCGGCGATAAGGTTACGCTTGCCTATACCACCGACGATTCGGCCATGCCCGATCCCGACAAGATTGTCGTGGACCCGAGCGCGACGACTCCTGATTGGGATGCCGAGTGGGCCGGCTACGGCAACAGTGGCAACGGTTCGACCGTAACGGATGCCAAGACGCCTGCGCAGGCCGCCGGTCTTAAGTGGGCCTTCGATTGGAAGGCCGAGTCTGGTCAGCAGTATGCCAACTGCAGCGAACCTGTCATCGCTAACGGTTTTGTGTACATCGCGACCGAGAACGAGCTCATTAAGATCGATTCGTCCACGGGCAAAAAGGTTGCCTCTGCGCCGCTTGCCTCCAAGGTGAGCTATACCTCTCGTCCGATCTATACCAATGGCCTTATCATCGTTCCGCTCAACGGCGGTGCGGTCCAGGCGATTACTGCAGACAAGCTGATCTGCAAGTGGCTGACGCCCGGTTTGACGGACTTGACGCAGAGCTCCTGCACCGTCGTTTCGGACGGCGAGTACGTTTATGTTGGTACGGTCGATATTTCGTATGACGAGAACTACAACGCGACCTACGGCAACGGCTCCCTTAAGCGTATCAAGATTGCCACGGGCGAAGTTTCTTGGCAGAACATCGACCCTACCGAGGGCTATTACTGGACTGGTGCGGCTTTGACGGATAAGTATGCCATCGTTCCTACGAGCGCGGGTACGCTTAAGTGCATTGATAAGACGACGGGCGATGTCGTTTCGACCATGGAGCTCGGCGCTGTCGCAAATGCCGATTGCATTGCCGATCCGTCCAATGGTTCGACCTTCTATCAGATGACGCACGACGGAAAGCTCCATGTGATTTCGCTTTCGGCGAAGGGTGCGCTGAGTGCACAGAAGACGGTTGATCTGGGCCTTACGAATAATCTGAGCGCCCCTGCGGTGTTTGGTGACAATCTGATTGTCGGCGGACAGACGGCTACGGGCTCTGCTCTGGTTCTCTATAACCTGAAGACGGGTAAGACCACGATGGTCGCTGCTGCCGACGGCAAGGCGCTGCCGGCTGGCCTCAACGGTATTGCTGCTACTCCGCTGGTGAGTGTTCAGGGCGGCAAGACCTATGTGTACTTCACCGTTAACAGCGCGGATAGCAAGGATTACGTCAACTACTCTGCTGGTGGTGGCGTGTATCGCTATACGCTCGGCGATGCAGAGGCGACGCAGATTTATGATGCGGCTGGCCATTACCAGTACTGTGACTCTCCGGTCATTGCCGATGCATCTGGCAATCTCTACTACATCAATGACTCGGGCACGCTGTTCAAGCTTGGGGCCGTTGAGTCTTGGACGGTTGCTTTTAATTCCAACGGCGGGTCTGCTTGCGACACTAAGTTTGTTGCTACGGCCGATGGCAAGCTGGTCAAGCCGGCCGATCCGACGCGCGATGGCTACGCTTTCGGCGGTTGGTATACCGATGAGGCTTGCACGCAGGCGTATGACTTCAGTACGCCGGTAACGGCCGACCTGACGCTGTATGCCAAGTGGACCAAGAATGCTGTTAACCCTGGCGGCAATGGCGGTTCTGGCACTAATGGTGGCAACGGTGGCGCTGGCAACGGTTCCGGTGCTGGCACTGACGCGGGTTCTGGCTCCGGTTCGAAGGGTGGCGCTATTGCCCCGGGCCAGAAGCCGGTGGCCAAGACGACGGTGTCGACCAAGACCGAGACCAAGGACAACAAGTCCAACAAGAAGGACTCCGATAAGTCCGATAAGAAGGACGAGAAGAAGTCTGACAAGAAGTCTGACAAGAAGGACAGCAAGTCCGACAAGAAGTCCGATTCCAAGTCCGATACGGGTGCTGCTTCCACGACCACTGCTAAGAAGTCCTCTGGTGCTTCCGAGCAGGAGACTGGCACCAATCCGCTCGCCATCGTTGGCATCGCCGCCGGCGTGATTGGCCTTGCGCTCATCGCCGTCTTCGTGCTGACCAAGCGCGGCAAGGGTGACGGTAATGCCCGATAAGCCCAAGGAGACCAACGGGCAACAGCCCGACTCCTCGTTTATCCAGCTCGATGATCCAAAGCAACAGGGCGCCGCTTCGGCGGCGTCCGCCCCTCGTCGCAAGGCGCTCCTTGGCGTTCTGACTGCCGCGTGCACCATTCTGATCGTCGTCTCGCTGGGTTTCGTCCATCCTTCCGAGAGCGGCGCCTGGTCCATTGACTGGATCGTTCAGACCGTGACGGGGGAGAG
>ENA-ORSQ01001440-ORSQ01001440.1-human-gut-metagenome-genome-assembly--contig:-NODE-1440-length-12440-cov-2.639887_pt1 | contig 12440 bp, 10 predicted proteins | sample MGYA00241900_ERZ509164 | MGnify/ENA primary metagenome ERZ509164 (study PRJEB26280, sample SAMEA2338807) | human gut metagenome | biome: human gut; feature: human-associated habitat; material: faeces...
TTCGACAAGATACTGGACAAGGGTGCCGGGAAGGTATGATTCGCAGGAAATAGCTCTCTGAAAAAATGCTGCAAAAAATCCGGAACCGTTTCTGAGCCATCATGGCTCAAAAAGATCCCGGGTTTTTAGTTTTGTGTAGCCTGAATCAACGATAGTTTATCTCGGAGAGAGTGATGCGGGGTCTTGTGGTGTCGGTCTCATCGCACATTTCATAAATTTGCTCTTGCAGATACGGCACCCGGGTGCTGACATCCGGGAACTTCGGCCCGAGGATGACTTCATCCAGTTCGAGGGGAAAAGGCGTCTGCACAAAGAGCCACGGCTTGTCCTTGGGGTCCTTCGGTTTGGTATGCAGGATGTTTTCCTCCGTCTGGTAGATGACCCGCAGCTCCTGCTCGTAGCTGTAGCTGCTGTCTTTGAAGAGGTAGAGGACTTTCCCTAGGACATCATCGAGATAACGGCGGTCCTGTTCTGCGATTTCCTCGGCGACATTGTGCAGTTCCTGGAGCTGTGAATTTATGGCGCGGCAGGAGCGGGAAAGCTTTTCATTGTCTTCGTTCAAGACTACATACGAATTTCCCTGTTTCCGAAGGTAACAGACGTGATAGAGAACAGGCTCGGCTTCTTCTTCCATCCATTTTGATGCTTTCCAGTCGATGACAAGACAGCAGCCTCTGGCGTGGTCGCCATACATTTCCCACATGGGCAGGTAGTCGATGCGGGGGCTGAAGCATTTTACAAATACAAAGGGAACATCCAGAGGTTTGCGGCCTTTTTGAAGTGCTCCATACGATGGGCCGTAAATTGCTTTTTGCAGAGTTTTACCTTCGTTTGGGTCATTCATGTAGGAGAGATGCATCACCGTCAGCTTCCCCAGCCGGTCAGCGGTGTCGTCCTCTTCGGTACATTTTTCGGGGAGCATATAAGAAAAAACTTCTGCCGATGTATAATAAGCGATTTCCTCCGCATCCTCCTCAGCGTTCAGTTCATCCAAAAGAAGTTCCGAAAGATATGCAGCTTTTGCCAGCCTCAGATAAGAGTCGAAGCACCATATCCCCGACTTCCATGTCATATGCGCTGCATAGCGAGAAAGAATAGAGTAACCGGTATCCTCAAGCAGGCGGGATTTTTCCATGATAGCGACTTCCCAGCGCTCCCTGTCAGGGTCATCATAAAGACGGGCAAGCTCAGGGAGGAGACGCTTTCTCGTTATGACGATGAACATCAGCAGTGCCAGACGGTTCCGGTGGAGCCGCCGAGGGTTGGGTGTGTCCAGCACTTCCTTAATGGCCGCAAGAAATGCATCCAGATTTTTCGCGCGGGAAGCAGCCGAAGCTTCCGGGTCGATGATACGATTGTACCGTTGAAAATAGGTCGGCGAATCGGAAGAAACGCTGTAGGGATAGGGGGCGCCCTTCAGGATACGGGTGTAAAGCTCATACTGGCGTGAAAAAGAAATGAAATAGCTGTCATTGAAGTCTTTCGCCGGCTTTCCGGCAGAGTCGATCTTCCACGACAGGGCCGCCAGCCCGTAAAACTTCAGGGCTTCCTCAGTATTGAGCTCCAGAAACAAAAAACGGTCTGCCTGTCGGATATAGAGTCTGTCAAAGTTGGGAAGAAATGTTGATTTGGCAAAGTTTTTATTCTCGCTCACAGCGGTATGCCATTATGTGACTTCTTCCCATACAGTATCTTCGCAGCCGTAGCAGAGCAAAGCCTCCGTTAGCGCACACAGGTCAGCTTTGTTTCCGAGGCCATGTTTGATGCAAGCACAGTAATTATAAAAATCATTTTCCAAATCGTTTACGAATAACAACAGGTCTGGCTTTTTTGTATGTGAGCGTTTTCTCGTTCGGATGGTTTTGCTTTCTTCATCCGAAAAGGACAGCCCGTATTTTTGAATCTTCCATAAAACACCTGCTGCGTGGCCGAGAGCATTTTTCTCATCACCGGGAAGACTCCCGAAATCATCGTGCTCATAATCCTCTGTCACGATGCTGACCCTATCCATAAACTCCGGATGCGGATTCAGCGTCAAAAGCTCCTCATAAAGCTTTTTATCATATTCGAATTCCAGCAGTGGATATTTCATCTTTTCGTCCGGCATGGAGCATCCTCCTTTTTACGTCCTTTCAGTGAGCATTCCGCACATGACTTCCACGCACTGTGGGTCAAACGCATGTCCGGCACACTCGCGGAGGGCCGCGGCGATTTGGGCGTCCGTCTCGCCCCGGCGGCGGTGGCGGTCAGTGAAGTCGGCCACAGCGAGGATGCGGGACAGCAGCGGGATGGCCTCGCCCTGCAGCCCCTCAAGGTAGCCGGTGCCGTCGTAATTTTCGCGGTGATACCGCACGGTCTCGGCCACCCGGTCTACGATTTGGAGTTCCTGAATGATGCGGCAGCCCCGCTCTACATAGGTCTTGTAGAGCTGGTACTGCTCCTCGGTGATGTTCCGCTGCAATACCACATCATCGGGCAGGCCCACGGTGCCTACTTCGTGCAGCAGGCCCGCATAGTAGCCGTCCCGGCAGGCGGCCTCATCCAGACCCATCCGGCGGGCCATCTCCTGCGTCAGCTCCGCAGTCTGCTGGCAGTGGAGGTCGATCTCGGGGATCTTGGAGCTGAGGGCGCTGTACATGGCCGTGATGACCTTCAGCGACATCTCCGAGAGTTTGCCCTTCTCCGCGTCGATGCGCTGCTGCAATAAAAGATGGCGTTTGGCCTTGTCCACCCAGTAGCGCTGGATGGAGAACATGATGATATAGGCCACCCCGAGGATGCAGATGTAAAGGAACGGGAAACGGCGCACGAAGCTCTCGCCGTAGAGGGCGGCGGGGTCGGGGATGAGTCCGCCGTGCAGGCAGGCCATCACCCAGAGAAAGCTCAGAAGGTTGATAAAAGTGCCGTCCACGAGGCCCAGCGCGAAGGTGCAGGAAAAGGAGAATATCAGCAGGAAAAACCAGCTGAAATACCCCACATAAGCCTTCTGGAAAAGCAGAGCGCTGCCGGCCAGAAACGCCAGCGCTGCACCCAGCTCCCGCGCCCGGCTGGCACTGTGGCGGGACAGAAAGAGGTTGACGCCGTCCAGAAGCATCATGCCGCCCAGCAGAAGATAAAACGGCAGCGGCGCGCCGTACAGAAACCCCAGCGGCAGATGTACCAGCCAGAGCAGACCCACGACGAGCTTGGTGTAGAGGACCAGCTGCGGGTCGCCGTGGGGGACGTGTACCGTCTCGTGCAGCCGTTCAAGTGTACCCTTGTTCATAAAACATCCTTTTGGCGCGTCACGGCACCGCTATCTCTCCGCTTTCCAGCAGCTCCACCACGGCCTTGACCGCCGCAGGCTCGAACTGCGTCCCGCTCAATTTCCGGAACTCTCCGATGATGTAGTCCCTGTCGCAGTGGCCGCGGGAGCACCGGTCGGAGCCCATGGCGTCCAGCGCATCGGCGACGCTGATGATCCAGACCATCTCCGGCAGCTGCCCGCCTTTCAGCCCGGCGGGGTAGCCTTTGCCGTCGAACCGCTCGTGGTGGTAGCTGGCACCGCAGTCGGCCTGAGGCAGAAATTCCAGCCCCTCGAGAATTTTTCGGCCCCAGACGGTGTGCTGCTTCATGATGTCGAACTCCTCGTCCGTCAGCCGGGAGGGTTTGTTGAGGATGGCGTCCGGCACGGCGATCTTTCCGATGTCATGGAGCAGGGCGCTCCGGTAGAGGTTGTCCAGCTCCTCGCCGGCGAAGCCCATATGCGCCCCGATGAGGCGGGCATATTCGGCCACCCGGTGGGAGTGCTCGCTGGTGTAGCGGTCTTTTTCGTCTATCATCTGGCTGATGGCGGCCGCAGAGCTCACCATCAGCTGCCGGGCCTCGCAGATGGTGGCCCGGACCTCACGTTCCATCTCTTTTTCGCTCTGCTCCTGCTGGATGCGGTAGTGTTTGTAAAAGATGTCCGCCGTTATCATCAGCAGACAGAACGACCAGTAGGCTGCGGGGTAGAAAAGCGCATAGTCCCGGCGGTAGAGTGTGCTGCCGACGAGGGGACCCAGCCACAAAAAACAGGTGGCCGCGAGGCCGTAGGCCGTGCAGAACGGCAGGCCGATGGGCAGCCCCGACTGCACGAAAAGAGTAGCCGGCATCAGGAAGAACCACAGGTTCTGGAAGCCGTCGTTCTCGTTCCAGACCAGAAGCAGCAGGCCTATGAAGATAAGGGCCGTGTTTGAGAACATGACCAGATGCTTTTCGTTTTTCGCCCGGGGCAGCAGCCACTCCACCATCAGCAGCACAAGGCTGGTGAGCCCGGTGAGGACGAAGACGACGGGCTTGTCGAGGCCGTTGCAGCTGAAATTCAGCGCAAAAAGCACGACGACCGCCAGCGTCAGCACCTGGCGCAGGTAGTCTGAGTCCAGCGTAGAATGCTTTTCGTAATGATATACTTCCTTGAGAAGGGGCCAGATGCGGTAAAGCATGAAAACGTCGCCTCCGAACGGGCCGCGCGGGCGGCTGGCTGCTGTATCTTTATAATGTTACAATACATTATACAACGAAATCTGGACGATGAACAGATGGATTTTCAGAATGACTGTATGCATCAAAAATACATCGGCAAAGAATCTTGGATACAAGAGTTAAAAATCGAAAAACGAGCTTGCAGAAAGCTCCAAAAACCAATCAAACGGGTCACTTTGTACAAACATTGCCTGAAAAATTTGTGCTTGAATCTAATTGCGGGATGAGAAAATATGCGTTATCATAATATCCAAAGGCGACCCGTATGCGGAAGGAATGTTGCCGTGAGCAAAGCACGGCGCTACCATAATACGGATAAACGCAACGTGAATCGGAGGTAACAAGAAATGAAAAAGATCTCTCGTCGTGACTTCCTCGCAGCTTCTGCTGCTGTGGGTGCAGCTGGCGTCCTGACCGCCTGCGGCGGTTCTTCCAGCAGCACTGCCACCTCTACTGCAGCTTCCACTGCTGCCAGCACCGCTGCCGGCGGCAAGTCCACCGACTACCCCACCAAGGGTATTTCCGTCATCTGCCCCTGGTCTGCAGGCGGCGGCACGGACTCCTGCCTGCGCGCATTCTGCGAGGCTATGGGCAAGAACCTGGGCGTCACCCTGACTGTCGATAACCAGACTGGCGGCGGCGGCATCCTGGGCCATCAGGCTATCGCAGATGCCAACACCGACGGCTACACCATCGGTATGATCACCTTCGAGCTGGCTACCTATAAGAAGCTGGGCACCAGTGAACTGACCTGGGAGAATTACGCTCCCCTGTGCCGCGTCAACACCGACGCAGCTGCCATCACCGTCGGCGCAAAGTGGGCTGCTGACAACGGCATCACCGACCTGCCCGGTTTCATTGATTACTGCAAGGCTCACCCCGGTGAGGTGCAGATGGGCGGTTCTTCCAACGCTTCTGTCTGGCACATCGCTGGCGGCTACCTGATGAGCGCTACCGGCATCGACATCCAGATGATCACCTATCAGGAGGGCGCTGCTACCGCTGTCCAGAACGCAGCCGGCGGCTTCATTCAGGGCGTTACCGTCTCTCTGGCCGAAGCTCGCAGCTTCATCGAGTCCGGCGACCTGATCTGCCTGGGCGTCATGGACGAAGAGCGCAACCCCGTCTTCCCCGATGTTCCTACCTGTAAGGAGCAGGGCTACGACATCACCTACTACACCCAGCGCGGTATGGCCGCTCCTCTGGGCGTTGATGATGCCATCATGACCCGTCTGGAAGAGGCCTGCGCCGCTGCCATCGAGGACCCTGACTTCGTGACCTTCATGAACAACAACGGTCAGGCAATCTCCTATCTGGATGCACAGGGCTATGCTGACTACCTGAAGCAGGCTGCTGTCGATGTCGCAGCTGCTATGGACGCTGTCGGCCTCTGATTTGTCTCTCTGAGTATTTGCTGGGGCAGGCAGTTCATGCCTGCCCCTTTTTATGAGAAGATATAGAGAGGAGGAACCCCTTTTGAACAAAGACAAAATGAAAACGATGGCCTTCTCCAATCTGGTAGGCTCCATCATTTTCCTCGCGATCGGCATCTGGGCGTGGCTCCAGACCGATAATTTCCCTGAGGTGGCCAACACCTATGTGCAGGCTTCTACCTTCCCCCGCGTCATGATCGTGGGTATGCTCATCTTCTCGGTGGTCCTGCTCATCCAGTCCATCTTCAAGCTGATGGGTACCATGAAGCCCACCGACCCCGTTGCTGTCGAAGTCGGCACCCTGAATCCCCTCAAGGATAAGGGCGTGGCCGCTGCTTACCTCGTTATGCTCCTCTGTGTGCTGTTCGCTGCTCTGTTCAAGAGCTGCGGCTACATCCTGTGCGCTGTGGTGCTCTCGATGATCATCATGTTCCTCATCGGCAAGCGCAACTGGGTGCAGATGGTCCTTGTGAGCGTTCTGGTGCCGCTGCTGATGTGGCTGGTGTTCTACAAGGTGCTTACCGTCAATATTCCGCTGGGTCCGCTGAACTTCCTGCGCACCCTCGTGGACATGATATAAGGAGGGAGCACAGTTATGGATTTTAGTCTGCTTCTTTCCAGCTATGCTACTGTCTGGTCCAACCCCGAGGTCCTTCTGATGACCTTCATCGGCGCACTGGGCGGCGTTCTGCTGGGCGCTATCCCGGGCATGACCGCCACCATGGGCGTGGCGCTGCTCATCCCCTTCTCCTTCGGCATGGACCTCATCCCGTCCATCGGCCTGCTGCTGGGCATCTACTGCGGCGGTATGTACGGCGGTTCCCTTTCCGCTATCCTCATCCACGCCCCCGGTACTCCTTCCGCAGCTGCTACCCTGCTGGACGGCTACCCCATGTGCAAGAAAGGTCAGGCCGGCAAGGCACTGTCCGTTGCCATGTTCGCCTCCTTCTGCGGCGGCGTCATCGGCGCCCTCATCATGACCTTCCTGTCTCCGCTGGTCGCTGACATGGCCATGAACTTCGGCCCCGGCGAGATGTTCATGCTGGCCGTCTTCGGTCTGTCGGTCATCGTCGCAATTTCCGGTAAGTCTGTGGCCAAGGGCCTCATCAGCGCCTTCTTCGGTATGCTGCTCTGCACCGTCGGCCTCGACCCCACCAACGGCATCCCCCGCTTCATCACCACCAAGCAGACCGGCCTGCTGGATGGCTTCCAGTTCATCCCCACTCTGATCGGTCTGTTCGCTGTCTCTGAAGTCATCGCCGGCGTTGAGCGCATCATCCGCGGCGAAGAGCATGAGCAGAAGTCCAACGAGAAGATCACCAACGTCCTGCCCGATTGGAAAACCATCAAGCAGATCTGGCCCAACATCCTGTCCGGCGGCCTCATCGGCACCTTCATCGGTGCGATCCCCGGCGCAGGCGGCGACATCGCAGTCTTCGTCTCCTACGGCGCCAGCAAGTCTGCAAGTAAGCACCCCGAGCTGTACGGCACCGGCATCCCCAACGGCGTTGCTGCTACCGAGTCCGCCAACAACGGCTGCTCCGGCGGCGCTATGATCCCCCTGCTGTCTCTGGGCGTCCCCGGTGACTCCGTCACCGCCATCCTGCTGGGTGCCTTCATCATGAAGGGAATCACCCCCGGCCCCATGATGTACGTTACCGAGCTGCCCACCGTCTACCGCGTCTTCGCGGCTCTGATGCTGGCAAACCTCTGCATGCTGGTCGTCGGCTGCCTGGGCGTCCGCTTCTTTGCAAAGATCGTCTCCATCGAGAAGAAGATGCTCTACCCCATCATCCTCGTCATCTCCCTGCTGGGTGCTTTCTCCATCAACAAGAATGCCTTTGATGTGGGCGTCTGTGTCGCCTTTGGCATCATCGGCTGGCTGATGAACAAGTACGAGTTCCCGCTTTCTCCCATCCTGCTGGCCCTCATTCTGGGACCCATGTGCGAGAAGAACTTCGTGCGCTATATGAACATCCAGCGCGGCAACTTCTTCGCCATCACCACTTCTCCCATCGCAATGGTCTTTGCAACGGTCGCTATCCTGGTCATCGTCTACTCTGTCTATAACCAGAGCAAGATCAACAAGCGTGCTGCTGCAAACGTTGCACAGGAGAAGGCATAAGCTCAACATCCTGACAAGCTCTGTCTGTTACATTCCCATGAAGCTGCGGCTGTCCCGTTCCGTCGGGGCGGCCGCACTTCGCTTTGGGCAGCAAAAACGGAGGTCTGTTTATGTGGTTTGTATTTGCACTGGGCTCGGCCCTGTTTGCGGCCCTTACCTCGATCCTGGCCAAGGTGGGCATCGAGGGGGTCAACTCCACTCTGGCCACCGCCATCCGCACCGTGGTGGTGCTGGCCATGAGCTGGGGCATGGTGTTCCTCACCCGGGCCCAGGGGGGCATGGGGGAGATCAGCCGCCGGAGTTGGCTCTTCCTCATCCTATCGGGGCTGGCCACCGGGGCGTCTTGGCTGTGCTACTACCGGGCCCTGCAGCTTGGCCGGGCCTCTCAGGTGGTGTCCATCGACAAGCTCAGCGTGGTGATCACCCTGGTGCTGGCCTTTGTGTTCCTCCACGAGCCCTTTACCGCCAAAAGTATGGTGGGCTGCGCCCTCGTCGCCGCCGGCACCCTGTTTATGGTGCTGTAAGAGGGTAAGCTCCCTGCAAACAACAAGGCCCTCCCGGGTTTGCCTGGGAGGGCCTTGTGTGCTTGTCAGTGGGTGGTATCTTCTGCCGGAGCCTCAGGGTGGCGGCACTTGGCCAGCATATCCAGCTCCGGCATCAGCTCGGTGCTGATGACCGAGAGCATCTGCTCCATCTTGTCGCAGTCCTCAGCCGGGAAGCGCTTGCGCACACGCTCGATGACCGTGTGCAGGTAAGAATAGCTGATGCTGTAGTAATCGATGTATTTCTGGGTGGGGCGCAGGAAGTATTCGCGGCGGTCGGTGGTGGACTGGATCTTCTCCACATAGCCCTTTTTGACAAGGCTGCCGATTTTATAAGCCGCGTTGGGGGTGGAGATGCCCATCATACGGGAAAACTCTGCAATGGTGGGCTCCCCCATCGCCATGATGCCCTCCATGCAGAAGGACTCCACCGTGGTCAGCGTGGCTTCGCGGGTGGCAAAGCGCTGAAATACATTCTGATAAAAATGCAGCTTGAACTTTGTATAGACGTCCTGAAAGACTTCTTCCAGCATGGGGTTTTCCTCCAGTGAGCAAATAGCTCAAAAAATTTACTCTTTTAATAAGTATACCATGATTTGCGCCGGAGGGGAAGACAAAAATCTACGATTCCGTTAAGATTTTGTGACTTCTTCCTTCCCAGTATGGCCCATCCGCGCCTTGACGATGCTGAGCACGACGAGTTCGATGACGATGGCACAGGCCAGCAGCACGAAGGAGGTCAGGGTGTTGGCGGCATCGCCGAGGACAGCCTGTGCTGCGCCGCAGAGCAGATAGCAGCCCGCCGAGATGGCGGCGGCGGTCATGGCGTAGGGCAGCTGGGTGGAGACATGGTTCACGTGGCTGCAATGCGCGCCGGCAGAGGCCATGATGGTGGTGTCGGAGATGGGCGAGCAGTGGTCGCCGAACACGGCGCCGGCCAGGCACGCGGACACGCCGATGATAAACAGCTCGCTCGCCGGGTCGAACACGTAGGTGACGATCGGCAGCAGGATGCCGAACGTGCCCCAGCTCGTGCCGGTGGAGAAGCTCAGCACACCGGCGACGATGAAGATGATCGCCGGCAGGAAGCTGAACAGCGAGCCCGCGGCGGAGTTCATGACGGAGGCGACGAAGTACTTGCCGCCGAGCAGGCCGGTCATGTTCTTGAGCGAGGTGGCGAAGGTCAGGATCATGATGGCGGGGACCATGTTGATGAAGCCCTTCGGCAGGCAGTCCATGGCGGCCTTGAAGCTGATGAGGCGGCGGCACAGGAAGTAGATGATCGTGAACACGAGCGCGATCAGCGAGCCCCAGGGCAGCGCGGCGAAGGCGTCGGTGTTGCCGAAAGCGCCGACAAAGTCGTGGTAGTAATCACCGGCAGCGTCCCAGTAACCGCCGACATAGACCAGACCGGCAAAGCAGGTCACGATCAGCACGGCGACTGGCAGGATCAGGTCGATGACGCGGCCGTTCTGGTTGCATTCAATGGCATCGCTGTTGGCATCGGCGCGGTCGCCGGTGGTGTAGAGATCGTCCTTGAAGCGGGCGTTCATCTCGTGCAGGCGCATCGGGCCATAATCGAACTTCATGAGGATGAGCGCGATGATGAACACGAACGTGAGCAGCGAGTAGAAATTGTAGGGGATGGCGCGCACGAACAGGTCAAAGCCGTTGTAGTCCTCGACGACGCCGGACACGGCGGCCGCCCAGGAGGAGATCGGAGCGATCATGCACACGGGCGCGGCCGTGGCGTCGATGAGATAGGCGAGCTTGGCGCGGGAGATCTTGTGCCGGTCGGTGACGGGCAGCATGACCGAGCCGACGGTCAGGCAGTTGAAGTAGTCGTCGACGAAGATGAGCACGCCGAGCAGAAAGGTGGCAAACATGGCGCCGACGCGGGTCTTGATGTGGGTCTCGGCCCAGCGGCCGAAGGCGGCGGAGCCGCCGGCGCGGTTGATAAGCGCGACCATGGCGCCGAGGATGACAAGGAAGAGCATGATACCGGCGTTGTCGGCAACGGCGGGCACCATGCCGTCGTTGATGATGGCGTCAAGGCCGGTGATCGGGTTGAAGTTGGAGTAAAACAGTGCGCCGAGCAGGATGCCCACAAACAGCGACGAGTAAACTTCCTTCGTGATGAGCGCGAGGATGATGGCGACGATCGGCGGCACGAGTGCCCAGAACGAGAACGCCATGCGGCTGGTGGACGTGATGACGCCGGTACCCTCGCAGACGTCACACTCCGCGCCCTGCGAAATGCCGGTGCCGCTGCACGTGGTGCAGGTGATGGACTTGGCCGCGTCCTCCCCGTCGGCGGCGAAGGCGCACACGCTCAAAAGCGAGACCGCCATCACAACGAGCAGCAAAACAGCCAGAAGCTTGCGTCTGGAATTCATAACGAAATTCCTCCCATAAAAAAATGTCATGAACAGAGCATACTGTTCATGACACCTGAAACCCTTGGTCAATGACAGCGCTCCGCAAATTGCGGCAGTCCGGCGGATATTCTCCGACGGCCCAGGCAATCCCGCGGCAGGAACCTGCGGGACCCTTCGGCGGCTGCCCCTTTCCCCTCCCGGTTTCCTGCCGGTGAGCGAGGGTACTGATGACGTCCGCGCCTCTATCATGCTTTGTTCAATTAGGCTCAGTATACGTTCGTGTACACAGAATGTCAACATCTTTTGCAAATTTTGCGCTTTTTTGCATTTGTGCCAAATTCCAAGCGCCGGCTTTATGCACCCCACACAAAAAAGCACCCCCGTCCTGTTTGACGGGGGTGCGGAAGCTTGCGCGGATGCTCAGCGGCTGCCTTTGTCGTACGGGATGCCCTCGGCCTTGGGGGCGCGGGAGCTCTTGGACGTGAAGGCGAGCACGAGCAGGGAAATGATGTACGGCAGCATATTGTACACCGACCCGGGGATGCCCAGCGACATGAGGAAGCCGAAGCCGAAGTATACGTTCGACAGCGCGCGGAACAGGCCAAACAGCAGCGCCGCGAGCGCGATGCGCCCCGGCTTCCACTGACCGAAGATCATGACGGCGAGCGCGAGGAAGCCGAAGCCGGCGACGCCGTTTTCAAACTTCCACTCCGAGACGCCGGCGAGGATGTAGCAGATGCCGCCAAGGCCGCCGAGCACGCCGGAGATCAGAACGCCTGCCCAGCGCATCTTGTAGACGTTGATGCCCACGGAGTCCGCCGCCTGCGGATGCTCGCCGCAGGCCATCAGGCGCAGACCGAAGCGGGTCTTATAGAGCGTGACGTAGGCCACGATCAGCGCAATGACCGCGATGACCATGAACCAGTTGCCCTCAAACGCGCCGATCTGGAACGAGAACGCCTTTCTCGGCTCGATGTACTGGATTGTCGCGGACACATCGTCGGGGTTGACGGCCGTGTTGAGCGCCTTGACGATCACGGTCGCCGCGGCGACGCTGAGCATATTCATCGCCGTGCCGACGATGGTCTGATCCGCCTTGAAGTTGATGCACGCCACGGCGAGCAGCGTGGAAAAGAGCACACCGAGCGTGACGCTGCCCAGCAGCGTGAGCAGGATGGTCACGAAGGCGGACGTGCCGCTCGGCAGGTAGCGCATGACGAGCGCGCCGCCGAGTGCGCCGATGACCATGATGCCCTCAAGGCCGATGTTGATGACGCCGGAACGCTCCGAGAAGCAGCCGCCCAGGGCGACGAGAAGCAGGACCGAGGCAAAAATGATCGTATACTGGATCAGCAGTGTCATTTCTGCGCACCTCCTTTCTGTTCTTCCGCAAGCTTGGCGCGCGCGGCACGGCGCTCATCGCCCTTCCTCAGCGAGGCCTGCAGGCGCTCCTTCAGGA
>ENA-ORSQ01001448-ORSQ01001448.1-human-gut-metagenome-genome-assembly--contig:-NODE-1448-length-12392-cov-2.625598_pt1 | contig 12392 bp, 8 predicted proteins | sample MGYA00241900_ERZ509164 | MGnify/ENA primary metagenome ERZ509164 (study PRJEB26280, sample SAMEA2338807) | human gut metagenome | biome: human gut; feature: human-associated habitat; material: faeces...
TGATTATCATGATATTTTTTGAAAAATAGTTGGTGTTAAATATCTCGTAAGAAAAATATTTTTGCCATCTTTGTCGTGCAATGCTGACGATGAGTTTTGATTTATAGAAGGATATATAATAAATGCATATAAATATGAAGAAAAAATCTCTGTTCAAGAGGGTGAGTGGAGTATTGGCAGGTGTTTTTTTCAGTACTTCATTAATCTTGGCTGCCAATGAAAACGGACAACTATTCGGAAGTGAGACATTGATTGTGGTGGTTGCTCTACTGCTTTTATTTGTCCCCCTGTTTCTTTATGTGAGAAAATTACATTCCAATATGAATGATCGCTCGGATCGGATCATCAAGGAAAACGCCGCACTTGAAAGTTTGAATAAAGAAATCAGCTCCCGAAACGAAGAAGTGAATACCCGCAATGAAGAACTTGATTCCCGAAATAAGTCGTTGGAAGGGCAAATCGAGCAACAGGAAGAAAGATACCGGGTTTTACGGGAGCAGAATGACGATTTGGCGAAAGCCAATAGTGATTTGGTCCGGAAGAATAACGAACTGGAGTTGGTGATCTCTACATTAAACAATAACAAGAAAGAGTTGGAGCAGCTCATCGTAACCAAGATTAAGGAAAACGACATGATCCAGCGTGAGGCTGCCGACAAGCTTGCCGAAGCGGAAAAACGCCTGAAAGACGCTGAAAGCATCAACGACAACTTCTTTATCGAGACGATCCACGAAATGCGCACCCCGCTTTCTTTAGTGTTGGGTTCTCTTGCCTTGGTGGTGCAGAACGACGATCCGGAGAAAGATATGTCTACCCAGTTGCTTTCCGCTTATCGTAATACACTTGCCATGCAGGACTTGGCGGACCAGTTGATCGGTACGCACCGTTCGAACGATGTCGCCAATTATTTGCGCATCGCCCGTTACGATATGGTCGAGATTGCCCGCCAGATCTGCGATATCTTTGTCGATTGGGTAGCCATGAACAACATCGATTTCCGTATCAACACGCAGACGCCCGCCCTTTGGGTCTGGATGGACCGCCGCAAGATGGAGTTCGCTCTGCGTATGTTACTGTCGAATGCCTTCAAAAATACGTTTGTTTATGGGAAAGTGACACTCGATATATCTGTTGTAAATGAAAACGGAAAAGCCTACAGCGCACTGGTTGTGACAGACGAGGGGTTGGATGAAGACGAAAGTACACGCCGCGGCTTGAAGCAGATCATGGACATGGCTGATGCGATAGGCGGTATGTACCGAAGCGAGTCGGACAAGAACGGCACTTCCTACATAATCATGATCCCGCTTGGCAAGCAGCATCTGTTGGACCGTCGTGTCGAGTTTGTGGAACCCGAATCCGACCTGGTCAAACTGAATGCCCGCCAGAAAGAAGAGATCGCCGAACTGATCCATGTGATTCCGCAAAAGAAGGAAACTGGAAAGAAACTCCTTGTGATCGACGACAGTGACCAGATACGCTGGTTCCTGAAGCATGTCTTTAATAAGGAATACCAGATACTGGAAGCCCGCAACGGCCAGGATGGGATAAACGTCGCTTTGAAAGAAGAGCCGGACCTGATCCTTTGCGATGTCATGATGCCGGTGAAAGACGGCTACGAGACCTGCCGTGAGATCAAGAACGATCCCAAGATGGCGCAGACGCCTGTCGTGATGTTGACAGCCAAAGTCGAGAGCGAAGATGTGATTACCGGTATCGAAGCGGGTGCTGACGATTACATCACGAAACCTTTCGACGTGGAAATCCTGCGGAGCAAGATCAACAGCCTGATGAAGAAGCGCGACGATATGAAACGTTACTTCTCTAATTCTTCTGCTGCTTCGCACAATGAAGAAAACACGCTGTCGACCAACCCGTTCATGGATGCCGTTGTCAAAAACATAGAGAAACACCTCGATGACTCTACTTTTGAGGCAAAAGTGCTGGCAGACTCATTGAATATGAGTCTGCCAACCTTGTATAGGAAAATTAAACAATACTCAGATCTGAGTATCCTTGAACTGACACGCAACATAAGGCTGAAAAAAGCCGCCGAACTGCTTGCCAGCCAGCAATACTCCGTACAGGAAGTCGCCGAAATGGTGGGATTTAACGATACGGCTACATTCCGTAAACGTTTTACCGAGCAATACGGAGTTACACCTTCACAATACGGAATTCCAGCTTAAGGCTGGACATTCCGTCCTTCCGGACAATTAGTCGTACTATATTCCTCTCTTATTCTTGTTCTATAATAAGATGTAAGCACCATAAAAACTGAAAATATCTCAAAAATAGGTGCAAATAAATCAAAATAGTCACTTAGAGTTTTACCGATTATATTTGAGAGCCACACCCCTAATGCGTCTTTACTTTTTCTCCCACCTTTGCAATGTCGAAAGACGATAACCCGAAACGATGAGACAGATAAAGATAATATTATAGATGGTATCAATAAATATAGTAAAGATAGTTAGCCGATGGGAAGTATAGGACAACATAAAACACAACAATCGTTCCGAACAACTCAGTAAGCTATAGGGGAAGAAAAATAAAGATCATTATATAAACGAATTTATTAACTTTTTAATTTTGAAAAATATGAAACTAAGAAATTTAATGTATGCAACAATGATTGCATGTGCTTTCGCTTCGTGTTCGAATGATGATGTGCCGACTCCGGATAACGGTAATCCTGATGTTGAAGGTGGAACTTCTTTGGCTTTGAAGATAGATCAGCCGACAACAAAAGCAGGGGGAGGTGATATTCGCAATTTGACTGTATTGGTTTTTAATGGAGCTGGAACAAACGACATAAAGTTAGAAAAGAAAGCAACTGTAGAAGAAGAAGGGACAGATGAGGTTTTACAGACAAAACTGACCCCGGGAAATAAAACAGTGTTAGTATTGGCAAATGCAAAAGATGAAGTTGCTACCTTTAATGAAGAAACGACTTCTTATCAGAATGTTCTTGATGCTACAACTAAGTTTGAATTGTATTCAGAAACTGATGGTGATTTTTCAATGAATAGTAAAGCTTATGAAGTTACGTTGAAAGCGAATGTAACAAATTATTTAGGTTATGGCTTATCAGGTGATAAAGATGGTAATTATTTGCCACAAGCAGGAGATGGAGCTGTGAAGATGTATCGTAATGTCGCTAAAGTTGTTTTGAAAGGAATCAAGATAAAAGAAAGCGTTGCAGAGGGGCAGCAATATCCTAATGCTGAATTGAAATTGAAGGAAATCTTTATTTTGCATGGACATAATAATTCCAAACTGGTTGGTGCTAATGGTGCTGAATGGGGATCAACTATGATGGATGGTTCTTACGGCAATGGTGTGGTAAGTGATGCTTATACGAAATATTTAAAAGATGTTACTGAAACAGATAAGATTTTTAACTATATACAAGATCCGACTTCTAACTATGTGTATGAACCTACGTTTGTTTCGGTTTTTGATGATGTGACTGTTTCTAAAACTGAGGCTTATGCACCTAAAGATATGAAGACTTTTTATCCCTATGAAAATACAAGTGGTGAAGACGGCATACAAACGTTGTTAGTAATTAAAGGTGACTTTAGTTACGATGGTATTAAATCTGGTGATAGTGAACCTTCAAGAATTACAGAATCAAATAGATACTATTCTTTTGCCATTGGTAATACAGGAACGGTAAGTGAAAAGGTTCCGACAGACTTTGTTGGTTTACGTGCTGATGACAAAATTCATGGTGTTATGAGAAACTTGCAGTATAACACAACTATCACAGTTACAGGCCCTGGTTACAAGACACCTGTTGGTCCTAAGTATGATGAAACATTCTTGGATGTTAAGGTTGAAGTTGTTCCTTTTGGTGAAGTTGATCAAGATGTTGAGATTTAATTATCATCATTCGTTATAGATTAAAAATCCTCAGCCTATTTTAGGTTGGGGATTTTTTAGTTTATAGAAATGTTTTTTTTAGACATGAGGTTGTATAGAATAACTTTTACTTATGGTGATACGGGAAGTTTGATCGCCTTGAGTATCTTCTTGTCAGAATGAAAGATTATGGGACTTTTGTGTCTTTGTGGTATCTGTTGCACAAACCTATGCAAACCTATCAAAACACTTGTGTGATAGATTTGTCTATTAATAAAGAGAGTAGCACCTATTCTTAGGGTAAGCAAAGGGAAATACTTTTGTACTATATAATATTGCAAGGAATAAGAGGAATAAATAAAAATATATATTTATGAAATTAAGGAATTATTTTTTATTGAGTATAGTGGTAGGAGCAGCTGTGGCCTGTTCTTCAAATGAAGACATTCCTGAAGAACACGTTTTTACCCCCAATGCGACGTTGTCGTTGGCTACAGGTGTGTATGGGGATGGCCGTACAAAAGCAGTTGGAATTGATGTTACAGAAGAAGAAAAAAAAGAAAATAAAATCCATACATTGGATGTGCTTGTCTTTTCCGGTACGGGAGATGATGCTGTGTATCAGACTCAACGCCGAGCTAATGAAACTACCCTTGTCCCCGATATAGCGGTTGAAGCTGGTTCGGCGACGATTGTTGTTTTGGCTAACTCAAGTATTGATCCAAAAGCATTTGTAGGAAAAAAACTTAGTCAAGTGTTGGAATATACTCATTCTTTGAAAGATGAAACGTTGGATCGCGGACTTTCTATGAGTAGTAAAGTGATAGAAACCAATTTAACTATCGATACACATAATATTTTTGGGGATGCTAATAGTTTTGTGGGTAATCATTCTCCTAATGAAATTAAGGGAGGCAAGATCGAATTGTATCGCCATGTTGCCCAAGTCAACTTGAAATCCGTTAAGATTTCAACTACGAATACCGGAGCGACTTTTCAACTTGAAGAAGTCTTTATGGCTAACGTGAAAGGCTACTCTCACATAGCATCAAAAAAAGAATATCCTAATAATTGGGTTGAGGCGAATGCTGCTCCTTCCGGTGAGAAATTGTGGTGGTATGGTGACTACTTCGAAGATGATTGGAATGGAGAGTATAAAATAACTAAGGATGGTGTAATGATTAATTTTCTCGCATGGACTCCAGAAACTATTGAGATAACGAAAGATGCTGTCTTGGAGACAGAGAATGGTAAACGGGCGGTAGCTTCTTTCTATGTGTATGAAAATCTAAAAGAAACGCCGGTTGGTCAACGTACCTTGTTGGTGCTGAAAGGTACTTATATTGATAATAACGGCAAAGTTGAAAAAGATCGTTTCTATACAATTTCAGTTAATGATCCAAATAGGGGATATACACTGACAGAAGGTGAAGACGTTCCTAAACACAGCTTTGTCAAACGCAATTATCGTTACAACATCTCCCTCACCATTAATAGCAGTGGTTCCGACCGGCCGTATGATCCGGTGACTGAGGCTTGTATGGATGTGGCTGTTACGGTGGCTGACTGGGATGTGATCGAGCAAAATGAAGATTTGGATTAATAGGGTAAAATGAATAGGAATAAAAAACAAAACGTTATGAAATCAATATTGACAAAAAAGGTTTTATTTCTGGCACTTGTCGCAGTTACGGTCTTTACCACCGGCTGTATCAAGGAAGACTTGGACGAGTGCTATAAGCTGACACTAAAGGTCGTGAATCACAAAGGTGATGATATCACGGCTTTGAGCGTTGTTTCGGAAGCCAAGCTCTTTATCTACGATAACAACTCGAAGCTGCTTGACACGCGCGATCTCAACGATGCCTTTATCAGAGGCAAAGAAACCATTGAGTTGAACTATCCTGAAAGTTCGAAACTGCATCTGATCGCATGGGGAAACCTCAAGGGACATCAGGACGTGAACGAGGCCACCAAGGTCGAAGACTTTGCCGTTTCTCTGAAGAGCGAAGGCGAGATCGCACAATCTCCCGACAGCATCTTTTTCGGCGATATCGATGTGACGGTACGTGGGAACGGTGTGGCTGGCGGAAACCAGGAAATCGTGCTCGAACCCAAAACCGGAACGGTCGAGATGAGAACGCTTAACCTTCAATATGCCCTGACGGCAAGAGGGCTGCGTGCGACTGATGAATGCGACTTCTATATGGACCGCACTTTGAACACGATCGACTATAAGGGCGAGTTGACTGGCGACAGTGTCTACTACAACCCCGAAGCCGACTGGAAAGGCTCCGAATGGGAAACGACAGGACCACAGGCGCTCTATTTAGGTCAGAATATGACCGGAAGCATACAGGTCGGCAACGACCGTTACGAAGTGAAGGAACTTTCGACGACGGTACGACAGGCCCGATCGAAATCCATCCGTTCCAGCGTACATTGGTACTATTCGCATGGGGCGAAGACGGCGCCTTCTTAGGCGCAAGGATCAAAGTGACTCCTTGGGGTGTTGTCGATGATAATATTGAATGGTAATAAGAAACGAATGCTAATATATAAAGACGAATGAGTATGTTACATAAAAATATAATAAAGCTGGCAGCCCTCCTTTGGTGTGTGCTGACAGTCGCTTCGTGTACCAACGAAGATTTCGATAAAGGCAACAACGGTCCGGATGTCCCCGAAGGTCTGCCGGTGACCTTGAAACTGAATATCGGAGCACCTGATGTTACGGTAGTTGAAACTAAAGCCTTAGATAATGGTGAAACATTCGGACAAATAGATGATTTGGCGGTACTTGTGTATAACGAGGCAGGGGGGAATGGAACTGTTGCTTATTGGGGAAAATGGAATGATGAGGCTGACCAACGGACAGTGGAATTTTCAACAAAAACAGGTCGACATAAGATATATGTATTGACGAATACCGGCTCCCAAAGTGTAGCGGCCGAATATGCCACTGAAGCGGATTTGTTGACCGCACAATTTCAAGCAAGTCAGGGACCGACAGGTAAGGAGATGATGTTAGGATTTGTTGCAGAGGGAACAGATGCGTCTAAGAGTAGCGAAATGTACGAAGAAGGAATAAATACAGGTGTCAATGTAACAACGGATGGCGCTTCTTATTGTGCACGGGTCGTACCACCTTATTCAAAGGTGACATTCAGAATTACGAAAAATTTGCCGGATATGGATAAGGTTTATCTAAATATACATAGTGTAAAAGTCCGTAAGTTGCCAAGTGTCTATACCCTTATGCCATTTTCTGGTGAAGGTGACAATAAGTTGACACCGAAGCAAACAGTTGCTGTTGATATTGAGTTTGATATTGACGAGGTTCAAAGTGATAAAGGTTCTTATTTTCATATGTATGAAAATAAACAAGGTGTTTATCCCAATGAAAAAGGAGCCGCTTATAAAAGTCCGGGTATAGACGTGCCTGAAAATGCAGATGCGGTAGATTATGATACTTGGTTTAAGAAATGGGATGATCTGGCTTGTACTTACATTGAAGTAAAGGGTAAGTATTCTATTGTGAAAAGCCAGACTTCTTCTTCAACAACAGTTGATGCCGGTGATATTAATTATCGTTTCTTTTTGGGTGAAGATATTACTTCAGACTTTAATATCTGTAGAAATAAAAGTTATATAGTGACATTGGATTTCAGCCAAGAAGCCGGATATGGCGAGCTGAAACATGAGTGGCGCGTACATGCAAAATTAGATGAAGCGACTTTCCTGCCGGAAGGAGATTTAGTGATTGACGGTTATCCGCAGAGTCTTGGTTATGTCCCTTTTTATGTGTCTAATGGAACATCAGGGAGCATTACGTTGACAACTACTGGTGTTTCGTCGGCTGATATGAATATGTACTTTAATCAAAATGGATATTGGAGTGGTTCTTCTGCAGCTGATTTTGGCAATTTTAAAATTACTGCAAATTCGTTGACTGAGTTTGCTATTGCACCGAATGATGTCGGTATTCTTGGTGAAGGGCGTAATTATAATCAGGGAAGTTTTTCTTCTGCAGATAATTTAAATAGGAGAGATGAAGTTGCGAAAGGGGATATTTATAATACGCGTGAGTATAAGATGACTTTTATAACCAATGAGGAAACAAAAACATCAGTATTGATGGTAAAGGAACTTCCTTTGTTGTTGTTAACAAATACTTATAGTCCATCCGATAAATCAACCGTTTATGCCCGTCGTGTTGATGGTGCATATTTACATCCTAAAGAAGTTGAAGGTGGATATTCGGATGGTTCTCGTAATGAATATTTTAGTAGGACTACGGATAAAATTAGAGCGCAGCGAATTTGTATGGGAACAGGTGATTATCAAAACCCATATGCAGCGACAAGTATTGGTAATTATTTAAAATCTTTCTTGCCGACAAAAGCAGAAATAGATAAAATTATTGAGTTGGAGAAAGCAAATCCGTTGAAAGAAGCAAAATATTGGACGATGGATGGATTGTATGATGTTACGACTAAGCAGATTGTTTCTGGCAAAGGTGAAGGATATATTCGTTGTGTGGCAAGACCTCTTTAATTAATAAACATTATGATTATGAAACTATCAAACATATTCCTCTCGACCCTGGCAGTACTCCTATGCTGTACTGCTTGCTCCAAGGATGAAGAATCATTTAAGGGGAAGGATGCGGATGCTTCGTTGAGCATTGCGGTCAAGGCGGCGGGGTCGGCCGTAACGAAAGGGTTTCACCCGAATGATGAGAATGAGTTGGCCGGAGAGGCCAAAGTAAATAACCTTTCGGTGCTCGTTTTCGACGAAAGCGGTGCACAACTGATTGGCTATGGCTGGCAGGCAACCAACTCGGAAGGCGAGGCCTCTATCCTGAACGTGCCTGCTATGACCATGCGGGCGCAGATCGTGATCGTTTCCAATACGCCGGAAAATTCGCTTGCCGGTGTTACGAGCTATTCCGATTTCGAATCCAAGCTGGCACAACTTGCCGACCAGTCTCAGAGCAACCTGGTCATGAGCAGTCCGGTCATTACGACCCAAGCGCCTCTTGTCAAGGGAGACAACTATCTGGGATACGCATCGATGGGCAGTGAAAATATCAACGGTATCGCCGAACCAGTCGAAATCACTCGTCTTGCCGCCCGTCTCGACTTGGTCAATGTCAAGACCGATTTTACAAAAACACTTCTGCGCAATCGTACAGTGAGAGTGGAAGAAGTCACGATATTGAACCAGAGCGCGGCTTCACGTTTTTTCAGCCGTGATTATTGGGGAGTGGTGATGGCAACCGGACACCTCGGCAACAGCGATGCGACAGCTTTGAACCGCGATATCGCCAATGGTTCTCCGATAAACGACACACCTTATGTGCACTACGTGATGGAAAACGATGGCTCTGAAGCCCCGACAGAAATACAGGTCAGAGCAACTTTGCTTGAAACGGACACGTATGAGGCGGAAACAAAAATATTCACCGCCGTAATTAACCGGAACGGTCTGGACAGAGGATATAATCACAACTACGTTAAACGCAACTATGTATATCGCCTGAATGTCACCTTCGGAGATACCAGCTTCGATGGCGACCACGAAAAAGATCCCAATATACCGATTCCGCCACGGCCGACTACCGGAGACCTGGATGTACAAGTCGAAGTGGTCAATTGGGGACAAGTGAACCAGGATGTTGAAATCTGATGATGGCAACACATAGGGTAAATATTTAAAGTAGAACAAATTAAACGTATTATAATTATGAAATTAAGAAATTTATTTTTAGCCTCTTTGGCAGTTTGCACAATGGCATCCTGCTCAAAAGACGATGACGGAATATCTGGTCCGCAGGAGGTAGACGCTTATCTCTCTTTCGCCTCCACAACCGATGCCATGACGAAGGCATCGACCGAAGGTGACGCTGATGCCGGCAACGGCAAAGAAGCCAAGATCCAGTCTTTGACGGCTTATGTCTTTGACGAAGCCGGAAAGTATGTGATCAGTAAGCATGTCAGTTTGGAAGGTTCCGGTACGGTAGGTGAGGACTATAATGTTACTGGAGAAGGCGAAAATCAGTCCATCACCTCAATCAAGGCTATCCATGTGAAAGTGGCAAAACCGACTACAGAAGGGGGAAATTCTTCTACAACCTTTAAAGTTGTTTTGTTGGCCAATACGGAGCATTATAATGATGTTACCAAGTTAGTGGATTTGGAGGGAAAGACAACGAAAGACATCAGATCATTAAATGCTGTAGGAGTAGGAAAATCTTATTTGCCAATGCACAGTCCAGAGTTGACTGTTGGAGGTTTAAAGCCTTCTTCCGACACGGAACATTTCATAAATTGGTATAATGGTGCTTCTTCTTGTACACCGGAAAAAGTAACAGCAAAGGACGATCATACAGGAAGTATTCCAGCAGCAGGTGCGACTAAAGTAATAATGACTCGCTCCATCGCGCGTGTGCAATTGGTTTCTTTGAAGGCTGACTTCAGCGCATTGGAATCTGATGGTAAAACGATAAGATTTGATGTTACGTCTGTGTTCTTGGCTAATGTCCGTGCTAACGCATCGGTTATGGGCGAAGAAAATACGGGAGCCGGTTTCTACAGAGGAGCCCCTGAATCGTTTGATGAACATCAGTTTTTGATTGCATTGAATAGTACTGTAGATGAAGCATTGGTGGCTACATATTCCGACAGGTCATTGACTACGGCTGGAAACGCTTTGACAGGATGGGATTTTGACAAATATATCAATGCAAATAGCCCGGAAAGCATTATGGGTATTCCATTCACTGCTAATGGTGATGGGTCTTATTCGAAAGAAGAGGGTGGCGCTTACCAGACCCGTTTGATTATTGCCGGCAACTATTATGATGGGAATCAAAGTAAAGGAACAAGATACTTCCATATCCCTTTGAAGTTGGTTGGTGATGCCGGTAATGTTGCAAGCAACAAGTTTTTCAAGGTCTCGGCAACTATCACCGGTGAAGGTAGCCCGAATCCGGATGAAATCTTGGAAAATGCTTGTATCAATTTCAGTATTGAAGTGGCACCGTGGAATGTGGTCGAGCAAACAGAAGATGATACGAATTAATAAAATCATTGATTCACAATAACCAAAGGGGACGTTTCAAAACGCCCCCTTATTTTTTGTCTATTAAAAGAAGCTTATCGTTTCTATCGCAATTAAAGGGTGTGCCTCTCAATTTGCCTTTTGGTATTTTTACCACTTAATCTTGAAAGTTTCGCCTATCGCCTCCTGTCGGCATTCCCTGTACATTTGCACCGTAAGTCAAATGAGAAAATACATAGGATTATGAAAATTAAGAATATATTTTTCGCAGCAATATTGGTTCTTGCCGGTTTTTCCTGCTCCATGGAAGATGATGCTATCATGAATGATGTAGAGAAGGGTATTGAAGAAGCCACGGAAGCTTATACAGTATTGGACTTCGGTGTCGCTTTTAATGAAATGGCTACAAAAGCTTCAACAACTGTTGTTCCCGGTGAAGACAGACCTGCAACAGGTGATGAGAACAATGACGGAAAAAAGATATCTGAAGTATCTGTATTCTTATTGGAAGATGGAAAGGTAATAGGTATTTTAATCCCCCAAAATAGGAATCAGGTAAGTTCTAATAGTGATGGTTCTATCACTTTGAAGGATCTGAAGTTTGTGACGAAGTACAAAACTAATCGTACATTGGAGGCCCATGTTGTTATAAATGGTAATCAATTTTTGAAAAATATCAATATTGGAGATGCACAAAGTGCTTTGAATCAACAAATATCCGGATGTCTTTCTGCGGATCAACTAATCAAATATGGTTCTACGCGCATTGTTTTTGGAAAAGATATAACTAATTCTTATTCATCTCCGTCTGTTGCGGAAAATAATCCTACGACCATTCTTGTGAAGGTATCCCATGTGGCTGCACGACTTGACTTCTCTCAGTTTGATGTGACACTTAAAGGTTTTGAAGGGAATCCGACTGTTGTTTTTGATGAAGCTAAATTCGTGAACTTGCAACAAAATGGCAAGATTGTTGAAGGGGATGCGAGTGTCAATGTTAAAGATGGCGCTTTTTTGAACCGTAGTAACCGAATTGGAACGAGATGGACTGACTTGGGAACAGCCTATGGCTATGCTAACCAATATAGACAAGATTCTGAAATGAATACAGCCTTGTATGTGAAGTTCACAGTTGACGGCAGAACATTTGAGAAAACATACCCGATCAATCCGGCTGGTATAACGAAGGAAGTCGATCATAACGGTATCAAAGGCGGCTACCTTTACGACATAAAAGTGCGTTGGACGATCACTCCGGACTGGGGAGATTCCACAATCGAATTCTATACGAGAGACTGGGTTCATAATTCCATCCCGGAAATTGTATTGTGATTAAATAGGAGAGTATAAAAATGAAAGTATCGACAGGTAAAATACACACAATTATGAAAACGAAAAATATATTCCTGACAGCTATATCTGCATTGTTCATCTTTGCAGCATGTACTGAAGAAAAAATA
>ENA-ORSQ01001453-ORSQ01001453.1-human-gut-metagenome-genome-assembly--contig:-NODE-1453-length-12359-cov-5.014467_pt1 | contig 12359 bp, 1 predicted proteins | sample MGYA00241900_ERZ509164 | MGnify/ENA primary metagenome ERZ509164 (study PRJEB26280, sample SAMEA2338807) | human gut metagenome | biome: human gut; feature: human-associated habitat; material: faeces...
TTGCCGCGCCCCGCAGTGCCCGCTTCCCCCGAGAACAATTATCAGTGCAGGTAGAAAGCTTGCCGATTTTCGAAAAAGCCGGCTATGGTTGACCCCTGCGGCCTAAACGTAGTAGATAGGTCCTTTTCGTGGCGCAGCGTCAGACCAGTCTTTTTGGGGCGGGGTTATTTTGACTACATGCCGATCTGATTGCCCAAGTAGTCAAAATAGCCCCGTCCCAAATTAGCTACTTTGTGGGTTGTGGGGGATAAAGATTGCCGGTCGAGTTGTCCTACTGGGGTATGTCGATGGCGCGAGTGGTTCGATTTTGAGCCTGAGTGGCAACCCGAGGCGAAATTTCAGGTCACCCAAATTGCTACAATTTTAAGCATATAGCGATGTCCTGCCTTGCGTTTCTGCGCGGGGGGGGGCGTATATTTGCATCGATGGGGACGACGACACATATATAGTGAGCCGCTGCTTGCCGTCCTCATGGATTTGGGGAGGGCCTTCATGAATCGCGCGTGTGCGAGAGCTCGAGAAATGCTAAAGCCTTTTGGCAAGAAAGCCAATACCGCAAAGCGTGTCCTGAGGATTTTGACCGTCCCGCTGGCGGCGTGTGCGCTCTTGTTTGGCGCGACGAGTGCGTCGGCCGACCAGACAGTTCCCCTTAGCAACCACACTGTGGAGACGGTGAATCCCACCGGCACTACGGTCAATTTGTTCGACTATTGGGTCGTGAACGGCGACAATGATAAGTCCGTCAACATAAACAACAAAAATGGCAATGACAACACCGGCATCAACAAAGGTCACCAGCTCAAGTTCAATGGCGGTGCCGGATCGGGCATTAATAAATGGACGGGAAGAAGCGGCATTGACGGCTTTGGACGTCTTCCATTTGTGAAGAACACGCTGGTGAATGGCTATCCCGAGATCAAGGCTGGCACCTATGCCTCATACGGCACGAAAGGCGATTGCACCGATGAGTCGCTGGCCTATCTCTTTAACAACGACAGTCAGGCCAACGGCAAGCAGAATGGCAAGGCCGTTTACAACAACGTGCAAGGCCTTTTCCAGCTCAAAGATGGCTATTACGTCTACGACTCGTACGGCTCTGACGGTAACTATGGTAACTATGCCGTGTATAACCCCACGACCAACTCCTTTAACGTCTACGATAAGGCGGGCGTATATAAGGGCGGCGTATCAGATGCAAATCTGGGCCAGTTCTTCCCCTTCGACTCGGCTGACAAGGTTTTTGATGAGAAGGGCAACAGCCTCTCCCCCAAGCAGATCATTGATGGAAGCACGAACCTCAACCACCACTTTGGCATGTCCATGACCACGGAGTTTGTCCAGCCTAACGGTGGCAAGACCACCAAAGGCGAGGATATGGTCTTTGAGTTCTCGGGTGACGACGACGTCTGGGTGTACATCGATGGCGTACTCGTGGGCGATCTGGGTGGCATTCACGAGAAGGCGACGCTCAAGATCAACTTCGCCACCGGCGACGTGCATGTCGGCCATGTCGACAACGCAAATGATCCCGAAAAGACCATTCAAGACACCACCATCAGGGCGATGTACGAAGCCGCCGGTGCGGATGTCTCCAACTTTTCCATTAACTCCCCTAACACCTTCAGCGACAGCACCAAGCACACGCTGAGCTTCTTCTATCTGGAGCGCGGCGCGGGCGCATCGAACATGAAACTTAAGTTCAACCTCACCACGCTGCCATCGTCCGAGGTCGCGAAGGTCGACCAAAACGGCGAAGCAGTCAATGGCGCAACTTTCAAGCTGTACCAGTCCGATGGACCGGATGCCGAGGGACACTGGAATAAGGGTGAGCTCGTCGCTCAGGGCACGACGAAAGACGGGGGCCAGCTGATACTTCGAAAGTCGGACGATTCCGTTCTTTCGTTCGATAACCAGCATGCCGAGGGACACGACTACTTTGTACTCGAAGAGGTTGGCCTGCCCGTGGGATATCGCTCGAGCCTGACCTCATCGACTACCGCAACGCCAGGTGAGCTGCATCTGCAATACAAGAAAGCTGCGAGCGGCACGGGTGGCGTGGTGGTTGCACCGCAGACAACGGTTACAACAGCCGACGGCAAGTCATGGACGGGGAGCCGCATGTGGCTGAACGGCGGCTATCTGGCCGCTAAGGAGACCATTTCCCTTAGCAAAGAAACAAAAGACAATAAGGACAAACCCATTAGCTCGGGTACGACCTTTGCTGTCGTGCTCAAGCGCACCGATAAGAGCAAGAGTGACACGGACGAAAGCGCATGGACGGCGGTCACGGGCAATCCGCTCGAGGGCTACAAGCTATGCTCTGCGCATGGCATTGCCGGCGCAGTCGAAGCTGCCAAATCGGCAGATACGAGCGTCTTTGGCGTCATCACCAAGGGCGACTATGAGGTAACGGTCAGGTCGCTGCCCGGCGATATCGAGAAGTACGCCGCCATGTTGGAAGATAAGTCCCAGTCCGAATATACCGTGGCGGTGTATCACACCACGGCATCGTCTCTGGCGGAGGCAACCACCGACAACACCTCCATGGTCCAATATCAAATGACAAACAGGCAGTTCTCTACGGTGATCCACCTCACCAACGTTCAGAACCGTCTGTTTGTGCAGAAGGTTGACGACCTGGGCAAGCCCGTGAACGGCGCGACGTTTGAGCTGTACGAGGCCAAGGATGTTACCGGCGATAGCCCCAGCACGTATGCCATTAAATCGGGTGCCGAGCCGTATGACACCGTGCAGGCAAACGGCATGACCTATCCGTATGACATTGAGGGTGCTGCATGCTTCCCGCTCGATTCGACAAAGCATGCGCCCCTTATCAAGGGTACGTACTATCTGCGCGAATCGTTGAGCCCGGATGGCTATGAGACTAATTCCACCATTACCAAGGTCATCGTGGACGATTCGGGCGTGTACGTGGATGCCGGTAAGGTGAACGACGGCGTGCGTAGCATGAGCGGCCCGGGTTCGCTGATTGCCTCGTTGGCACAGTTTGGCTCTCCTGACTCGATCGACAACACGCTTACGCACATCAAGGGCAAGCTGCAGAGTGCGACCGTTGACGCCAGCGGAAGCCTGACGTGGGGCCAGGAGTGCACCGCCGAGGGTGTAACGCCTTCTCTGGCGAACGACCTGATGCACATGCGCTATGACAAGACGGCGCAGGGCACCAAGACCGTCTTGCGCTATGTCGAGGACGGTGGCGAGCGCAACGGCCAGCTGGCGACGATCTTTGCCGATACGGGTATCAACCGCATGGCCCTCTATCAAGAGGATGACTCAGCATATATAGACGATGCCTCCAAGACTCGTACTAACTTGGGCACGCTCCAGCTCAACCATCTCTTTACCACGGCAACGGCCGTGCAGTATACCGATCGTCGCGTGGCGCGCCTGCAAGTGACCAAGACCGTGACGGCGGGCGAAGGCCTTACCGCGCCCACCAAGGATGCGAAAAACAATGATCTGACGTTTACGTTTAAGTTCACCCTGCCGGATTCCGAGAATGGTTACGAGGCGCACGTATTTGATGCGGACGGCAACGCCGTGGGCGACTCCTTTACGCTCAAGAACGGCTACACCCACTCCATCAAGGCCGGCGAGACCATTCGCGTATACGACCTTAAGAAGGACGACAGCTATAGCGTGAGCGAGCTCACCACCAAGGGCGAGGAGTCCAGTGGCAATGTGCTGGCGAGTGTCGTCAACGCTGTGACCGGCTCTGCCGACGAGTCGGTGCTTCCGGCTGGCTTTAGCCTCGTGAGCCGCAAGGCCGGCGGCGAGGAGCAGTCCGGAACCGGCAACACCATCGAGGGCAAGATTGTTGCGCTCGAGGACGGAAAGATTCCCGCGAGCAACAAGCTCGAGTTCATCAACAAGTACAGCGCCGGCTCGGTAACGCTTGAGGCCAAGGATGGCCTGAGCGTCGAGAAGAGGCTCGAGGGTCGCCGTTGGGCCGATGGCGATACCTTTACCGCGAAACTTACGGCCAATCACGGCGCCCCCATGCCCGACATCGCCGAGGGCGGGGTGTTGACGGTCGAGCTCACCATGAAAGCCCAGACGGCAACGTTTGGCGACATCACCTATAAAAAGCCGGGCACCTACACCTATACCATCTCGGAGGTTATCCCCGGTTCCGATGCCAGGGCAGACGGCATGAGCTACTCCGCTGCCGTCTATACCGCGACGGTCGTGGTGGAGGACAACCATGCCGGTGCTCTGGTTGTTACGAGCGTGAAAGTGACGCAGGTGCGTGACGACGCGGGTGCCGAGACTAATAAGGAGGTTAGCGAGAAGGTAGCGACCTTCACTAATCACTACGACGAGCATGAGAAGGACATCATCATCCATGCTCAAAAGAACCTGACCGACAAGGCCGGGACCTTCCCGCTTGCCCAGAACACCTTTGGCTTTACGCTCGAAGGCATGGGCGGCTATGCGAATGCCAACGCAACGTTCAGCCCCAATACGGTCGACACGAGCATCAAGGCTCCCATGCCCCAGGGCGCCGATGGCAACACCGCGTCCGTGGGCAATAACGCCGATGGTGCGGTGACCTGGCCGGCAATCTCTTATACCGCCAGGGCGGATGCGGGACGCGCTTACGTGTACAAGTTCGCTGAGAATCCTGGCGGTGTCGCGGGCATGACCTATGACGGGTCGGTCTACTACGCCGTGGTGCGCAACGCCGAGAAGGGCGCCGGCATCCAGACCTCGATCGAGTACTACAAGATCGCAAAGGATGGCCCGGAAAAGCTGGGCACGGACGCCACACCGTCCTTTACCAATATATATAGCGTGAAGCCCACGAGCGTGACCCTGCAGGGTCAGAAGACCGTGAGCGGTCGCGACTGGAACCAGGGCGAGAGCTATACCTTTAACCTTACCGCCGCTGCGGACGATGCTAGCGTGACCGGTTTGGGCAAGACTACTGCTCAGGCGGTAGAGGACGGGAACGTTGTCGTTAACGCAGACCAGGCCGTCGCCAGCGCGCCCGAGTCGGGACGCGTGGCATCGTTCGCCTTTGGCACCGAAGCCGCCCCGACCGTGACGTTCAACCGCGCAGGCACCTTTAGCTTCAACATCACCGAGAAAGCTGTGCAGGATGGCCAGGCGGGCATGTCCATGGACAAGCACACCGCACGTGCGACCGTTGTGGTGACCGATTTGGATAAGTCGGGCAACCACACGGGCGAGCTGCGCGTGTCGAGTGTGACCTATGCCAACACCGGTGCCTCCGATGCGGACAAGATCGTAACCGACAAGGCTGCCTTTACCAACGCGTACCATGCATCGGGCACCTTTGATGGCGTGACGGTGAGCAAGACCCTTGAGGGTCGCGCTTCTGCCGCGGGCCAGTTTACCTTTGCCGTGACGGGCCTTTGGTACAACGGTTCAGACGTCGGTCGACGGCGCCGAGGCTAGCCTGTCCAATAAGGCTGCGGGGGCCGGCGTGTCCGGTGCCGTGGTGGGCGCAAGCGGGCAAGAGAAGCTCTTTGCTCGTGCGCTCACGGAGCAGGATCTGGGCCATACGTTTGCCTATCGCATTCACGAGAACCAGCCTGCTGCGGCTGCCGGCTACGCCTATGACACCGGCTATACCGGCGACGCCATCGTGCTCGTCAAGGTTCTTGCACGCAAGAACGATCCCGCCAAGCTCTATACCGTGACGACCGTGCTCAAGGGTGCGGGTGTGACGGAGCTGCTGGGCGACGGCGCCGACGCGAGCGCGCTGACGGACGAAAAGATCGTCGAGCTCAAGCAAAAACCGAATACTTACGTGCAGCAGTACGATGCAAGTGAGGTCGGCGCTACAACGCCTGCCGTCTCGTTTGTGAATCGCTATGAGGCAAGCCTCGACTATGGCGCTGCTGGCGGTCTGCAGATTGAGAAGACGTTGACGTATCCCAAGGACGCGACCATTTTTGGCTCGCCTAAGAGCACGTTCCGTTATATCGTCAAGCCTGCCGACGAGACATCTGCCAGCAAGGTCGGCATTTCCACGGACGGCAGGGTCTTTGAGACCGCAAATGTCGAGGCCGACGCCCCCAAGACCGTGAGTTTGGTACCTGCGAGCGGGCTGACCTTCACTCAGGATGATGCCGGCAAGACGTTCACCTATACGGTGAGCGAGATTGACGACAAGGCGACGGGCTATACGTACGACAAGACGGTCCATACGGTTAGGGCCGTCGTAGCGGATAACGGCGACGGCACGCTCAGGGTCACGACATCGGTAAGCAAGCCGGGTGACGGTGGCGACGAGCTTGAGGGCCAGTGGATCTACCCCTCGGATGCAACGTCCACCGGTGTCGCGACGGTCAAATTCAAGAACACCTATACGGTCACCGAGGCGGCAACCTACACCCCGTCCGTGACGAAGGTGGTTGCCGGTGCCGATGCTCCGGGCAGGTTCACCTTTGCTGTGACCGCGGCTGACGATGCTACCAAGGCTGCCATCAGCGGCAATCTCATTACCGGCTCTTCGATGAGTGCGGACAACGGCTACGCCGAGCAGAAGCAAACGAAGGAGGGCCTCAAGGACGGAGAGCACGAAAAGATTGACTTCTCAAAGCTCACCTTCAACAAGCCGGGTACGTATGAGTTCGCTATTAACGAACAAGTTCCGAATGGTCTCGGCGAGTGGAAGTATGACACGCACACCTATGTCCTGACCATTACCGTAACCGATGAGGGCGGCAAGCTTGTGGCGCGTGCCGATGGCACGACCGGCTCGGAAGGCTTCATCTTTACCAATAGTTACCAAACTTCAACGAGCTACGAGCTCCAGGGCGGTCTTGAGATCGTCAAGACGCTCAACGGGCACGACCTGCATGCCGGCATGTTTGGCTTTACGGTAACGGGCGAAGATACCGCCTCAACCGAAAAGCTTAAGACGCTGCTGCGCGCGGATGAGGGTAAGCTCACCGTTAAGAACGATGAGCCGCAGTCCGATGGCACGTCCTACACCGGTATTTTGGGTGGCCTGACCTTTGCGACGGAAGATGCGGGTAAGACGTTTATCTACAAGATCGTCGAAAATAAGGGTAACCAGGGCGGCTATACATACGACTCCACCTATTGGACGGTAGAGATTGCGGTTAAGAATCGCCGCAACGGCTCGCTCTATACCGAGACTACCGTCAAGCATTTTGACGACAACAATATCGAAGATGCCGATGATGCAAAGACTTATAGCTCCAAGGACGGTACCGCCAAGGCCCAGGTGTCCTTTACCAACAGCTACGCTGCGACCGGAACATTCGACGGTCTTACTGCCGAGAAGGTAATGGATTCCGGCGACAAGATTGAGGCGGGTCAGTATACGTTTGACTTGTATGCGGAGAAGGCCGACGGCTCGCTCGTATGGATGGATGAGGGTAAGACCCAGGCGGGCGAGAACGGTACCGCAAAGGTCGACTTCGGCAAGGTTAACTTTAAGCTTGGCGGCGCTCTCGGCGGATCCCATGAGCTGACGATTGACCTTGCTGGCGCTGTGAAGGATGGTGTTGCCACCAAGCAACACAATGCCGACCACACCACTACCTACAGCTTTAACCTGGTGGCAAAAGAGCGCTTGGCCAACCTGCCCGAGGGCGTGCGTCCCGTGGACACGTCCGCGACGTGCCGCGTGCTGCTCGAGGTGACCGATAACAACAACGGCAAGCTTACGTCCAAGGTGACCTATCGCGACGGTACCGAGAACGGCAAGATTGTCTTCCACAACACACGCGATAAGGTCAAGACGATCGGCACGGTCGCGAAGCCTGATGTGGATATCGACGGGCAGCTGCTCTCCGTGGGCGACTCCTACGTCTACACCATTAACTGGGTCAACACCGAGGCCGATGCCAATGGCAACCTGGTTTCGGCCAAGGTGACCGTGACCGACGAGCTTCCCACTGGCGTCGTGTTCGAGGCCTTTGAGGGCAAGAATGCCGATAAGGGTTCCGCGAGTGGCCAGTTGCTCACCTGGAACCTGGGCGAGCAACCTGCGGGCAGTCACGGTTCGGTGCGCGTGCGCGTCAAGATTACCGAGGACGCCGTGAAGGGTGCTCAGGGCGCTGTCGGCACCGTTGAGAACAAGGCTACCGTAACGGTTGGCAACAAGAGCTACACTGGCACCACGACCAACTACGTGCCCAAGAAGTCCGAGAGCGACGCTCAGGATTCGAAGGGGTCGGGCGTCAAGTTGGGCGATGAGCTCACCTATACCATCGGCTACAAGAACACCGAGAAGAAGTCGGCTAAGGTGACGGTCTCCGATGCCGTTCCGGCGGGAGCTGAGTTCGTGGAGTTTACGGGCGACCATGCGGATATCGCAACCAAGGACAAGGACGGTAACCTCACCTGGAAGCTGACGGACGTTCCCGCTGGCGAGGAGGGCACGGTACAGTTTAAGGTTCGTGTGACCGAGGACGCATTCAAGAGCGGCAGCGCTTCGGATGACATCTCCAACCAGGCGTCGGTGGCGGTTGGCAACAACCCTGCCGTTAAGACCAACACCACTACCGATGAGGTCTCTGACGGCCGCCTGACGCTGGGCAAGACGGTCACGGCCGCCGAAGGCATTGTCGCGCCCAACAAGGCATTCACCTTTAAGGTGCTGCTCTACCAGGCCGATGGCGCAACGCCTCTGACCGGTACCTTTGCGTATGCTGGCCGCCCCAGCGGCACCAACGGCACCTATGTAAGTGGACAGATCAAGAGCGGGGACACCATCTCGCTTAAGGCCGGCGGCTCCGTGACGATTGCCGTGCCCGTGGGTGCTCGCTACGAGGTGCAGGAGCTCGACTCCAAGGGCAACCTCATGACGAGCGAGGACGGCTTTGCGGTTGCCGATAAGGCGAACCCCCAGAAGGGTACCGTCGGACAGGCGACGCAGGTGGGCTTCACCAACGTCTACAGCGTTGAGTCCATGAAGGTGGAGAGCGCCTTTAAGGTTCAAAAGAAGATCTCCGGACGCAACTGGACTAAGGCGGATGCCTTTACCATGACGCTGACCGCCCAGGGCGAGGCGCCCATGCCCGATGGCGCCAAGGACGGCGTGGCGACGATTGAGTTGCACAAGGATGCCCAGGTCGGCAACTTCGGTGCTATCGAGTACACCAAGCCCGGTACCTATACCTATATGATTACCGAGCAGTCGGGTGACGAGGCGGCACTCACGTTCTCGAAGGCCACCTATCGTGCCACCGTCACGGTGACCGACAACGGCGCCGGTAAGCTGCTTGCCAAGACCAAGATTGCACAGCTGACCGACGATGCGGGCGACGCTGCTGAGAGCACGGTCGAGGCGGCGATCTTTACCAACACCGCCAAGACCGGCAGCCTCACCGTCAAGAAGACGGTCGTCGGCGGCGACAGCCAGCGCGAGTTCGGCTTCACGGTCGCGCTGGCCGACGGGGACGGCGAGCCCGTCTCCGGCACCTTCGGCAAGGGCGACGGTGCCGTGACGTTCACGGACGGCAAGGCGACCTTCGCGCTCAAGGACGGCGGGGAGAAGGCCATCGCCGGCCTGCCCGTGGGCGCGCGCTACACCGTGACCGAGGACGCCGCCGAGGGCTATACGACCGCTGCCGAGGGGGCCGAAGGCGCCGTGACTGAGGACGGCGCGACCGTCGCGTTCACCAACACGTACGGTACGGCCACCGAGGGCAGGGACGTCTCCACCGCGGGACTCTTCACCAAGGCGCTCGAGGGCCGCGACTGGGCGGAGGGCGACAGCTTCCAGTTCATGCTTACGGGCGAGGGCGGCGCCCCCATGCCCGAGGGCTCTGCCGACGGCTCTAAGACCGTCAGCGTGACGGCCGCCGCTGGAACCAAGGCGGGCGATAGGGTCGCCTTCGACTTCGGCTCCATCCGCTACACGCTCGACGACATCAAGGACGCCGGGTTCGCCGAGGTCGGCGGCAAGCGCGTGCGCGCCAAGACCTTCACCTACACGGTGCGCGAGGTCAGGCCCGATGACGGCTCCGCCATCGCCGGCGTGGCCTACGACGGCCACGCCGCCACGATGACGGTGACCGTGACCGACGACGGCTCCGGCAACCTCACGGCCTCGACGCCCGCAATCGCGCAGGTGAGCGGTGGCGACTTCGTCAACACCTACACGACCGAGCTCGACTACTCGGCCCGCGCGGGCGTGCGCCTGTCCAAGACACTCTCCGGCCGCGCCATGGAGGCGGGGCAGTTCGCCTTCACCGTGACCGCGGACGCCGAGACGGCCGCCAAGCTCGGCCTCAAGACCGACGGGGACGCCTACGCCGTGGCCGCGGCTGACGACGGGGAGACCGATCTGGTCGACCTCGTCGGCGGTGCTGCGGAGAGCGACGTGAAGTTCACCGACGCCGACGCGGACAAGACCTACAGCTTCACCGTCACCGAGACCAAGCTCGGCGGCGAGGGCTACACCAACGACACCGCGCCGCGCACGGTGACCATCGCGCCCGGCTACGACGCCGCGACGGGCAAGCTCACGGTCGCGACCACAGTTGCCAAGGACGGTGTCGAGGTCGCCCGTGGCGAGGTCTCCACGGCAGATGACGCCACGGCGGCGCCCGCGCCCGTGACGGTCGCGTTCGAGAACTCCTATGAGGCCACCGGAACGCTCGGCGGCGAGGGCAACGTGGCAATTAATGCCATCAAGACGCTGACGGGCCGCGCCGCGGCGGCGGGCGAGTTCTCGTTCTCCGTCCGCGATGCCCAGGGCGACGTGGTCGCGACTGCGACCAACCGGGCCTCCGGCGACGGCGAGGCCGCGGGGCTTGCGTTCTCGCCCATTGCCTACACCACCGACGCTCTCGAGCGGATGGTGGCGGACGGCATCGCCACCAGGGCCGCCGACGGCTCCTGGGCCATTCCCTATACCGTATCCGAGGACGGCACGGACCGGCTGCCCGCGGGCGTGACGGCGACCGCCTCGAGCTTCGACATCGCGGTCAAGGTGACCGATAACGGCAAGGGCGGGCTGGACACTGCCGTGGTCTACCCCGAGGGCTCCGGCGGCACGCTGTCGTTCGTGAACGGCTACGGCACCAACGAGGCGACAGTCGACCTCGCGGGCACCAAGACGCTGGCGCTCGGCCAGGCCGGGCTCGGCCTCACGCAGGCCGACATCGAGGGCAAGTACACCTTTAAGATCGCGCCGCTGGACGGCGCGCCCGCGCCGGCCGACGCCTCCGGCAAGACGGTGACCGAGGCGACCAACGACGCCGCCGGCAACGTCGAGCTGGGCCACGTCACGTTCAGGCAGCCGAGCGACCTCGATGACGCCGAGATCGACGGCCAAGGTCTGCGCACCAAGACGTTTGCCTACCGGGTGAGCGAGTCCGGTTCGGTCGACGGCGTGGTCAACGACGCGACGGCGACAAGGACCTTCACGGGCAGAGTGGTCGAGGACACCAACGCGGGCACGCTCGCCGCGGAGGTCCTGCCCGCAGAGGGCACGACCGAGGGCAAGGGCGCGTTCGAGTTCACCAACACCTACGGCGTGAACCCGACGCCGAGCTCCGTCACCGACCAGATCACGGTGAACAAGAAGCTCAAGGGCCGCGACCTGGCCGAGGGCGAGTTCGAGTTCCGGCTGGTCGAGATCGCCGCCGACGGCAGCGAGAGCGTCGCGGCGACGGGCAGGAACGCCGCCGACGGCACGGTCGCTCTCAGCCCCGTCACCTACACCGCACCCGGCACGCACGGCTACGAGCTGCGCGAGGTCGCCGGCACAGCGGGCGGCGTGACGTACGACAGGGCGACGTACCGCGTGCGCACGACGGTCACCGATGCCGGAAACGGCACGCTCGCCGTCAAGCACGAGCTGGCGGATACCGAGGGCAATCCCACGGGCGACGACTCGGTGACGTTCACCAACGGCTACGAGGCCGCGCCCGTCACCCTCAAGCTGGGCGCCGCCAAGGTGCTCAAGGGCGCCGAGCTCAAGGCGGGCCAGTTTAGCTTTGAGCTCAAGAGCCGGGACGGCAAGGTCATGTCGATCGCCAAGAATGCCGCGGACGGCGGCGTCACGTTCGATGCGCTGACGTTCAAGCAGGCCGGCACCTACACCTTCACGGTGAGCGAGGTCGACGACGGCCAGGCGCACGTGACCTACGACAAGGCGGTGCACAAGATCGTCGTCACGGTGAGCGACAAGGCGGCAGACGGCACCAAGACGGGCTATCTGTCGGCGAGGGTCTCCTATGAGGGCGACGCCAACATTCCGCCGGTCTTCACCAACAGCTACGCCGAGAATCCCGGGACCCCCGGCACCCCCGAGAACCCCGGCACGCCGGGCGGCGGCTCAGACGGCGGTTCAGATAACGGCTCCGGCAGCGGCTCTAGCGGCG
>ENA-ORSQ01001454-ORSQ01001454.1-human-gut-metagenome-genome-assembly--contig:-NODE-1454-length-12359-cov-4.356144_pt1 | contig 12359 bp, 7 predicted proteins | sample MGYA00241900_ERZ509164 | MGnify/ENA primary metagenome ERZ509164 (study PRJEB26280, sample SAMEA2338807) | human gut metagenome | biome: human gut; feature: human-associated habitat; material: faeces...
GGAGGCAAACTTGCCGGCAGTGCTTGCCACTCCGGTCGTTGCATTCTTGAACTCTCCACGTACTTGCGGTTCGCCACTGCAAAAGTAAACGGGGCGTCCTTTGCCCGGTCCGTAGCCATAATCCACCTCATCTTTATTGGGCAGGCGCATGCCGGCGTGGTCGCGGTCGTCGGCAATCTGGTTGTACAGTTCGCCCGGAGCGGGATTCATGCGGTTCAGCCAGTCCAGCCCCCATTTTATTTCGTCTACTATATCGGGGATGCCGTTTGCTTCCGGCAGTCCGGCTGCATTGTAGGCATCGCCGAATGCCTCGGGGTTTTCCTGGTAGGCAAACATCATTTGGTATATGGCATTGGCGGAAGTCGTGGTATATTGCAGGTAGTCGGTAGCATCGTGCCAGCCACCGCGCACATCGATGTGTTGTCCGGTTTTTGTGGGGTGGTACACTATGTAGCCGTCGTGTACGTGGCAGCTGTCTTTCAAGAACGGGTTGTAACCGCAACGTTGCTGGCGCATGTAGTTCAGCAGGAAGTCAGCTGTGCCGTTATATACCTGCGCATTGATAGGGAAGCGTGGAGAAACGGCTTTTCCCGCTTTCAGGTAATATGTGCCCGGTTCTTGAAAATTACTGAAATCCAACCGGTAAGTACTGCTCATGCTGCCTGATTGGCCGGTGGCTTTGGGCGAAGTAAAAGTGCGTACCGTTTTTCCGGTAAAAGCATCGACCAGTGCGTATTCTTGTACGTCGGTTTTTGTTTCGCTCATGAATACCGCTACTTTAATGGATTGCGGCAGATAGCCCAGTTGGTTGATTCTAATCCATTCGTCTGCCTTACACGGGAGTGCGGCAAATGCAAAAATCAGTGTTAAGAGCCGATAATAACGTTTCATAAAATGCTTTTCATTTAAGGTTGTGGGGGTACTATGTAACAAAAGGTTTTACCTAAATGCAAATAAAGCGGTTTCTATCAATTTTAGGAAGATTTGGTGTAAATTATTAGATGATATTATTTGTCATTTACAATATTTTAGAATGATGCAAAAAGTATGGTATTGGTAGTTTTGGCAATAAACTCTTGCTTGTCATATATTTATGTGATATTGAATATCTTTTTAGCTTTCGTTTACGCATTTTAATTTCTTAAAAACAATGTTGGTGTGTTATTTGTTCTATCCATTTTAGAATACAAAACTTATAAACTATGGCTTACATTGATTATTATCAAGTCCTTGGAGTAGACAAAACGGCATCTCAGGATGACATCAAGAAGGCGTTCCGTAAGTTGGCGCGCAAATATCATCCCGACCTGAATCCGAATGACGCTACTGCCAAAGACAAGTTTCAGGCTATCAACGAGGCCAATGAGGTGCTTAGTGATCCTGAGAAAAGAAAGAAGTATGATGAATATGGCGAACACTGGAAGCATGCCGATGAATTTGAGGCTCAGAAGCGGGCACGGCAACAGGCCGGTGCAGGAGGTTTCGGCGGCTTCGGCGGTGCAGGCTTCGGTGGTCAGGGCGGTGCCGGTTTCGGTACGGACGGGAGCGGTACATACTGGTACTCTTCCGACGGGCAGGAGTTTTCCGGAAGCAGTGCAGGCGGCTTCTCCGATTTCTTTGAACAGATGTTCGGACACCGTACACGCGGTGGTGGCGGGGCGAATGCAGGTTTTCGCGGACAGGATTTCCATGCCGATTTGAACCTGTCGCTTCGGGATGCCGCCCGGACTCATAAGCAGATATTGACGGTGAACGGCAAGAATGTCCGCATCACCATTCCCGCCGGTGTGGCGAACGGCCGTCTCAATCCCTGTTCTTCCCGTGAATGGTTCGCTATAGCCAGCTCCCGTAGGACCAGTGCAATGCGACATCGAGGAGAGCAATGGTGAGCGAAACCACCAATTCCCACGTGTATCCCAAGGCGAACGAGGGCGGCGAGACCGCCAGCGTCGCGCCGAACCCGAGTTTCCCCAACATGGAGGAAACCGTCCTGAAGTATTGGGACAAGGACGACACCTTCAACAAGTCCGTTGAACGCAACCCTTCCGGCGACCATAGTCAGAACGAGTTCGTGTTCTTCGACGGCCCGCCGTTCGCGAACGGCCTGCCGCACTACGGCCACCTGCTGACCGGTTACGCGAAGGACGTGATCCCGCGCTACCAGACCATGAAGGGCCGCAAGGTCAACCGCGTGTTCGGCTGGGACACGCACGGTCTGCCCGCCGAGCTGGAGGCGCAGAAGGAGCTCGGCATCGACTCGGTCGACCAGATCGAGAAGATGGGCATCGACAAGTTCAACGACGCCTGCCGTGCCTCCGTGCTCAAGTACACCAACGAGTGGAAGGATTACGTCCATCGTCAGGCCCGTTGGGTCGATTTCGAGCATGGCTACAAGACCCTGAACATTCCGTACATGGAATCCGTGATGTGGGCCTTCAAGCAGCTATACGACAAGGGACTGGCATACCAGGGCTACCGCGTGCTGCCGTACTGCCCGAAGGACCAGACCCCGCTGAGCGCGCACGAGCTGCGCATGGATGCGGACGTGTACCAGGATCGTCAGGACACCACTGTGTCCGTGGCCGTGAAGCTGCGTGACGAGGAGGATGCCTACGCTGTCTTCTGGACCACCACGCCGTGGACCGTCCCGACCAACTTCGCCATCGTGGTCGGCGCCGACATCGATTACGTCGAGGTGCGCCCGACCGAAGGCAAGTTCGCCGGCAAGAAGTTCTATCTCGGCAAGCCGCTGCTCGGCTCCTACGAGAAGGAACTTGGCGAGAACTACGAGATCGTGCGCGAGCTTAAGGGCGCCGAAATGGAAGGTTGGCGCTACTACCCGGTCTTCCCGTACTTCGCAGGCGACGAGAATGCCGTTGAGGGCAAGGTGCCGGGGCCGGAAGGCTACCAGATCTTCACCGCCGACTACGTCGACACCGTTGAAGGTACCGGCCTGGTCCATCAGGCCCCCTACGGCGAGGACGATATGAACACGCTCAACGCCAAGGGCATCAAGAGCGTGGACGTGCTCGACGCGGGCTGCAAGTTCACGTCGCTGTGCCCGGATTACGAGGGCATGTACGTGTTCGACGCCAACAAGCCGATCCTGCGCAACCTGCGCGCCGGTGACGGCCCGCTGGCCCGCATCCCCGAAGAGCAGCGTGCCATCCTCTTCCAGGAGAAGAGCTACGTGCACTCCTACCCGCACTGCTGGCGTTGCGCCACCCCGCTGATCTACAAGCCGGTGAGCTCCTGGTTCGTGTCCGTGACCAAGATCAAGGATCGTCTGCTTGAACTCAACCAGCAGATCAATTGGATTCCGGACAATGTGAAGGACGGCCAGTTCGGCAAGTGGCTGGCGAACGCACGCGATTGGTCGATCTCCCGCAACCGTTTCTGGGGCTCTCCGATCCCGGTATGGGTTTCGGACGATCCGAAGTACCCGCGTGTGGACGTGTACGGTTCACTCGATGAGCTCAAGGCCGACTTCGGCGATTATCCGCGCGATCATGAGGGCAACATCAACATGCACCGCCCGTACATCGACGAGCTGACCCGCGTCAACCCGGACGATCCGACCGGCAAGAGCCACATGCACCGCATCAGCGACGTGATGGACTGCTGGTTCGAATCCGGTTCCATGAGCTTCGCCCAGTACCACTATCCGTTCGAAAACAAGGAAACCTTCGAACAGCACTTCCCGTGCGACTACATCGTGGAATACATCGGCCAGACCCGTGGCTGGTTCTACGTGCAGCACGTCATGGCCACCGCCCTGTTCGACAGGCCGGCGTTCAAGAACGTGATCTGCCACGGCATAGTGCTCGGCTCCGACGGACAGAAGATGTCGAAGCATCTGCGCAACTATCCGGACGTGAACGGCGTGTTCAACGACTTCGGCTCCGACGCCATGCGCTGGTTCCTGATGAGCTCGCCGATTCTGCGCGGCGGCAACCTCATCGTCACCGCCGATGGCATCCGCGACACCGTGCGCCAGGTCATGCTGCCGGTGTGGAGCTCCTACTACTTCTTCACGCTGTACGCGAACGCCGCCGGGTATGACGCCCGTATGCTGCGTGCCGACGAAGTGGTGAAGCTGCCGGAAATGGACCGCTACCTGCTGGCCCGTCTGCGCCGCCTGGTCGAACAGACCCAGCACTCGCTGGATAATTTCTATATTTCCGACGCGTGCGATGCGGTGTCCGGCTTCATCGACGTGCTGACCAACTGGTATATCCGCAACACCCGTGAACGTTTCGGTGCGGGCGATGAGAACGCGTTCAACACGCTGTACACCGTGCTCGAAACCTTCATGCGCGTGCTGGCCCCGCTGGCTCCGATGGAAGCCGAAGCCGTGTGGCGTGGTCTGACCGGTGGCGAATCCGTGCATCTGGCCGACTGGCCGTTCCTGAAGGATAAGCTGACCGGCGAAACCACCGAATTGGGTGCTGTGCTGCAGGATGACGCCGCGCTGGTGGCTGCGATGGAGAAGGTGCGTGAGGTTGTCTCCGGCACGCTTTCCATGCGTAAGGCCAAGCAGATTCGCGTGCGCCAGCCGCTCGCCAAGCTGACCGTGGTGGTTGAGGATCCGCAGGCCGTGGCCGCGTACGCCGATATTCTGAAGTCCGAACTGAATGTGAAGGACGTTGAATTCTGCACGCTGGAGGATGCCGGTTCCCAGGGCTTGAAGATCGTGAACGAGCTGCGCGTGAACGCGCGTGTGGCCGGCAAGCGTCTGCGTAAGGACGTGCAGTTCGCGATTAAGGCGTCCAAGAGCGGTGCGTGGCATGTTAATGCGGACGGTGCACCGGTGTGCGAGACGCCGAACGGTGAGATCGCGCTTGAGGAAGGCGAATACGAGCTGATCAACCGCGTGGAGGAAGAGAACGCGCATGAGGCCGCGAACTCCGTGTCCGCCGCGCTGCCGACCGGTGGCTTCGTGATCCTCGACACCGAACTGAACGACGACCTGCTGGCCGAAGGCTACGCCCGCGACGTGATCCGCGCCGTGCAGGAAGCTCGTAAGGCCGCCGGCCTGGAAATCTCCGACCGCATCACGCTGAAGGTGACCGTGCCCGCGGACGATGTGGCCAAGGTCGAACAGTTCAAGGACCTCGTGGCGCATGACACCTCGTCCGACAGTGTAAGCGTCGAAGCCGGCGCCGAGCTGGGCGTGGAGGTTGCTAAGGTCTGAGGTGGTTGGCTGGGTGGCTGACTGACGATAGTATGTGGGGGTGTGTTTCTCCTGTCGAGTTTGGCAGGAGAAACACACCCCCTACTACTATTTGTGTTGGGGCGTACTACGTATGCACAGGTATTTGGCGACGATAATCTTCGAATCAATCATTTCGGTTTTATCTTTTGCTGGAATGCGGTAGAGTAAAGACTATTCAGGGGGTATCTGTAAAGGAGCGGGTTATGGTTCTATTAGCTCGTAAAGATGAGGAAGGCAATACTCAGACTTTGTATGACCATCTTCATGGTGCAGGAAGATTGGCTAGTGGTTTCGAGGATGAATTCGCTGATATTTCACGTACGGCAGCCGTCTTGCCTGATGTCGGGAAGGTTGCTCAGCAGTTTCAAACATATCTGTTATCGGATGATGGGCATAGGGGAGATGTGCAGCATGCCCGTCAAGGGGCGTTTGTCGTCAATGATTTTTTCGAGTCGAAAGGGGAAATTGAAGAGATAGCAAAGGAAATTCTTGAGCTTGCCATTTCTAAACATCACGGAGGTCTTCCTGATTGCATTGACGAGTCCGGGAATAGAGCTTTTCTTCTTGGGTTCACGGAGTCGGACAAAAGCAACGAGAAGTATGCGTATCAAGAAATCAAGCGGGGGCTTAACGGTTTGGCGCTCGATCTGCAATCGAATTTCCGAGGTTCAGCGGAAGATATCGCTTGTTTCCTGAAGAAAATTAAATCGCTGGGGATGTCGAAAGATAGCATATACTTCTATCTAGGTTTGCTCGTTAAACTGATTTATTCGCGACTGGTGGATGCGGATAGGACGGATGCTGCTTGTTTCGAGACCCGAAAACAGTATCGGCCTAATACGGTTGATTGGCAGAATCTGATTAGTCGACTCGATAAAAGCATGAGATCTTTTGATTCGAGTTCGGAAATAAACAGGATAAGACATCAGATTAATGAACAGTGTTGTTTGGCGGGGGCGCGGGAAACCGGGATTTATCGTTTGTCGATTCCGACTGGCGGCGGTAAAACGTTGGCGTCGCTAAATTTTGCGTTGCATCATGCGCTGAAGACAGGAAAGCGCCGGATCATTTACGTGATTCCATATTTGTCTATCACAACTCAGACGGCAAAGACTTTCCGAGATGTACTTGGTCTGAACGCCGATAGCGATGTTCTATTGGAGCATTACTCCACTGCAGGTATGCAACGCTCCGCTGATGTAGCGGATAATGCGTCGAGTGAGTTTGAGGATGCCGGGGAGCATCAGCGCAAGTTGGCGGCAGAGCGTTGGGACAATCCGATAATTGTTACCACTATGGTGGAATTCCTTGAGACTGTCATGTCTGCTCGCGGAACCAAACTCCGGAAATTCCATAATATGGCCGACAGTGTCATCATTTTTGATGAAATACAGTCGTTGCCGATGAACACAATCAATCTGTTCAATGAGATCGTCAGCTTCCTATCGAAGATTACCAATTCAACGATTCTTTTGTGCTCTGCGACGCAGCCGTTACTTGAAAAAACCAAACGAGAGAATCTGCTTCTTTCGGAAAAGCCTGATCTTATTGCTGAAACGGAAAGCTATGAAGACAAGCTTCGACGTACAAGAATTGTTGCTTCAACTGAAAATAAAAGCTGCGATGAACTAGGGCAGATTATTTATCAGCAGGCGCGGAAGAACGGCAATTGCTTAGCAATCGTCAACCTGAAAAAGGAAGCGCGTGAGATTTTCCAATGCTTGGAACGACTTGATGTGAATCATGAGTTTGAGCTGATTCGTCTCAGTACTGCCATGTGTGGAAGGCATAGAACGGATTGTCTGAACAGAATCGGTGCGCTACTTGATCCAGGTAATCCGAAACCTGTGATTTGTGTGAGTACACAGCTTATTGAGGCAGGTGTTGACATTTCGTTTGCTTGCGTGGTCAGGGCGATGGCTGGTCTGGACAGTATTATGCAGGCCGCTGGGCGCTGTAATAGGAATGGTGAATCGGTAGAACCAAAGAATGTGTATGTCTATCCATTGAAAGATGAAGACAGCATGGAAAGGTATCTGCCGGATATCGCAATGGGTAAGCAGCTCACTTTACAGATTATGGAGAACTATTCATTTTGGAAAGAGTCGTCGGCATCAGAAAACAAACGATTGCAAAATAAGACATGAATAAATCGATAGAACAGCAACGAAACTGAGCAAACCCCCTTAAATTACAACGAAAATGCGCCACGCCCGAACATTGCTTTCGTTTGCAAAGAAACTCCGCTGGATATAAACTGTCAGCAATTCAAAGCGCAAGCAACGAAGCAAACGCAACAAGGAGGACGACAATGAGTGTCGAAATCTCTGCCGAAAATCGGCAGGAATATCAGGCATGGACGCCGGTTGAGGAAGACTTGGAAGGTCTTCCCAAGAACATTTACGACGTCATCCTGCAAATGCGCGTCGACTGCAGCACAACTGACCGCAACCGCATGCCTTACTACGGTGCAGTCGATGATATCGACGAATTTACCGACATCCCGTACATCGACGATGGGACCCGAGCCCACCAACTCGACATCTACATTCCACACGACGCGATAATGTGCGCCGCTCGCAATTTGCCTGTCTACATCGACGTGCACGGAGGCGGATTTGTCTACGGCTACAAGGAGCTCAACCGCAACTTCTGCATCGCATTGGCCCGACGCGGATTCGCGGTTATCTCCATCAGCTATCGCGTTTACCCACAAGCCGATTTCCTCGGACAATTGCAGGACGTGAATGCGGCCATTGGCTGGTTGCAGAATCATGCGGATGAGTACCCGATCGACCCGAATCGTATGGGTATCACCGGGGATTCCGCCGGAGGCTGTCTATCCCTGTACACGCTTGCAATCCAATCCGACCCAGAATTGCTGGATCGGGAAAAACTGGGATTCAAGCAGACAAATCTTAGGTTCGGTGCCTTGGTGTCCGGCAAATTCGATCTCAGTGAGTATGTGGATGATACTCCGATCACTGACGATAATGAGCCGGATCTGCTTCGCATCCTCGCCAAACCGTTGTTCGGCCGGTTCATCGATGCAGCCGAGTGTTCGAAAATCTATTCGCTCAGGAATCTGACCGGCAAGCTGCCGCCATTGTTCCTGACAACCAGTAGCGATGACTTTATCCAATATGAGTCACTTGCACTGGCTGACGCATTGGCGCGTAACCATGTCGATTTTGAGCTACATGATATCCGACCAGCAAAAGGCGAAGCACTGGGACACATATTCCCGGTCGGTTTGCCGTGGCTGGAGGAAAGCGAATACGTGCTCGACCGATTGAAGACCTTCACGTATGAGGTCATGTAAGAGCTTTTTGTCTCAATGAAAAGGAAAACAAAAGGAAGGTTCAATGATGAACAAGACAATCAAGATAATCGCCACAGCAACGGCTGCCTTGATGATGATTGCCGGCGTGTCCGCCTGCGGCTCCGATACAGGTGGTGACAGCGACAAGGGTCGTGTCTATTACCTGAATCTGAAGCCGGAAGCCTCCGACAAGTGGAAGGCGTTGGCCGAAGAATATCAGAAGGAGACCGGAATCAAAACCACCGTGCAGACCGCGGCCTCCGGCACGTATGAGCAGACGTTGAAATCCGAAATCGCGAAAGACAATGCACCGACATTGTTCCAGGTGTCCGGCAATGTGGGCTTGGCCCGCTGGAAGAAGTACACAGCCGACATGTCAGACAGCGAACCCTATAAGCAGCTGCGAGACCAGAGCACTGCACTGAAAGGCGATAACGGTGAAATCCTTGGCGTCCCGTTCGTCATCGAATCCTACGGGTTGATCTACAACAAGGATCTGCTCAATAAGTATTTCCAGGCGGACTGGTCGACCATCAAGAGCATCGACGATTTGGTCGGGTTCAAAGCGTTGAAGACCGTCGCTGATGAGATTCAAGAGCATAAGGATGATCTTGGCGTCAAAGGCGCGTTCACCTCAGCCGGATTCGACTCCAGTTCCGACTGGCGTTTCAAGGAACAGTTGGCCGCCATCCCATTGTCGTACGAGCTGGACGGTGTGACTGAACAGCCTGCGACCATCAAGGGCACTTATCTTCCGGAGTTCAAGCAGACGTTCGACCTGTATTTGAAGGATTCCACCGTCTCTCCGACTGAACTGAGCGCCAAGACCGGTAATGATGCGACCTCTGAGTTCGCTCTCGGTGAGGGTGTTTTCTACCAGAACGGAACCTGGGCGTGGAGTGACCTGCAGAAGGAAGGCGTCAAGGCCGACATGGTTGGCGCCATCCCAATCTACATGGGTCTGCCCGGCGAAGAGGAAAAGGGTCTGGCGACCGGTTCTGGCGACAACTACTGGGCCATCAACAACAAGGTGTCCGAAGCCGACCAGCAAGCCACCAAGGACTTCCTCAAATGGGTCATCACCAGTGACAAGGGTAAGAAGGCCATGACCGATGACATGGGCTTCGTCACGCCATTCAAGTCGTTCAGTGACATGAAGTCGTCGAACCCGATTGTCCAAGCCGATCAGGAGATGGCTGACGCCGGTAAGCAGGATGTGTCTTGGGCCGGCATTATGTTCATGCCCTCCCAACAGTGGAAAGACGGCGTCGGCAGTGCGATGCTCGAATACGCGCAGGGCACCGGAAAATGGGATGCGGTGAAGACCGCATACGTTGACGGTTGGGCCAGCGAATACGAGGGCACCCACTGATAGGCCTTCTGAAGGGTTCCAGGCTCCCATCCCCTTTCTCTTTCGGCTTGGAATCGTTCAGGAGTTGGCGTGGCCTGATGTTTCGACTGCATCGGGCCACCCTTCTCAATTTTTTAGGATCAACGAGGAGTTAACTGTGACCACCATCGCAATGATGCAAATGCGTGTGCAACCCAACGAGCTCAACCGGAATCTGTGGCATATGAGGGAGCTGCTGTCCCTAGTCGGGGACGCCGATGTCGCCCTGTTCCCAGAATGCTGCGACCTCGGATGGGCAGCTGACTCGGCCCCCGAGCAGGCGGAACCTATCCCAGAGGGGAGTACATATCAGAGAATAAGAGATATGGCGGTCGACTTCGATATCGGTATCATCGCCGGAATCACGGAACGTGAAGGCGACCATATATATAACTCCGCGGTATTCATCTCAAATACCGGGGAACTGTTAGGCAAGCATAGGAAAATCAACCTCGTTCCCGATGTCGAAGACATGTATACTTCCGGAACATCGGTCAACGTGTTCGATACTAAGTATGGTCGAATCGGCATCGACATATGCGCCGACAACCACATGGAATCGATCATGATTGGCGAAGCCATGGCGAAAATGGGCGCCAAGATGATTCTCGCACCATCGTCATGGGCTGTACCTCCTGAACGATTAGGAGAAGCATATGGAGAGGAGTGGAAGATGCCTTTCCACCATCTCTCATCAAAATTCGGGGTGGATGTATTCTCAGTTAGTAATATCGGTCCAGTTGTTGATGGAGCATGGACTGGTTGGACCTGCATCGGCAATTCGATTGCCATAACCGACAATGGTTGCTCGACAACGATGCTCACCTACGGAGAGCACGCTGAAGAAGTCAAACTGATTGATTCATCCCATTAATGTGAATAACGAAAGTGGGCTTGCTCCAATGGTGAGGCAAACCCACTTTGTTCTTTCAAATCAGTCGAGCTCCAGACCGTCGCCGTTCTTGTACGGACTTATCTTCTCATAGGCGGCAGCGAGGCCTAGTAGTATTCGCTCGCTGTCTTGTGCGCCGGCGAAGGAGAGTCCGATTGGCATGTTCTGACTGTCACGACCGGCGGGGACGCTGATTTCCGGCAGGTGCGCGCTGCTAGCCAGATAGGAGGCGGCGTATGGGTCGTCGCTGTCGCACTTGTAGGTGCTGTCCTTGGCGTCATGGCGGACGCTGGCGACACAGCTCATGGTCGGGTAGATGAGAGCATCGACGCCGTTCTTGATCATGGTTTGTTCGACAGTGTTGGTGAGTGCCGGCATCTTCTCGTAGATAATCGATTGGACTTCGTCGCTCTTAAACTTGCCGGCGCTCTTCACGTTCGTCTCGTAGCCTTTGATTCGAGCAGGATTGACAGGAGTATTCGTGTCAGCCAGGTCTTTGCTCTTGTCTATCAGCTGTTGAACCGTCTTGGCCTTGCTTCGTCCGTCGTAGCGCATGTAGGTTTCATAGTTGGTGACGAATTCGGCGTCACCGACCGGTCCCATGATGCTGCTCCATAAGCCGGTGTAGGACGTCCAAGTTTGGCCAGGAAGCATGCAATCTCGTTAGCAAATGAGGATTTTGGAGTTTTCTGGCGGAGCGCAATTTCCCATGTCGATTTTGAATGCCGCATGCCATAAGGTCACCAGGCCTATGGGATACGACAATATCAGGGTCTGGCGTCGTGATTTTGAAATCGCTTGCAGCCTATGGAAAAAACACTATATCGATGAAACAAGAAAACAGCATAGACAGGAGGATGTAATAACCATGTATCTTGAACCGAATCGAGATGATCGTGATTACCTGTATGGAAGGTTGTTGGCGCTTGCCGACAATTTCGAGGAAAGCGTCTTGCGTAAGCAGGGAGTCAAGGACCGTCCAACCAATGCAATCAAATTGATGAGCAATTTCACGGCGAAGCCCTATACGACGTGGGGCACATTGTGGAAGCAGCTTACGCCATACCTTAAATCGGCAAACGGTGGTTCCTGGTTCTGTAATGAAGTCGACGATGTTATGGCTTTGTTTAAGGAAGGGGATTTTGAAGATAATAAGGCGCTTTCGCCAATGTTTCTTCTGGGATATTCATGTCAGCGGAGAGCATCTTGATATGAACTGATTTTTGTTCCGCATTTCCCCTAACTCGATGGGAGATGATGGAACCATGGCAAAAGGAACGAGATACACGCCGGAGTTCAAGGCGAAGGCCGTCAGGCTGTTGGCGGAGTCCGAATCGTCGTATTCGTCGGAGACGAACGCAATCGCCGCGGTGGCGAGGGATCTGGGGATCGCTCCGGAGACATTGAGGCGCTGGCGCAACCATTCAGACGCGACGGTCGCCACGGAATCGAAGCGGTCGGCCGAGGACGCGATGTGTGTTTCTGCAAGTTGGCGTCCACAGTAGGGGCTGGTGACATTTTGTTGGACTCGCCGTTGATT